>Ga0316201_10001500_pt1 | contig 15808 bp, 13 predicted proteins | sample CS6wburrow_MG_FD_204516 | JGI IMG/M metagenome (GOLD analysis project Ga0316201, IMG submission 204516) | Coastal sediment microbial communities from Delaware Bay, Delaware, United States - CS-6 worm burrow | ecosystem: Environmental > Aquatic > Marine > Coastal > Sediment | place: USA... | reverse complement strand
TGCCGCCGCATCGTTCCCAGCCTGAGGCAACACCGCAGCAGCGACTGGCCATGTTGCAGGCCGCCGTTGCCGATGATGCAGCCTTCACGATCGACACCCGGGAATTCGAGCGGGAAGGGCCGTCCTACACTCTGGACACGCTGGTATCGCTGCGCGAGGAACTGGGTGCGACCGGACTGTACCTGTTGATCGGCATGGACGCCTTTCGTGGCTTCACAAGCTGGCATCGCTGGCGCGAGATCATCGAATACGCGCACATCGTGGTGATGACGCGGCCGGGGGCACCGCCACCGGCAGAAGGCGAACTGGCAGATTTTATTGCACTGCACCGGGTTACCGAGGCCGATGCACTCAAGGGCCGTGCGTCCGGTCTGATTTTCTATCAACCGGTCAGCCAACTGGATATATCGGGTACTCAAATTCGCAAGCTGCTCGCCAGCGGACAGCGCGCTGATTACCTGTTACCCGCACCTGTACTGGAATTTATTCGTAGCGAAGGTTTGTACGCTACAGGAACACAGCATGACTGATAACACACACACAGAACATCCTGACGACGACGTGACTGAGCGCCTGCAGGCGATCGTGACCGCGGCACTGGAAGACATCAAGGGTGTCGATATCGAGGTCATCGATGTGCAAGGTCTGACCTCGATTACCGATCGCATGGTGATTGCCAGTGGCACCTCTTCACGCCACCTCAAGGCACTCGCCGACAACGTCGTGCTCAAGGCCAGGGAAAACGGCTTTACCGCGCTGGGTATCGAGGGTGAAAGCGATGCCGGCTGGATACTGGTGGACCTGGTGGACGTGGTGGTGCATATCATGATGCCCGATACCCGGGAGTTCTACGCGCTTGAGAAACTCTGGTCGGTCGGTGACCGCGACATTGCCGACGGCTGAGCGTCATTCCCGGCAGTAGACACCCGTGCGAATTCACCTGCTGGCCGTCGGTACGCGCATGCCGTCCTGGGTTGTCGAGGGCTACCGGGAATACACCAAGCGCCTGCCGCGCGAATGCAGCCTGCATCTGGTCGAGATACCCCCGGCAAAACGCCACAAGTCAATGACTGTCGTACAGGCGCGCCAGCAGGAAGGGCAGGCCCTGCTCGCGGCGCTGCCGAAGGACTGCAAGGTGGTCGCGCTGGATGTTCGTGGCAAGCCCTGGAGCACCGAGACGCTCGCCGCACAGCTGGATGACTGGCTGGTATCGGGCCGCGATGTCGCCCTGCTGGTCGGTGGGCCGGATGGCCTGTCAGACGCCTGCCTGGAGCGTGCTGACCAGCGCTGGTCGCTGTCAGCGTTGACCTATCCGCATGCCCTGGTGCGCATCGTGCTTGCCGAACAGCTCTACCGTGCCTGGACCATCAGCACCGGTCACCCCTACCACCGTTCCTGATGCGGATATGAACTATCTGTTGTAATATATTGTTTTCAATAGTCTAACAACGATATTTCTATGCCGTCCCCGCAGCTCTACCTGGCATCGCGTTCACCGCGCCGTGCGCAGTTACTGGATCAACTGGGCATCGATTTCGAGATCATCCCGGCCGATGTCGAGGAGATTCGCTCGCGTGACGAGACCCCCGTGCAGTTTGCCGAACGCCTTGCACTGGACAAGGCCCGTGCCGGGCTACAGGCCGTACCTGCCGAGCGGCCACGCCCGGTGCTGGGTGCGGATACCATCGTGGTGGCCGGTGACAGCGTGATGGGGAAACCGGCCAACCGGGAGCAGGGTATCGAGATGCTGATGATGCTTTCCGGCCGACATCACGAGGTGATCACGGCGGTTGCGCTGGCAAGTGAGCACGAGGCGGTCGTCAGCCAGTCCAGTCGTGTGACATTGCGCACGCTGACGGTTCAGGAGTGCGAGGCCTACTGGGACAGCGGTGAGCCGATCGACAAGGCCGGCAGCTATGCCATCCAGGGGCTGGCGGCCATGTTCGTTACCCGGCTGGAGGGTAGTTACTCGGGTGTGATGGGGCTGCCCCTCTACGAAACGGCGGAACTTCTGAGACAGTTTGATATCACGATTTTATAACGCGAGCGGGTGCACCAGCCACAAGATTTAACACACGGCATGCACCGCAGGTGTTATAAATACCTGAAGTCGGTTTTGGCCATAAAGGCGGTGTCCGCCCACAGGGAAGCATGAGCGAAGAGATACTGATAAATGTTACACCCCGGGAAACCCGGGTGGCGCTGGTCGAGAATGGCGTCCTGCAGGAAGTCTATATTGAACGCGCCCAGCGTCGCGGCCTGGTGGGCAAGATCTACCGGGGTAAGGTCTGCCGGGTGTTGCCGGGTATGCAGGCGGCCTTCGTCGATATCGGGCTGGAGCGCGCTGCCTTTTTACATGCCTCGGATGCCGTGCCGCGCGGTACAGACGAGGAGGCTGCCGGTGACGGGACGCTTGCGGATATTACCCAGCTGCTGCGTGAAGGGCAGGAGATCTCCGTGCAGGTTATCAAGGATCCACTGGGTACCAAGGGTGCGCGCCTGACGACCCAGATCACCATTCCCTCGCGCTACCTGGTGTTTGTTCCACATGTCGCCAATGTCGGCATCTCGCAAAAGATCGAGGACGAACAGGAGCGTGTGCGGCTGCGTGACATCATCCAGCTGTTCATGTCAGACCAGCACGGCGGCGGTTACATTGCACGTACCGCGGCGGAAGGTGCCACGGCCGATGCACTGCGCGCCGACATGCTGTTTCTCAGCAAGCTGTGGCAGTCTGTCAGCGAGGCCGAGGCAGACGCCAGTGCCGGCACGGTTATCTACGATGACCTGCCACTGACGATTCGCGTGATGCGGGATATGCTCGACAGTGGCATAGAAAAGGTACGTATCGATTCCCGGGAGAGTTTTCAGCGCGCCCAGGAATTCTGCAACCAGTTCATGCCGGAACTGGAGACAGTGGTCGAGTATTACCCGGGCGACCGTCCCATCTTCGACATCTACAGCATCGAGGACGAGATACAGAAGGCACTGGACCGCAACGTGCAGCTGAAGTCCGGTGGCTACCTGGTGCTTGACCAGACCGAGGCGATGACCACGGTAGACGTCAACACCGGTGGTTACGTCGGGAACCGCAATCTCGAGGAGACCATCTTCAAGACCAACCTGGAAGCGGCGCAGGCGATTGCCCGGCAACTGCGGCTGCGCAATCTGGGTGGCATCATCATTATTGACTTCATCGATATGTCCGATGATGAACACAAGCGTCAGGTGCTGCGTGCCCTGCAGAAGTGTCTCGACAAGGATCATGCGCGCACACAGATCACCGAGGTTTCGTCACTGGGGCTGGTGGAAATGACCCGCAAGCGGACCCGCGAAAGTCTGGAACATGTGATGTGTGAAACCTGTCCAACCTGTGGCGGGCGGGCCTCGCTGAAGACAGCAGAGACCGCCTGTTACGAGATATTCCGGGAAATTCTGCGCGAATCACGCCAGTTTGACACCCAGCAGCTGCTGGTGCTCGCCTCGCAGGAAGTGGTTGACCTGTTGCTGGACGAGGAATCAACGAGCCTTGCCGAACTGGAGGCGTTTATCGGGAAACCCATCAAGTTCCAGGTGGAATCCCTGTATACCCAGGAACAGTATGACGTTGTTCCGCTGTAACCCGGTACCCGTTCGGTTGGCCTGACTTGCTGTACCCGATCACATGCTGAAAAAATCGCTGCACGTTCTGTGGCTGTTGCTGGTGGCACTGCTGGTGCTGGTTGCCGTGGCACTGACGGCCGCGCGTGTCTGGATACCCGAGGCCAGCGTCTACCGTGGTGAGGTGGAACGCACCGCCAGTGAGTTGCTCAACAAGCGAGTAACAATCGGACGCATGCGGGCATCCTGGCGCGCGACCAATCCAGTCATTCGCCTGGGGAACGTCGAGGTGTCGGACCCGGCGGGTGAGCATGCGCCACTCGTTATCCGTGAGGTCCGTGTCACGATCGATGCCGAGCAATACCTGTCACAGCAAAAGATCAGGCTTGCCGGTATCGATGTCATTGGCGCCGATGTTACCGTCCTGCGTGACACTGACGGTGCTGTCTTCCTGGAAGGATTCCGCCCCGATGAAGACAGTGAATTTCTCACCGAGCTGTTGCAGATGGCGTTGAACGTGCACGATGTCAATGTCACCTATGAAGACCGGCTTTCCGAAGACCCGCCACAGCGATTCTCCAGTGTATCCATGTCACTGCGCAGCCAGGGTGAGACGCATACGCTCACGGGGCATGTCCTGCTGCCGGAGCAGGTGGGTTACCGTGCCGATGTCGAGGCCGTTTTGCATGGCCCTGGCGGTAACCTGCAGGACTGGCAGGGCAGGGTCTATGTACAGGGTGAAGCGATTGCACTGACCGAGGTGCTGGGACGCCTGCTAACCGATGACCAGGTTGTCGAGGGTGTCGCTGACCTCAGGCTATGGCTGAATATCGGGGACGACGGCATTGATTCGATGAGCGGCGAGATCGATACCGAGTCACTGACGATCAGTCAGCAGGGCGAGAAGCGTACGTATAGCTTCGCCGCCGACACCCTGCGGGGCCAGTTCGGCTGGCGCCGTTACGGCGAGGGCTGGCAGTTTGCCGTGCAAAATGTCCTGGTCAAGCAGCAGCAGGGAAGCTGGACAACACCGAACCTGTCTCTGGCGGGGCGGCAGGATGATCAAGGGATGAGTATCAGCGGTGAGTCGCCGCTGCTTGTGCTTGACGGGTTCGGCGCCCTGTTGCCCATCATTCCCGGGCTGTCAGTGGAGCATCGCCAGTTGCTCGGTGGACTGCAGCCGAGTGGTTCCATCAAGGAGCTGGCGTTCAGTATCAGCAGCAGTGACCAGGAAACACGCGTCAGGCACTTCTCGGCGCGCTTCAGTGGCCTGAGCATCGAGCAGTCGGGTGTCTTTCCCAAGCTGGCCGGGCTGGATGGCAGGGTGCTGGGTGATTCTGACTCCGGCACACTGACAATCGCCAGTTACAACGCGGGTGTCTACGATGATCGTCTGTTCCGCGAGTTGTTGCCGGTTGACTCTGCAGAGGGCGATGTCAGCTGGCAGCTGAATGAGGACGTCATGGAGATTGCAACGGATGCCCTGACGATAAAAAATGCCGATCTCACGCTGGGCATGAAGATGGGGCTGTACCTGCCACTGGATGCGGGCGAACCATCTATCAACCTTGCGCTTGACGTCGAGCACCTGGATATCGGGCGCGCACATGCCTACCTGCCGGCAAGGGTGATGTCACCGAGTGGCGTTGCCTGGCTGGACCGCAGCCTGAAAAGCGGTGTCGTGACAAACGGGCAGGTCGTCGTCAATGGCCGACTCGACCAGATACCGTTTGACAGGGGTGAGGGCATACTGCGTACCCACCTGCCCGTGAGCAATGCCGTGCTCGACTATAACGAGGCGTGGTCACCGGTCACCGGGCTGGATGCCGTGGTCAAGTTTACCGGCCGCAAAATGGATATCGTCAGCAGTAGCGGCAGTATCCGCAGCACCTCACTCGACGGTGTGCATGCACAGATCAGGGATATCGCCAACCCGGTCCTGACGCTGGAGGGTAATGTACGCGGCCCGCTAGCGGTGATGCTGGCGGAGCTGGGCAGCAGCCCGCTGGGTACGACCTACGGTGGTTTCGTCGACCGGGTGACAACAGCGGGGAATGTCACGCTGGGACTGGATATTGTTGTGCCCCTGAACAGTACAAAGGCACCCATCGAGGTGGCCGGCCGTATCGCACTCAGGAACAACACCCTGCAGCTGAACGAGACGGATATCAGGTTGACGAAGATCAAGGGCTCGCTTGCCTTCGATGACAAGGGTATCGAGGGAGACAAGCTGCAGGCAGAACTGTTTGACCACCCGGCCAGCGCACGTGTCTGGACCGATAAAAAGGACCGGGTCACTCATGTCACACTGGATGGCCCGCTGGACCTGTTTAACCGTTTTATCGACAGCAAGAGTTTTCTGGGTGTCGCCACCTCGGGCAGCAGTGACTGGCATGTCGATGTGGCCATTCGGGGTATGCCGGAGCGTGGCAAGCGTGCCAACGTGGGCGTCATTGTCAGCTCTGACCTTGTCGGTACGGTTATAGACCTGCCCGCACCCTATGGCAAGGACAGCCAGTCAGAACGGCCGCTGCGCGTAACTGCCGCGCGGGTTGATACCGCCGAGAAGGAATTGCAGGTGAACTACGCAGACCTGCTCAGCGGTGTGCTGGTTATCGGGCCCGAAGATCAACAGCAGGCGTTGCAACGGGGTGCGATCGTGTTTGGCACGGGCAAGCCTGTTCTGCCCGGGTCCGGGAAACTGGTATTCAAGGGCAATATTGATGCGTTCCGCCTGACTGACTGGCAGCCACATCTCGAGGGCGGCGAGGGTACCGGCCTGCCGCTCGAGTTTCTGCTGAGCATTGATGAACTCGAGGTACTGGGTTACCAGCTCGGTAATGTCTCGATATCAATGAAGTCAGCCGGCAGCTACTGGGAAATCGAGGTCGATGGCGCAGCGATTGCCGGTGACATCGAGCTGTCCACTACGTCCCTGGGGCTGGACACGCTGACCATGAGCCTGCAGCGGTTGCTGATCAATTCCGCCACCCGTGAACGGCAGGCGACGAACAGTTATACGGATATTTCTCCGGCTACATTCCCGGACCTGCAGGTGGTCGTGAAGGAATTCGTGTTTGATGAGACCGATATGGGCCTGATGGAGATCAGCTCCAGCAAGCAATCGGATAGCGTGTATTTTATCAAGCGCGCCGTGCTGTCCTCGGAATTGCTGGCAGCACGTCTCAGCGGTCACTGGCGAGTGGAACGTGACCGGCAGATAACCAATGTCGATCTTGAAATCACTGACGGCAGAATGGGGCAGTTGATGGAACTGTTCGGCTACCAGAAGAGTATTAATGAGGGCACCCTGACCGGTGCCTTGCGACTGGCCTGGCCGGGTCCGCCCTGGTTATTTACCCCGCCGCTCGCGGAAGGCAAGGTCGAGATCAGGGTGACCGAGGGACAACTGGTTGACGTCCAGCCGGGTGCGGCCGGTCGCGTGCTCGGGCTGATCAGCCTGAATAACCTGCCGCGGCGGCTGTCCCTGGATTTCAGTGACCTGTTCGCCAAGGGTTTCAGTTTCGACGAGATTAACGGCAGCTTCGTCCTCGATGACGGCAATGCCTACACCAATGACCTGTTCGTGAACGGCCCTGCGGCCCTGATCGAGATCTCCGGACGGATCGGCCTGGAGGATCAGGATTATGATGAGCTGGTGACGGTTACCCCCTATGTGAAGACCGGTCTGCCGCTTGCCGGCACACTGGCGGGCGGGCCCGCCGTCGGTGCGGTGTTGCTGGTTGCCGAGACGTTGCTGGAAGACCGACTCGGGCCGCTCAACCGAATTGCCAGGAAACAGTACACGGTGACCGGTCCCTGGTCCGATCCGGTCATTGACAAGATCCAGGCTGCCCCGGAGGACAGTGTTACTGACTCGACGCTGGATATTGAATAACCTCAGGTGTCGGTTGGTTTTTGCTACTGTGTTATTCTGGTTCGATTGAAGCAAGGTGAATGATCACTATGAGTGTTGTTGCATGTGTACAGATGGCCTCCGGGCCGAATATCGGTGCAAACCTGCTGGAGGCGGAACGCCTGATCGAGGAGGCCGTCAGCCAGCAGGCGCGGCTGGTCGTGCTGCCGGAGAATTTTGCGCTGATGGGCAAGACGGAGCAGGACAAGGTCATGCATCGGGAAGCCGATGGCAGCGGTACTATCCAGTCGTTTCTGGCCGAACAATCCGCGCGGCATGGCATCTGGCTGGTTGGCGGCACCATCCCCATGGTGGCTACACATGAGAACAAGGTACGGGCAACCTGCCTGGTCTTTAATGACAAGGGCGAGCAGGTTGCACGCTACGACAAGATTCACCTGTTCGATGTCGAACTGGTCGATAGTGATGAACAGTACACGGAGTCGGAGACCATCGAGCCGGGCGACCAGGTCGTGGTAGTTGATTCACCGTTCGGGCGCATGGGTGTGGCGGTCTGTTATGACCTGCGCTTCCCGGAGTTATTCCGGCAGCAGTTGCAGGCCGGCATGGAGATCGTGGTGCTGCCATCTGCCTTCACGGCGATTACCGGGCGTTCCCACTGGGAAGTGCTGGTGCGCGCCCGCGCCATTGAAAACCTCTGTTATGTCATCGCACCTGACCAGGGCGGTTATCACCTGAACGGCCGCGAGACCTACGGGCACAGCATGATCGTCGACCCCTGGGGCACGGTCCTCAACAGTCTTTCCCGGGGGCCGGGTGTCGTGTGTGCCGATATCGAACTGGGTCGTTTAAACAATGCACGCCGTAATTTCCCCAGTATCGAACACCGTCGCCTGCAGTGCCTGAACGACAAGTCATGAGCAGCACCCATCTCGATATTGCGCGTCAGCGCCTGTTGGCACCGGCCGGTATGGACGAGGGTGACCTCGACAGGGTGTTTGCACAACTGCTGGGTCATGCCGTCGACAGCGGCGACCTGTATTTCCAGTCGACGCGTTTCGAATCCTGGGTACTTGAAGACGGTATCGTCAAGGAAGGGACCCACAGCATCGAGCAGGGCGCCGGTGTGCGCGCCATCAGTGGCGACAAGACCGGTTTTGCCTATTCCGATGAAATCATGATGCCGGCGCTGCTGCAGGCCTCGACGGCGGCGCGTGCGATTGCGCGCCACGGAAACGAGGGCAAGTTGCAGGCCTGGCGCACCGCGGGTGAGAACCTGCTTTATCCGGCCATCGATCCGCTCGACAGGATGACCGCTGATGACAAGGTGGCCTTGCTCAAAGGCATCGATGCCGAGGCACGCCAGCAGGACCCGCGTGTCAAGGAAGTGATTGTCAGTCTCGCCGGTGTGCACGAGGTCATGATGGTTGCTGCCAGCGACGGGACCCTGGCTGCCGACGTACGGCCGCTGGTGCGCTGCAATGTCACGGTGATGGTCGAACAGGACGGGCGACGCGAGCAGGCCAGTTCCGGCGGCGGTGGTCGTACCGATTACAGTTTCTTTATCGATGAAAACCGTGCCAGTGGTTACGCCAGCGAGGCAGTGCGCCAGGCACTGGTCAACCTGGAGGCGGTCGATGCCCCGGCCGGCACGCTCCCGGTCGTGCTGGGACCCGGCTGGCCCGGTATCCTCCTGCACGAGGCCATTGGTCACGGGCTGGAAGGCGATTTCAACCGCAAGGGCACCTCGGCCTTCAGCGGCATGATTGGCCAGCAGGTCGCATCGCCATTGTGCACGGTGGTCGATGACGGCACCCTCAGCGGTCGCCGCGGATCACTGAATGTCGATGACGAGGGCACGCCGGCGCAGAACACGGTGCTCATCGAGAACGGCATACTCAAGGGTTACATGCAGGACCGCATGAACGCGGGACTGATGGGTGTCAGTGCCACCGGCAACGGGCGTCGCGAGTCCTATGCGCACCTGCCCATGCCACGCATGACCAACACCTACATGCACGCCGGTCCGCATGACCCGGAGGAGATCATTGCCTCGGTGGACAAGGGGCTGTATGCCGTGAATTTCGGCGGCGGGCAGGTGGATATCACCTCCGGCAAGTTCGTCTTCTCGGCCAGCGAGGCCTACCTGATCGAGAATGGCAAGGTGACCGCGCCGGTCAAGGGCGCAACGCTGATCGGTAACGGTCCCGATGTGCTGAAGCGTGTCTCCATGCTCGGCAATGACCTGCGGCTTGATCCCGGCGTCGGGACCTGTGGCAAGGAAGGCCAGAGTGTGCCCGTTGGCGTGGGTCAGCCTACCATGTTGATCGATGAACTCACCGTCGGTGGTACCAGCGCGTAATTCCCGCTTGCCTCGCGTGCGTACAGCCGCACGTTCCCTTTCTCTGGCCGCAGTATTTTTTCCCGGGTAGGCCGGCATGCTCTACGATCTACTGGCTACTGCCATTGTCCTGCTGCACTTTTCCTTTGTACTGTTCGTGGTGGGCGGCGGCTTGCTGCTCTATAAGTGGCCATGGCTGGCGTGGCTGCACCTGCCGGCCGTGATCTGGGCCGCGTTACTGGAATTCAACGGCTGGGTCTGTCCGCTTACTCCGCTGGAACAACAGCTGCGTAGCGCCGCCGGACAGGCGGGGTATAGTGGCGGATTTGTTGACCACTACCTGTTGGCGCTGCTCTATCCTGTCGGGCTGGATGGCAACATGCAGGTTATCCTTGGCAGTCTCGTCGTCGTCATCAACGTGCTGGTCTACGGTGTGCTCGGCTGGCACCGCAAGGGCCGGCGTCCGCCAGCCGCACGTCGCTGACGGCTGCGCATGACATGCGCGTTCAGTTAAAGGTGGTGCCCGCTGCCTCCCGGGATGAGCTCAGCGGCTGGCCGGGCGACAGTCTGTAACTGCGGCTACGTTCACCCGCGGAGGCAGGCAAGGCCAATCTGGCTGTGATCAGGTTGTTGTCGACGCTGCTGTCTGTCCCGCGCACAAGCCTGCGGATCGTCAGCGGTATTTCATCATCACGGATGATATTAGTGATTAGTGGCCTGGGTGAGGCTGCCTTTTATGAAAGATTGCAGGATGCGGGCCACTGATGTTCTAGGAAAGCTCTGATTAAAACAAAAGTCTGTCATTCCCGCGAAAGCGGGAATCCATAACCCATTGTAAAGAAACCCCTGGATGCCTCGCTGCGCTCGCCCTGCGGGCCGCCCTCCGGGCGTTCAACGCGCTGTGCGCTTTTGTCAGGGTTTCCGCTCCGCTCCACCCGGAATGACAATTAATCAGATGGTATGGACACCGCCCTCCCTTAACCGGCATCAAAGTGCCATAGTTGAGATGCGAATTTCAACTAAAACAGAGAGGACGGCACCCATGAATAAGCTTAGCGTGGTTGGATTGGATTTGGCAAAGAACGTATTTCAGGTTCACGGAATTAGCACAGATGGCGAGGTGGTTGTGCGCAAGCAGCTAAGGCGATCTGAAGTGCGCAAGTATTTCGCCAAGTTGGAGTCGTGTCTGATTGGCATGGAAGCCTGCGGCGGTGCACACTTCTGGTCGCGGGAACTGACCCAGTTGGGGCATACCATTCGAATGATGGCGCCGGCCTTTGTCAAGCCGTACCTGAAATCGAACAAGAACGACCGCAATGATGCAGAAGCCATCTGCGAGGCGGTACAGCGGCCGAGTATGCGGTTTGTGCAGCCCAAGCTGCCAGAGCAGCAGGCCGTCTTGCACTTGCACCATGGTCGCCAGTTGTTGGTCCGCCAGCGCGTTGCCCTGAGTAATCACATGCGCGGGGTTCTGTCGGAGTACGGCATCGTCTTGCCACAAGGGGTGAAGGTGCTCTCACGACAGCTACCTGAGATACTGGAAGATGCCGAGAACACCCTGCCAATGCTGGCTCGCCATTTGCTGGCGGAGCTCAAGGTAGAGCATGACCAACTGATCGGGCGAGTTGGCCGGTTCGAGAAACAACTAAAGGCCTGGCATGCGAATAGTCTCGTGAGCCAGCGTCTGGCCAGCATTCCGGGCATTGGCGTCCTGACGGCAACGGCATTGGCTGCGACAGTAGGTGAGGGCGAAGACTTCAAGAATGGCCGACAATTGGCAGCCTATCTGGGTTTGGTGCCTCGTCAAGCCTCTTCGGGCGGCAAGGACCGGCTATTGGGCATCAGCAAGCGGGGTGACGGTTACCTGCGCAGCTTGCTGATACACGGCGCCAGGGCGGTGATCCATCACATCAGGCGCCGCCTGAAGGCTGGAAGGCCAGGAGGTAACCCTTGGGTGGAGCAGCTGCTACTGCGCTGCCATGTAAATGAAGCGGCAGTCGCGCTGGCCAACAAAATGGCACGAACAGCCTGGGTATTGCTGGCCCGAAACGAAACCTATTGCCTGGCACGTCCTATTTAATCGAATGTGCCAAAATAGACAATGGATTAACGAGTAACGGAGGTCACACACCGATTGCACAAGTGAGACATGGGAAAACAGGTCGAACCGCGACGGGTCAAACCCGGGGAATCTCTTGAGGATCAAACCTCGCTAATCAGATAGGGCCCCGTCGGCGAATACCATAGAGGCCAGGAGAAGAAACTCCATCAACAGGCCGGATGTAAGACTGCAATCGATCCTCTTCACCATAATTCACTTGGCATACGGGCGGTGTCCATGTAAGAGGTTCCCTAGAATAACCAGTATGCTGCAACTCTCACAATCGCTCGCTGCCTGGCAGACCGACCAGTTCAATGACACCTTCAAGGTCGAGGTCGCGGGACTGGACATAGAGCAACTACCCCTGCAGCAGGCCCTCACCCAGGGCAGTTACGCCAGCAAGCGGGATATCAAGGTCACGATCAACGCCGTGTCCGAGACGCAGGAAAGGCTGCAGGTGAGGGCGGGTATCTTTTATAGCGGTATCCTGCCCGGCTGCGCCTGCTCCGATGATGTCGCGCCTGAAAGCGTGTACCCGGAATTTTGTGCCGTGCTGGTTGTGATCGACAAGGCAACGGCAGAGGCGTGCGTGGAACTTCTGGCCGACTAGCAGTTTCCGGTCAGGGATCAGCTGCCGACCTTTTGGTGCAAGGTTACGACGCTGGGGCCGTGTAATTGACAGGAAGTAACGGTCAAAGAACCTGCCGTTCCCGCAGCCTTGGTAACGGCGAGCTATAAAACGATAACCGGGTGCAACCGGCTGCGGCGGGCAGATCAACCAGCTTGTACCTGCGACCAGACAGTGAAACTTATCGCAGCGCCTTGAATAGTGATTTCCTGTTCTTTTTCCCTCCAATGTGGGTGACATTCATGCTGATATGATGCGGTGTATATAATGTAGTTCGGATCAGGGAATCCCCGGACGGCATTTTAGCCTGCTCGGTCATGGTTCTGATCTGCGTGGTGTCGTCATACACATCTTCTATAACTTCGTAAGTGAGTTTCATTGTCATCTCCTCTATAAAGTAAAAGTACGCATCTCGGCGCAGCAGGTTATATGCTGGTTGAGCTGTTAAGTATAGTATTTATCAGCGATAGCCTGAGGTTGTTTTTTGAAGGTCTCAATACGGCTAAAAAAAGCGACATTCCAAACTCTATGGTATACAGCTCTCACGCGGGCCTGTTGGTGTTCCAGAACCCGGCATGCTTAGCCCTGCTAAGCATTGGATTCATCGGCATTGGTGCAGCACAAAAACTAAAGAAGCACCAACCTCATTTTTAACTAACGACATGCCCGGCCTTGGGGGGTGATTTTCTATGGCCGAAATGGGTCATCTCTGATCCTGTTAGCGAAATCTTATTTAGAATCAGTCCCTAGGTCCGGTGTTGACCGGTAACCTGCCGTTCACGGCCAGGCCAAGGCTACTGCCTTGCATTATTGGCAAGGCGTACCTTCGGCCAGTTCCTGCCCTTCCCGGGCGAAATACGAACGGTGAAAATGCAGCAATTTTTGCCGTTCACATCTGGCTCAGTATCAAAGTGGGTTATAAACCACCTTTCCCTTGAATATAGTGCCCTGTACCTCGGTTTTATGGATATCGGTCAGCGGTACCTCCAGCAGGTTGTGATTGAGCAGAATCATATCGGCTGATTTGCCTACCTCGATCGATCCGGTCACCTTGTCCAGGTTCATTGCCCAGGCAGAGTTGATGGTATAGATCTTGATCAGCTCCTCAACGGTCAACGCCTGATCCTTATTCAGTTTGCCCAGCTCCGGTTTACCGGGGAAACCGCGAGTGGCCGAAGCTTCCATCCCCCACCAGGGCCAGAGTACAGCTGCCGGGGCGTCAGTATGATTATGCTGACGCATGCCGGCGTCCTGACGATTGCGGTTATCGTAGGCGCGCTTGCGGGTTTCCGGCTTCAGCACTGGGAGCACGGCCTCAGTGTTATAGGCGATGGGCGCATTCAACGGGGGCCAGATCGAACAACTGATATCCAGTTCGACAAAGCGCACGAAGTCATCCGGATGTATCAGGGTGCAGTGGTCGATATGATGGCGCAAGTCATTATTACCGCGTTTCTTGATCACCTTCTCATAACCGTCCAGTGTCGCGCGCACAGCACCATCGCCAATCGCATGTACCATCAACTGGAAGCCGGCATCATCGAGCTGTTGTATATAGTCGACAAAGGCATCCGCCGGTATGATCGGCTGGGCCGACTTGGTATCATCCAGATAGCCATCGATCAACGCCTCGGAGTAGGACTCGACTGCTCCTCCCATACCTAGCTTGACCGCCGGCGGTCCCGGCAGATCGTACTCCTTGCGCCAACGCAGTAGTTCCTCAACCGGGGTTAGTTCCGCCGTACCCAGATTACCCTTGAGATAGAGTACCGCATGGGCGTTTAACTTGCCCTCCTGATGCAACTCTTGCCAGGCCTGCAGATCCTCTTCGAATGTGTAACCGTCACCAAAGGCGGTAATGCCCTTGGAGGAAGCCTCATCCAACAATCGCATAAAACCGATCTTCTGCAGTTCAGTATCAAAGGTGGCGTTGACCAGATCCAGGAATGGATTCATCGCGCCTTCATAAGCGATCCCGGCCAGGTCACCATCCGAAGTACGGCTGAAGAACTCATCCGGCGTATCCTTGAAGCTCTTATCGATCCCGACCAGTTCCAGCGCCTTGCTATTAAACCAGGCGTTATGACCGGTTTCGTCCTCAATCCAGGCAGGACGATCCGGAATCAGCTTATCCAGATACTCTTTGGTCAGCGTCTTCTCGCTCATCGCCGGAGTGGTGTAGCCCTGTGCGATAAACCACTTCCGATCTGCCGGATATTGGTCGATGCATTGCTTCAGTTCATCGAGAATCTGTTCCTCGGTGGGTTCATAAAAGGTGCCTGGCAATGCACAGAAAGCTCGTTTAGCCATCAGCAATCCAGGGTGAATATGCGGATCGATAATTCCCGGCATCACAAAGCCATTCTCGACGTTATAGATCTCGGTATGAGATCCCACTAGATCGCCAACCTCGCTATTACTGCCAACATGAATAATCCTGGCATCCTTGATCGCCACCGCCTCGGCCCAGGGCTGTTCTGGATTGACGGTATAGATCTTGCCGTTAAGCACTACTACATCGGCGATGGGCAGATCGCTCTGCCGAACACCGCTGCCCGGCTTTGCAGGGATCGGATCATCATGTTCATAACGCTCAAATACCGAGTGAAGCGATCCTTCCGAACCAGCCTGGATGGCAGTTGATACACTTGTAATCGCCAGTACTATTGCCGCAGCAGATAAAAGCTTCAGTGGTTTCATGGTCGTGACTCCGAGAAGGTATGATCACCCAAAGCTGAAAAGCTTCGCTGCACTTGGGGAAAACAAGGGATAGTAATTTGCTGCAGGGTTAGTCCTTTTTCTTAATCATCATTATTCAGATATTAAACACATTAATAGTTCTGATTTCTACTGACGTTCTTACCGGAAGGTCAGGAAACAAAATCGGACCTTCTAACCATTAAACTATTGGCCAGCACAAATATCTATCACGTATTGGTTATACTCTTAGTTATGTTGATCATGCACATGGACGAGGCCCACTGACCCAAGGCTTGCCGTGGCATTGGCAAAACACTTTTCACTCATTGCACATCCACCAGACACACTCTCATCTTTCGCGGTATTTGCTGCCTCGTTCGCTACATAGACCGAGGCACCTTCCTTGATGGTCTCTACAACCTTGATTTGATCCAGCGTCTCTGAATCAACCGCGGTCGGATCTGTGGACAGAATTACGAAGTCTGCCAGCTTTCCTGCCTCGATCGATCCTTTGATACTTTCCTCAAAATGCTGGTAAGCAGGCCAGATCGTCATGGCTTT
>Ga0316201_10001499_pt1 | contig 15812 bp, 13 predicted proteins | sample CS6wburrow_MG_FD_204516 | JGI IMG/M metagenome (GOLD analysis project Ga0316201, IMG submission 204516) | Coastal sediment microbial communities from Delaware Bay, Delaware, United States - CS-6 worm burrow | ecosystem: Environmental > Aquatic > Marine > Coastal > Sediment | place: USA... | reverse complement strand
TGTCTTCCCATTTACGCTGGATTCGTTTACCCAGTATGGAATAGAATAATTTACCGAGTATAATAAATAGCACAATTACAATGAGTGCCATGATGATCTTAGGCAGCAAATTAGTAAGTTCTGTGTAGTATTCTCTAAAGATCGTTCCCAGATCTACTTTCATCTTTTTTGGTTTAGTGTAGGTGATAGATTGTATTTATGATTGCTTTTTAATCTCCAATTGTACTTCGGGCAGGCCTACCAATTCAAAGGTTGCGGATGCAAGCGAAACTTTGCCTCCTGTGGCATTGATCGCTTCATTTATTTTGATGAACAACGCACTTTTTGTAAACCGCCTTTTCTTGTAGTCAACTACATACCTAAGGGTGAACTCTATCCAGTTATCGGTGAGTTTTATGGAGATGGAAGGTTCTACGTTAGCATTCTCAATAAGGTATTTCTTTACCATTTTCTTCCAATGCTCTTTGGCGAATTTTGTATAGTCCGTTAGAAGAGATGCCGCGTTTTCCAGGATGATCTGCTGGGCTAATTGAACATCCGATCCGTATTTCACAGGCAAAATGATCTCATCCCAAACAAAGGGGAAGTCGGTAGAATAGTTGTGGACATTCCCTTTGAATACAAAGGCGTTGCTCACCTGTACTATTCGACCACTGTAATTGTCACTATTGGACCATTCCCCGATCTCCATGAGTGTTGTTTTGGTAATACCAATATCGATCACATCTCCTTTCACTTTATTGATCTCAATGCGGTCACCGGGATTGTATATATTGGAAGCGAAAATAGCGATCCACCCGGCAATACTAAGTATTACCTCCTGAAGAGCAAATGCCAGGCCGGCGCTTATGAGCCCGATGGCTATGGTAAAGTACTCCACCTTGCCTGTAAAAGTGATAATTGCCAGCATAACGACAAGGGTGTAGCTGAATAGTCGTGCCACCTTACGCGCTCGATAGCGCATGGCGTTGTCGGCCACAGTACGCGTGATGGCTTTTCTCACCAGCCAGGTGACGAATATGATAAAAAACGTCCATAACAGGAATTGTGCGATCTGTAGAAGGAGGTCGCTGGATTCAAGGCTTTTGAATTGCTGTATGAAACGGTCGAATTCTTTCATTTCTGAATGGATGTAGCACCCTTAATTAAGGTAAGTCCCTGTTTCCGTGGCTACTTTAATGCCAACTTAAAGATAGTAACTATTCCGATGATAAGTATAAAGAATAGCGACAACTTTCTGAATCTATCCTGAGGTATATGTTTCAAAATCCGTTTGCCGATATAGGAGCCCAACAGACCTATCGCAAACAGGAATGGAACGTATTTCAGATCATGGGTATGGATATATCCATTATTGTAATAGACAAAGGTTCGGGAGAAATCGATCATAAAGTCGATAAATGCCGATGTGGCGATGAATACGCTTTTTTCCAGGTTAAAGGCGGCCATTGTAAGACCACGGATTGCCCCTCCCGTTCCAAGGAAGCCCGCTGAAAAACCGGATGCAGAGCCTCCCAGGATAGCGTTCCTTGTTTTGGGGCTAATCACAATCTTATTGAAAATAATGAAAAGCAGGCTGAACGCGATCAGGAAGATCCCAAGTATAAGTTCCAGGTAGTTGCTCTGAAAGATCTTGGATAGATAGCCCCCAACGATCACAAATAGTACTGAGGGAACTCCTATGGTGAGTAATAATTTCTTATTGAGCCCTTTTTTGAACAGCATGATCTTGCTGAGGTTGCTAGAAAGGTGAAAGAGAGCCGTTAGTCCCAGCACCGAATAAAAATCAAAATAGAAATTCCCAAGAGGCACGAAGAATACGGATGAACCAAATCCACCTATGGTCCCGATTACCTCTGCCACCAGGGCGAGTAACAAAAAGATGTAATTAATATCCTTCATTGGGATCGATCTGCCAATTAAAAGAATTTAACCGCCATACCAATATATAGTACCGTTCATTAAAGATACTAAACGCCTGTTGTTCGAGGCTTGTTTACAGCATTTATTCTGAATATTCACACATCAGATCACAATCCGAAAACCTCACGTGAGATGAATGATCAATTCCTTGAATTAGGTCATGTCCTGCACAAAAATCACATTGTTTTTCTTAATTATTTATTCACTTCTGATGAATATCATTGCGTAGATTTTGACCAGCTCTTAGTTTTATTCTGGCTAATGTGAAGACCGTTTCGATTACTACTCACATGGCCTTTTGCTGTTAGTAACGGGTTAAATTATGCTCCATGAATAGATCCGCACCTCTCCGAAACACACTGCTTTTTTCACTTTTGTTCCTTTATGTTTCTCTCACGTTTGCGCAAACTGTGCATATCACGCACCCTGGGAACCTAGACGATTCCTGGATCCACGATCCTCGATCCACCGATACGAGCTATTCGATCTATTATACCAGCAGGGTCAACCTGGGGCAGGGAGATGATGCAGCTCAATTGTTCCTGAATTACCTTGGAAACACAGGAGGAATCCATATAGGAGCTTCAGGTGGACCTCCAAGCTATTTTTACAGTGGTTATGTGGTTGATTATGAATATCCGCAGTACGTTGAGGCGGTCCAGGAATATAACCGGCAAAACAATGCCATCTTATCCTATGAAGAGTACTTCAAAAGAAAATACCCGAATAACCGGGCTCCCAATGTACAAACGGGTGTTATAAACGGCAGAGACGTGATTTACTATGCGGACAGGTCGGATCCGGTCCATGTGAACTACCAATATTTCATTTTTCTGAATGACAACCTTGGGGTTTCCATCAGAGCCGGTGTGAAGTATATAGAGGATAAAAGTCCGTTGCAGTTCAGTCAGTACCAGGACCTTATGTTTCGTCATGTGCAGGAACTGGAATTCTCTATTTCCAATGCTCCGGGGCCAGTTATTGAAAACCCACCAAATGATGATGGCATCATCTGGGTGGTAGTCATTGGTGCGGTGGTGATTGCATCGGTAATTGGAATAGCTAAAGCATTAACCAAGCCGAAAACCAAAAAACAACCTGCCAAACCCAGGAGTGGGCAAAAGCAACAGCAGCAGAAAAAGCAACAAAAGAAGCAAACCTATTACGTGCTTCAGCTAAACCAGGGTGAATTTGCACTAGACCTTCAGAAACCGCAGGTCCTGGAAGCTAAAGTCTGGCGCGTTACTGAAAAGGATAAGAAAATAGTCTCTGCCAATATACGAGTGCAGAATTCAGAAAGGGCACTGAAGATAATGCCTTTTACCTCTATAGGAACCCTGAATAGTACAATCACGCTTCTGGATAAGCCGAAAAACAGTGAATTTAAAATAACCGTTTTCGCAACAGCTGCCGGTAGTAACCATAAGGCCGAGGTGCTCATTAAAGCGAGTACCGAGAAGAAATTACTCGTTAAAACCACACCGGGCAATAAGAGGAGTCTTCGGCCTAACCTTGGATTGCAACTGGGTTGCTATGCCAAGGTCGTGGATGCGCGGGGTGATGACATGCCCGATCTAACAAAAGAAATCGAATTCAAGGGCCACAGCGACTGGCTGGACCTTTCGGAAGCTGTTGAGGACGACGGTTGGAAGGCCATCAATATCGAGGCTTCCGATCCCGATGCCAACGCGGCCGTATCCCATCCGCCGGAATCGGTTGTGGTTTCTGTGCTAATGGAAAAGGTTCCCAAGGATGAGGCGGTGTTGCAGGAAGACGTTGAGATCAAGTTACTGGACTGCAAGATCGATACCAGTGTGGATACCCATGACCTGAATTTTACCGCTTCAGGAGAAAAAACAGAGATCAGTTTTGATGCCTTTATCGAAGGCTGTGATGGTAGTGAACCGTGGAATTTCAAGGCTTCGTATCAAACAGATGACGGGGAGCCGGACACACCGCTTTCCTCAGTATCTGTTCTGAAAGTATCCGACATAAAGGCGAAAATATCTCTTGAAGGACCCGAGTTGACACCATCTGTGGATCAACAATCCCTTCAGAAAAAACTTGTAGTCTCCGCTCAGCAAAAGGACGAAGAACCCCTGGAACGTCATCTTTATGTGTATGTTTCCCACGAGGGACTCTATATCACCAAGGGACTTGATAAGAACGGGGAGATGGCCTACCTGGCCAAAGGTGACATCGAGAAGGAACTGGAATTCAGCCTGTATTACCTTGATAAGAACACGAACAAACTGGAGGTTGATACTGTCGCTTTGGAAGCTCTGAATTTTGAATTACAGGGAAATGAGCTGGCACATCAGAATATCGATAAGGCCCTGCAAACCGAATTCGCCTTCGATAGTCTGGTGACAACCATCCCGCATGCCCGCTATTTTTACAGAGCAGCAGAGAAGTTACCGGGATTTGGCGATGTACATGAGCTAGTATATAAGGTAACAGCCCCGGTGGAGAATACGGATCATCCGGAAGCCTTCGAAAAGATCATAAAAGTTAAAGTTAAGACCTATGGAATAGGTGAGAAGTTCCCGGAATGGCGAGAGGCCTATCAAAACTGTATCAAGGCGATCTACCTGGTTCCTGAATCGGATCAAAGAAAACAGCTCCTGGAACTGCTAGAGCGACACAAGTACAAGATGGATATCGAGGGTATGGTGGAATTCCGTAGGAAGATATGGAGTACCGCCTATGACCTAATAATGAATAAAAGGGATGGCTACCTGGCCATTGCCAACTGGCACACGGCCATTATTGAGACCCTGGAATGGGTAGTTTGGATGGGGGACATTGCCTTCCAGGTGGTTGTTGCCACCTACACAGGAACCTTTGCGGGATTTGCTGCGAGCGCATTTAAAGAAACTGCGCTAACCGGATACAGGATGGCCATTGAGGGTAAATCGGTGGACGAGTACGTTGACGCACAGTTGGAAACATACAAACAGATGATCTATGGAGCAGCGAAAGGACGGTTGATCAGTACTCAGACCATCGAAAAGGTGTATAAAGGGAATAAGATCAAGGTATGGGCCATCTATGCAGTTGCAACCTTTGCGATGGCTTATAAACGGTTGGGATCCGTCCCTGAAGCGGCTAAGTTTACTGCACGCCAGTTGAGGGATGAAACCATCATTAGGTTCCTGCATGGAAAGGTGATGAAGCAGAAAGCCCAAAAAGCAGCCGATGATAACGCAAAACAATTAGAGAAGAAGATCAGGAAAGGCAAAGGCGATTACAAAAGAGCAGGTCACCCGCCAGATGTTAGTGGTTATACCAGTGCCAGTATGAAGGCTATTCAGAGGATCGCCAATAAATTGAATATCAAAATAATCACAAGGCCAACCAATGCGGCGGCAAGAAAGCTACTGAAATTAGGCCAGGCGGTTGCAAAGAAGATGTTTGTTAAGAATAAGACCATCAGCGAATTGGACACCTTCATAGGAGCGAAGAAAGGGAATATTGGAAAAGTAGGCAGCTTCAAACCTAAATTCGATAAAGCCGCGATGAAAAACCTTTCGCCGGCCAAACGAGATGCAGTGGTCAAGCGGTTCAAACAAAGACACAGGGAGTGGCAGAACCAGAAAGATCACATTAAAAAGTATACCGATGACGAGAAACTTTACGTGGAAGATGGAGTCGTGCATTGTAAGAAAACCGGTCTGCCATTCACCGGGGATATAGATATTTTCGATATCCGGGGACCCAATGGAGAACGGCTCACCAGGGCCCAGTACGACCGTGCTATAAAACACCTGGTTGATTCAGGACTTACCAATGTCGAACACGGAGCCCACCTGTGGTGGGAATATACGAAAAGCGGTAGTGCGAAAGATGTTAAGGTTAATAAAAGCATTTACAAAAAGATCGCTGAGGGACATTCCGAAGGAGGTGAACCACTGGTAGAGTTTGAACCCGGAACTGATGGAGGAGTAAAGCTTAAAACTGTATACTACAAAGGAGCTGCTTAATTGAAAAATGAAACAACTATGAGGGAAGCCGAATTTACCATAGAGGAAAGAAATAAATTGGTTGCCGAGATCTACAAACACAGAGCCTATGTCGAGGACCTGTTGGAAAAGATGGACGAGAATCCGGAAGAACAGGAATTGCAACTGCTGGAACAGGAATACAATAAGGCAATAGTTGAATTGGAGGAAATCTCTAATGCTTATACGGGCGGATTGTCCCGCATTGAGATCTCCCGCTGCCCGTTCACGGGCGAATCTTTTGTCTTTTCCTGCGATACCAACGGACTGGACGGACCCTGGTGGGATGTGGAAAATCCGTTGAGAGAAGTCATGGAAGAAAGTGATACCTATTACGCCCTAACGGGGAGTGTGAATATCATTGGAGAGGTTCCGGAGATTCCGTTTGCAGTAAAACCCGGCCCCGCTGTGCCTTGGGTTTCCCCCAGGCTCCTTGAAAACGATGACATCTGCGCTGTATTGTCGCACCTGAAAATAGGTCTGTACGATGCCTATGTGGTTGTCTATTTTTCAAAAGACCGAAGCTACGAGATCGAGCGGATCAACACCTGGGGAACAGACACCTATATGGCAGAAGATATTGATGGAGCGGCGGTCATGGGAAGTACCTTCGAGGAACCTGATGATTACGATTTTGATATCGCAGGGTGGATTGAGAAAGGGAAATTGAAATGGATTTCCATAGGCGACAAGACCCTGGAACTTCACGAAAGTATAGATAACTGTCCGTACCTGGATATAGATGGATACAGGTATCCGGTATTACTTCGGAATAAAACCCTTGAGAATTGCATGATCACTTTGGAATGGGAAGAGGACGAGGAAGAAACAGACGAAGAAAAAGTGATAAACTTCTGCCCGGATTGTGGCGCCGATGTAGAGCCCACGAGTAATTTCTGCGCAAAGTGCGGACATAAATTACGCTAAAGAGACATACTATGGAAACACATAAGAATTTTGCATCCTCAGATCTTTCGAAGATAAACAGCACTATGAAAGTGAAGAACAACCAGGTAGCCATAGTGAAATGGTCGTTGATCATTGCCGGGATCATGTTAGTGATCATGGTCCTTGCCTTCCTCGACCTGGAGGCCCTGCCTGTCCACCCGGCTGTGATGTTCCTATGTGTGTTCCTCTTCCTGGTAGCCATTGTAGTAGCCCTGATGTTTCGCGGTCGGTCTAAAAAGCTAAAAAAACTGATCAGCGGCGAGAACATTATTGCAAGCTGGACTATGAGTTCCGAAGATATCGTGGCCTACGCAGATAATCTGGCGCGTCATGAGAAATTCAAGAACAAGGTAATGTTCGGGATCACGACCTTATTTATTTTCCTGATATTTGGTAGTTTTATTTTGTTCATGGAAGAGGGCAAAGGCTTTATGGCGATCATGATGGTTGGACTAATTGTGATTCTCGCTTTATTCACTTTCGGTATGCCAGGCTATTATAAGAACCGCAATCTAAAAGGGGACGGGCATGTGCTTATCGGGAAGAACTACGCCTATGTGAACGGTATCTTCCACAACTGGGATTATCCGTTGTCCGGACTCACTAAGGCCTGGAAACTGAAAAAACCGTTTTATGGGATCGGACTGGTGTATTACTATACCGACCGTACGCTCACGAACACAGAGGAATTGTTTATCCCGGCCCCAGAGGAAATTGATGTGGATGCCTTAATAAATGAGTTGAAGGCCTAAAGTTGGAGTCAATCCAGCTGATGCAGAGTGTTGAGTGATTGAAATTCCAAACAACAATTCTCAAATTACAAATAGGTTTCAAGTCGATAAATTAAAGCATCAACGAGTCTTTTGTCAGGTGTTGAAAGTCAGAGGTCAAAAGTCGGAAGTCGGAAGTGCGAAGTGTTACCCTGAACTTGCGTCGCACTGAGTTTACCGAATTGTCAAAAGGTCGGGAGGGGTTCTCAGTTATGGATTATGAGTTAGCAGGAATTAATTTTATCGAATCAACGAATCAACAAACTAGCGGATCACCGCCTGTCCTCATTATATACCTTGAAGAAGGTCTTTGGATTCCCAAGTGTTTTTATTTTTTCTGAAAAGTATCGTATCCAGAAGTCGCGCAGGGGATGATCGGGGGCGAAGCAGTGCTCCCCATTCCTATTGATTACCTGGACACTACTGAAATATTCCGTTTGGCTTTCTGCGCCACTACTTGCAACCGTGAAATACATATCTGCAGTTGGTATCAGGGTTACTCTGTCCCAAACCAATTGTGGAATGTTCTCCTGGTAGCGTCCTTCAAGTTTTTGGTCCCATTTTCCGAAGTTTTCAAACATCACCTGACCGGTATTCAATGACGACTTAATGTTGTAAAATCGCAGTTCATAGGTGCTGATGGTGTCGTTTTCAATTACCACGGGTACTTCCACCACCTTGAAATCCGTGCTGAGTTTGGCCGTTGGTTTACAACTACTAATTAGGAAAATTAAAATAATTAATGAATATATATAATTGTGCATCCCAGATCCTATTTAATTTAACGAAGCCCAAAGAATCCACGGCGTGGCCAGCAGGAAAATTATCGTGTTCAGTAGTGTGATGATCGCTCCTTGCTTGTAAATGTCTCTCGAGGGCAGATAGCCACTTCCTGCGAATAATACATTGGAACTGGATGCCTGTGGGGTGATTACTGCGAAGTAATTGGTAGCGAAGGACAACATAAACGCCATGAGTGCTGCCGGTACTTCGGCGTTTACCGCGACCTGAAGGAAGACCGCATATAAGGCCAGCAAATGCGCCGTCTGACTCACAAAGAGGTAGTGTATTGCCACGTATAATACCGTGAGGAAGATGTATGCGGTGATCCAGTTGAAATCACCTATATAGCTCGCTATCTGGGCTCCCAGGGTTTTCATAAAGCCCATATCGTTCAGGGCCGTACTCATCATATATAGGATGGCAAACCAGACGTAGGTTTCCAGGGCATCACCCGCACCCGAACGAATATCATGAAGTGAATATACATTGGACAGGATGAGGATAGACAGTCCCAGGAAGGCCACGATGGCCAGGTTGATATTCAGAACAGGCGATAGCGCCCAAAGCAGTATCATTCCGAAGAAAGTGATCCCCATGATCCATTCCTGCTTGCTCATGGGACCCATCTCCAGCAGGGCTTTCCTGGCCATACCGGGAGCGTGAGGGGTGTATTTGTCTTCCGGCGGATAGAGTTTGTATAAAACGTAGGGGATAACGATAAGCGCAATAAGGCAGGGCACCGAAGCCACAAAGAACCAGTTCCCGAAATTCATGTTGACACCGAAGTCGGCAGCGATTCCAGCCCCCACAGGGTTGGCAGCCATGCCAGTAAACCACAGTGCCGAGCTGATGGTATGCCCGGATATGGCCGTCATCATGAGATAGCTGCCCGTTTTTCGTCTGCTTTCCCTGGTAGGTAGTGAACCCGTGTCCAGCGCCAGGGCGTGTGTGATGGGGTAGAGGATACCCGAACGGGCGGTATTACTAGGAATAGCCGGCCCTAAAATGGTATCAGTGGCTACGATGCAGTAGCCAAGGTTGAGCGTGGATTTCCCAAAACGACGAATGAGCAGAAAGGCAATACGCCTGCCTAGTCCGGATTTGATTACTCCCTTCGCAACGAGGAAGGCCGCCAGGATTAACAGTATAAAGCTTTCAGAGAAGCCTGAGAAGGCTTTTTCGGGTGTGAGTACCTTGAGAAGGACTACGGCGACCAGCGCGATGATGGAAGCGGTAAAAATGGACAGGGCTTCGAGGAGGACGCCCAGTATGGCTGTGATAAAGATGGCGAACAGGTGCCAGGTATCAGGGGTTAGGTCCCAGGGGATGGGCAGGTTCCAGATGACCACGCCAAAGGTGAGGGTGATACCTCGCTTGATCCAGAGTATTGTATGGTTTTTAGGAGGATGTGCTTCCTGATGTATATCGCCCATAGGATTAATTCCAACATCAGGGGTACTATCGCATACGCTCCCGATTTGTTCTCGCTAAAGTTAGCAGAGTTAAACGGGAACTACAAATGTTAGCATTTGGAGCGCTGGACTTTCCTGGAATAAGTGTAGATAAAACTATTTGTCAGACCCGCACCGAACACAAGTAAAAGAAAGAAATAGTTATAGTTGGGGACATCTTTGAACAGGATAGCCGATACGATTATAAGGGCGGCCCATACGATGGCGTTGATAAGGAGTAGTTTTTTCACAGGTGTAGATTTTAGTAATTGCCAGTTTATGCACGAACTATTAATGCTGGTTAGTAGCGTAATGTGCTATTATGTTACAAAATTAAAACTCACTTTCCAGTTTCCAGCTCACGATCTCCGGTGGTCCGGCAAGGAAACTCCTGGAGTCTGTCATGAATTGCTGCAGGTGAGCAGTTTCCATATGTGCTCCGTAGTAGTATGCTCCATCACTCCACACTTCATATAGGAGGATATTGGTATCGTCGTTCACATCCACATGCATGCTTATACTTACAAAGTTCGGTTCCTTTTTAACTTGTTCCAGCAGTTTTGTTATTCCTGAAACCGCTTCGGCACCTTTGTCGGGTAGTGCGGTAAAGCGGACGGTGATGATGGCGTTTTCAGAGCTAACCGTTTGTGCAGTTACAGTCGCACAGCCCATTATTAATAGGGTGACGAGGATCAGGAGGAGTGGGTGGAAAGTTTTCATGTTTTGACTGGTTTAACGGTTATGGTTATTAGTGGTTGCATGGTTTAAGTGTCAGACTTTTCCGATAGGGCTATTGTTTATTAAATGTAAGAGTTTTCATTTTCTTATTCATCAATGGCCTTTATTCATCCTTCTTCAATAATTGAGTATAATTCGATTTTAAATGTAAATCCATCTGAGGAAATGGTATGGCCACAGAATTCTCGGCAAATTTTCGACTAATATTTCTACGTATATCGCTTTTTACTCTATTTATTCGGAATATATTCTTGCTAAAGAACAAAACTTGAAAATCCAATGAGGAATTTCCAAAATTCACTAATCGTGCTTCCGTGGCTTCCCGGTCGGATACATCCGGGTGTTCAAATGCACTTTCTTCCAAAATTTTTATAACCAGATCTATATCACTTCCATAGGCAACACCAACATCTACCCTGAAACGAGTCTTCATTGTTTGATGGCTCCAGTTGATCACTTTATTGGTTGTTATCAATGAATTTGGAATTATAACAGAAACATCATCCGTGTTCAGGGCCTTGGATGTCCGTAATCCAATGCTTTGGATCTTTACCACATCGCCATCGATATCCAGGACATCATCTATTTTTATAGACTTTTCCGAAAGTAAGATTATACCGGATAAGATATCGTTAAATGTTTGCTGTAATCCCAGGCCTATTCCCACAAGTAAAGCAGCGGAACCGGCCACAAGTACTGTAACTTTCACACCAATCGTTTCTAAGATAAGCCCGATGGTAATTACCCAAACTACATATCTGATGATCTGAAATAGCGCATAGGCACTTCCTTTGTCAAGCCTTTTGAACTTACGTTTGCGAATAAGTGTTTTCTTGATCAACCATAAAATCAATTTGGTGATCAGAAAAATCAGTAAAACCGTCACTAATGTATAAACCTGTATCTTATAGTTTCCTACGCTAATGAGTTCGAATTCCAAAAATTCTCTTACTATTTCCATGTTTTCCTTTTATTGTCGCATAATGCCTCGTTTAACGCCTTGTTGCCTTAGTGAAACTACTAAGTTAGACAAAAGTTAGGACGTATGGGCACCCGGGATCCGGGTAGGAGCAGAGAGATCCTAGTTACAGCTTGTTTTGCTTTCATGCGTTTCTCATTCTTTTCTTTTTTGAAATGAATGGAGGCGTATCAATTTCAATTATTCTTTATCAAGCCCGTCAACTATGACACCACCCATGGATGCAGGAAATCCCAGTATAATTATTCTTTTTAAAGCAATTATTGGGTTGTCCAAAATTGGCATTTTGTCAAGGGCAAACAGGACGATAAAAACAATAATAAGGGCAATTCCATAATCGATAATTATTCGAAGAACGAAATGGGATATTCTGTGCTTTATTTGTCCTTGAAAAATCCCTTGAACAGAGTATAGACTAATAAATAGTAAGGATAAAATAATAAGTACAACTACATTTAGAATAGGTAAGGTTTCACTAAGCCGCCAGGATTCTTCCGAGAATGCGATAGGAACAGTTAAGGCAGAGGATCCAACGATTACCTGAACAATATCTTCTGTATTAATAGATTTTTTGAAGGATTTAATCATTTTTCTACGTTTCTACTTGATGAGAGCGGTCTTTTTTAGGACGGATAAAAAGTACACACAACGGTTTTGTGTTTGTTTAGTTGCTGAGCTATAGGATTTCTCCGGAAATCATCGACACACTCTTAAAACAGCAAGCAAATAAATATACACCTTTTATCGGGTGGTTACTTTTAGTTATTCCATTCTAATGGAACATTGGCAACACTTTCATCTACCATTTTTGACAATAGTTCGGCCAGTGCAGAATCGTCTAAAGGATCATTATTGGTTTTTAGCACATTCCAAAGCTTCTGAAATGCAGAAACACCTGCTTCATCATAAATAGTTCCCGCAGCGGTGTGTAACCGACATTGATACCACCCATAATTTTGGGGGAATTGGCTTGCTATTAACCCGTGATTGGCTTCGAATTCATCTAAGGTTGAATATTTTAAATCCTTTTTATTTACTGAAGTTACCACCATTGTGGGAAAGATAGTCAATGCCGGTAATAATTCAGGTTTTTTTTCAGCGATATAGGTATGAAGAAACATATTGGAAAATAATTCGCCAATCCATTTGCGATGCATGGTAAGGTTCCCTTGAGCGTGAAATGCATGACCCAATTCGTGAATAGCTAAAAGGTCGAAAAATTTCCGCATTGTCAAATTCCCATTGCTGTCTACATAGGTTTCAGAAATTTGTTTTGCAAGATCTGTTGGTAATTGATCCAGGGGTGGGAGCATACTTTTCCAAAAGTCATTGTTTTCAGAGGCAACTACCAGTGTATTTTTATCCGTATAATGAGGCATTCCGTAAACGGGAAAATCGGTGTATTTGCCCCAATCGGTTGCGGATAAAACTAACAAGGTGACTGTTGGTTGAAAATCAATTGTCGACTTGTAGAAGGAGATCACGCCGTCACAAAGTGTTGCCATTGATTCTGCCTGCGCATTTGCACTTTCACTATAATAAACATCTATGTTGTCCCCTTTCAGAAGATGGAGGTTTTCATAGTTTTGGGCGTGCACTTCCGATATAAAAAGCAAAATACTTACACCTAGGAGAATTGACCTGCTAAGACTTTTGATTGAATTCATTTTTCTTCCTTTTATGAATTTGAAATATGTATCGGTTGCTACTAACGGTATTGTTTATGAAAAGTAGCGGTTTTGGTACCACGTTTTATTCCGATTAGGATTTTTATAGTAAGAATTTCAATGGTTTAACCATCAGCCGCTATTTTTTATATACGTTGTTAGCCACTGTCATTTCATTAACATTGTATTGAATATCCGTTACTTTTAATTTTAACCAAGTCCATTTACCATTCTCTGATTCCCAACTTGCTTCGCACTCCACGGGTATTTTTATTCCATTCTTTTCTTCGTTTTTCGTCGCAGTTACAGTCCATTTGATAGGTTCATCATCATTTGAATCTTTATAACGCATTGCTACGAATTTTACAAAATTCCCGTCTTTATCAAAATGAAATTCCCCTGAACCTTTTGTTCCTTTGTGTTCCATTGTTGCTCTCGCAGAATAGTCGTCTATAGTCTCCCATTCTATGTATTGACTTAAGGATGCAGATGGAAACCAAACCATTTCAGCCAAATATCGTTGCAAAGTTGCCTGATTTACCTTTTCGTTATTTTTTGCATTCGCAACTGGTATGAGTGAAAGAAGTTTAATTATCATTTCACCCTTTCCATCTTCAAATTTGTCTCTTCCTACTACGCTCAACATTGAATTCATTTCAGTGCTAATATTCCAATTGAACGCTGGTGGTTGTATAGTAAAATATTGCTCTGCCGTACCATTATTCCATGTTTTTTGTTCAGGTTTTAATTTGAGTTGTAGTTCTTGAGTTAAATAGACGTTAGAAATTAACTTTTCACCAATAATTCCACTATTACTCAACCACATCCGAACAATTGGTGGTAAGTCAAGCAATGATTTTTCGGTAACGATATCTTGGGTCTTGAGTTGCGAATTTTCAAATAGCGTTATTATTTCTCCTTTGATTTTCTCCTTAAAGTTGAAACTTGAATATCCAATTAGGACCGCCATCAAAATAAATATGTTTGCTATAGTTCCAAATTTCGCGTCACCCCAATAGCTAAAAATCAACACCTGCGAAATAATCACAGCCAAAAAACCGCTCAACCACCAAAATTCGGAATGAACTAAAATTAAAATGAGTGCAATGGCAAAGAGTAGAAATGTCAATAACCAAAATATTCCTAGAGTCTTTGAAATCGGTTGTGAAATTTCATTAAATTCCAATATCTCAAATGCTTTAAGAAACCCAAAGAAGTGAATGATTCCATGGATTCCAATCAATATGATTAAAACTATGCGCATCGTTGATTTTTGCTTGTGGCCTGCGGTGGTATAAAGCTATTAAATCCTATCCACGTAATATTTTAATTTTATCGACATCTAAGGCCAGTTATGAACACTTTTGCTGCTTATTTTGGCAAAGCCTGTTCATCCCAACTGCACCGCTCGTTGCATAGCATCATATCTTTTGCGCCATTTAGTTAAGTCTTTATTTAAGTGGTCGTCTATATGCACCGGATCCTTGGTGTTAAACAGTCCGCCCCAGCGCAGCTCGGGGTCGTCTATGATGGCTTTTAAGAACTGCCGTACCGGTCCCGGGACATTGGGGTAGTTACGCAATACAGTGCTATTGGCCCACTTGCCGTTGTCGTACACCAGGTTCATGTCGATACCATGGCCCGCAAGGTGGTTACTAAAGGTGGCCGGGGGCACTATGGCACCGTTCACATTCGTAGTGGTGCGGAAGGAGCTGGTAACATGGATAAACACATTGGAATCTTCGGCGTGTTTGTTGATCTTCTTGAGTTTCGGCAGGAACTCTATGTCGGCCCGGCAGGGCTTCCCCTGGAAACGGGAACCCTGGTAGAGGATGAGCGGGGAGCCCCTGTGGGGTAGATTCTGTAAGGCCAGTGCGCTCCAGTCCTTGCCGTAGAACTTATTGATGTCCCGAAGCATCAAATCGATGAGTGGGCGCGTGAGCCAGTCACCGTCGCTTTGCACCCCGTTATCCGCCGCGTATTTGATGATGGCGTTTCGGGTGTTGTTGCCGTAGAGGCCATCGGCCCCAAAGCGGGCAAAATGCAGTTCGGCCCCATAACCCAGGGTGTTTAGCAGTACCTGTACGGCCGAAATACTCATCTTGGTCCCTTTGGAAATGTACTTTCGCGTGCGGAGGTCGCTTTGGTGGATCTCCCAAAGCACATACATTTCCGGCAGGAAATCGTGGCGCTGTAGGATCACCTTTGCCAGCTCTTTGGACACCTGCATGCCGTCGGTATGTATGCCGTTCTTTGCGGCAAAGGCCTTCACCGCAGTAGCCGTGGCGTTGCCGTAGTCACCGTCAGCATTGTACTGTTCCCATTTGAGTTCCTTCTTAAACCCAAGTTCGAAGAGCACCCGCTGTAAGTCGGTTACCAGCTCTTCGTCCCTGGAGCCTTTCTTCAGTCTGTTGGCGAAGTTGGGTTGGGCCAGGGCCGCTTCCATGATATTTGAACATTCCATTTGGTTAGGTTTTAGACCATTCAATAAAAAACCCCGCTAATCACGATGCGTTCGTGATATAGGGGGAGAATTCATTATAAATATAGGG
>Ga0316201_10001498_pt1 | contig 15813 bp, 10 predicted proteins | sample CS6wburrow_MG_FD_204516 | JGI IMG/M metagenome (GOLD analysis project Ga0316201, IMG submission 204516) | Coastal sediment microbial communities from Delaware Bay, Delaware, United States - CS-6 worm burrow | ecosystem: Environmental > Aquatic > Marine > Coastal > Sediment | place: USA... | reverse complement strand
CCGGAGTTGCTGCCAAAAAGAAAAAAGTCTTAGTGATTGTTTGGAGTTTTGTTGTTGGAGTTTTTATAGATTACTTTTGATGGATTACCAGGCAAAATTTTTAAGGATAGCAGGGCTATGGTTTAAAATTTTAACAACCTGGTACGCAAAAGGAATCACAAAAAAGCAATGAATTAAATTTCAAATAATCACTTAACTTGAATTTTCCCTTCTATATCGCCAAAAGGTACATCCGCTCTAAAAGCAGCCAGAACGCGGTAAACATTATTAATTTTATAACCTTCCTGGTCATTGTCATTGGGTCTGCGGCCCTTTTTATTGTATTATCGGGCTTTTCCGGACTTAAAACCTTTAGCCTCTCCTTTAGCAACATCTTTGATCCTGACCTAAAAGCGACTGCCCAAAGCGGTAAGTTTTTTAGCCTGGGCCCGGAAGAAGAACTAAAACTTTTAAAAATAGAGGGCGTAGCTTCCTACTCCAAAGAATTAGAAGAGCAGGTATACCTTACCCACAAGCAAAAAAGTTGTGTGGCGTATATAAAAGGGGTAGATGCGGCCTATAGGATAGCCACACAGGTAGATAGCGCCATCTACTGGGGCAATTGGGCCATAGAAGACCAACAGGCCGTGGCCGGCCTGGGCATTGCAAGTTTACTGGGCCTAACCATAAACGATTATCAGGATCCGCTAAAGATCCTGGCACCCAAGCCCGGGAAAGGTTCGCTTGCCCAACAGGGGTTTGGCGGGAAACCCTATAATGAAATGCCGGTGGTGATGAGTGGCGTTTACGCCCTTGAAGAAAACCTGGATAAAAAATACGTCTTTACAGAACTTGCCCTGGCCCAGGTAATCCTGGAAAAAGACAATACCCAGATCTCCGGTATTAATTTTAGCCTGGACCCCCTGGCAGATATGACCGAAGTTCGAAACCAGATTACCGCCGTACTTGGCGATAAAGTAGTGCTTAGAAACCGGCGGCAGCTGAACAATGCGCTCTACAGGATGCTCAATACCGAAAACCTGGCTACCTATCTTATTTTTACACTGGTACTGATCATTGCCTTGTTTAATGTAGTGGGCGCAATTATTATGATGATCCTGGACAAGCAGCAGAATTCCAAAACCCTGTATAATCTGGGGGCTACCATCCGGGAATTACGGCGCATCTATTTTGTGCAGGGCATACTGGTTACCAGCTTTGGGGGTCTCATTGGCTTGTTCCTGGCTTCTGTGCTTATCTGGACTCAACTCGCCTTTGGGTGGTTAAAAATAACCCCCTCACTGGCCTATCCTGTAGAATACCGCTTAATGAATGTTCTGATTGTGCTGGCAACCATTGTAGTGCTGGGAATGATTGCCTCTAAAATTGCAAGCAGCCGGGTTACCAAAAAACTTCTTGCCTGACTATGCGAACTGATGGTTCCCAAATTTCTCCAGGACCTCATCAAAAGCGGCAAAAACATCTGCCGATTCATCACTGGTTACCATTTTCATGCGGTATGGCTTAAAGTTTGGTATGCCCCTGAAATAATTGGTGTAATGCCTTCGGGTTTCAAAAACGCCCAGCTTCTCCCCTTTCCAGTCAATGGCCATCTGCAGATGCCTGCGTGCAGCCCTTACCCGTTCTTCCATGGTGGGTGGTGAAAGATGTGTCCCTGTCTTAAAATAGTGCTTTACTTCCTTAAAAAACCAGGGGTAGCCAATGCTCGCGCGTCCAATCATAGCGCCATCCAGCCCGTAATCGTCGCGCATGCTCAGGGCTGCTTCCGGCGTATCTACGTCCCCGTTGCCAAAGACAGGAATATGCATTCGCGAATTGTTTTTTACCTGGGAAATAGGCCTCCAGTCTGCCTCTCCCTTATACATTTGTGCCCGTGTTCTGCCATGGATAGCAATAGCCTTACAGCCCACATCCTGGAGCCGTTCTGCTACTTCAACAATCTTTATGGAATCGTGGTCCCATCCCAACCTGGTCTTAACCGTAACGGGCAAATGCGTATGCTTAACCATAGCTTCGGTAAGGGAAACCATTAAATCTATGTCCTTTAGTATTCCCGCGCCTGCACCTTTGCTCACTACTTTCTTTACGGGGCAGCCAAAATTTATATCAATGATATCCGGTTTGGATTTCTCCACAATCTCTACCGAACGCAACATGGAATCCAGGTTTGCGCCAAATATTTGAATTCCCACAGGGCGTTCTTTCTCATAGATATCGAGCTTCATTACGCTTTTAGCGGCATCGCGAATCAGTCCTTCTGAAGATATAAACTCGGTATAGACCAGATCTGCCCCCTGCTCCTTGCACAGCGCACGAAAAGGAGGGTCGCTCACATCTTCCATGGGAGCAAGCAGCAAAGGAAAATCCGGTAAAACGATATCGCCTATTTTTGGCATCTGCATCTATTTAGCGCGACAAAATTAAAAATAAAGATGGTATTATCGGGAATTTATTCGTTATCAAGTCGCTCTAGCTCACTTTTCCGCAGGCCACGGTTTACATTGCTTAGTCTGAAGTTTCCAAATTTATACGTAAAACCGAGCCGTACAATTTGTGTTTCCGGGACCTCTTTGTAGGCGTTGTCCTGGTTGGCATAGCGCGTTGTAAACGTGCCATTGGCCCTGCCAAGGAGGTCTTCTGCCACAAGGGAAATTACCGCCCTGTTATTCCACAGGGTTTTGCGCAAGCCTATATTAAGTCTGATGATTTCTGATACTTTAAAGGACCCATAAAGAAAACTGCTTAAATACGTTAAAGAGAGGTCTCCTGTAAAAGTGCCGTCTTTAGAAAAGGTCAATGCGTTGTTTAAATAACCATAATACCCGGTCACCCTGTTGGTATAGGTTTCAATAGTGCTTTCCTCGGCCAGGAAGGTTTCATCCTCATAAAAAAGGGAGTTGTAAAAATACAAAGACCAAAAGTTGTTAATGGACCGTGAGATCGTAAAATCGAGCCCATAGGAGGTGCTTTTCTGCACATTCTGTTTAATCTCTCTCAGGGTCTGATTCTCATTGTCCTGAAAACTCAGGCTGCTTATATAGCGTCCATTATCCCGGTAATAAACATCAATAAAATAGATGTCCCTGATTGAAAAATTTAAATTGAAATTATGACTGAAATTAGGTAAGAGGTTTGGGTTGCCTTCCAGGTAATTATTTTCATTCAGAAAATACCGAAACGGGTTTAAGTCGGAATATTTTGGCCGTGTTAGCTTCCTGCTGTAATCAAAGGTAAGGCTGTGGTCCGGGCCAAGCTTCCGGGTAAGGAATACAGAAGGGAAAAGTTCAAAGTAGTTCTGTGTATTTATCTGAAGCAAGGTTTCTGATATAGATTCTACGTTGGTTTGCTCTCCTCTCAGGCCAAGTCTCAGGGACCAGTTTTCCCAATCCTGCGAAAGGCTGGCATAGGCGGCATAAACCGCTTCCCTGTATTCAAAATTATCCGACAAGGCAATATCAAAGGGGGGTAAATTGTTATTGTCGGCAAAATAATCGATTCCGCTTTTAGAATTGATCCATGAACCTCTCAGACCGCTTTCAAAACTCCCGGATTTTACAGGCGTGTAATAATCTATTTGCCCGGTATAAATATTGATGTCCTGAAGGGCGTCTGTAGCAAAAGAAAAATTCCGGATAAAATCGCCAGCGTCATTAAAATAATCACTGGAGCCATCTTGCAGACGGGTTAATTCATAGTATGTATAGTGTGCATTTGCCTTTAGTGTTGCGTCCTCTTTTTTTAGTTTACGTTCATAATTAAGGTCAAAGGAAAGGTTCTGCAGGTCTTCTTCAATACCGCTATTGGTTTGCAGGGTAGAATCCAGCACTCCTGCGTTATTGCGCATTTCGGTAAACAGCTCATTTTTAAATTTTTTGTCTGGGGAAAAGCTCAGGTTGGAGGTAAAATTTAAAAGATCGCGCTCTGAGGGCTTATAATCAAAAATCATGTTCAGCTGCTGATCCCGGGACCTGGTTGTCTGCCCGAAGTCTGTATCCCAGCGTGCAAAGATCTCATTCTGATCATTGATAAAGTTTATTCTACTGTCCGTGTCTTTAAATTCCTTTCTGGGGTTGAACGCATAGTTTACAAAAATGCCTACTTTATCATTTTTAAAATAATGACTGGTCCCAAAGCTGTATTTCGGAAATATGCCTTGTGTATATTGTGCCCTGACGTTGCCTTTATAACCGGGCACTACGTTCTCTTTGGTGCGGATATTGAGAATAGACCCGTCTGCAGCCTCATAACTGGCCGGGGGATTGGGGATTACCTCTACAGAGGAAATCATATCTCCGGAAAGGCCCTTTAAAAATTCCTGGATTTCATTTTGTGACAACTGTATTTTACGATCATTGAGATAAACTGATGCTATTTGTCCCCTTATTTCCAGGTTGTTTTGAACGATTATAACCCCGGGGGCGTTGCGCAGAATATCCCATGTGGTTCCCTCGCCAAGAACTGTATTTTCAACATTAAAGATAATCCGGTCTGCTTTTCGTTCTACCGTGGGTTTCTGGCCAGTTACCACCACCTCGTCCAGCCATTCACTGTCCGGTTCTAAGACAAGGGCTCCAATCTGGATATTTCTTTTAATTTCGAGGGCAACCAGGGTAGACTTATACCCAAAGTATTTTGCCTGTAAATAATACAAGTCTTCAGGGATGTCTTTTAAGGTAAAGCGCCCTTCGTCGTCTGCAGAAATTCCATTTACCTGGGTATTGTCCAGCGCTTTCAGAAGTATAACGTTTGCAAATGGCAGGGGTTTTCCATCGGAATCCTTTACAGAACCAGTTACCTCAAAGTTCTGGCTGAGCAGGACCAAAGGAAATAATGCCAATAAGAACAGTAAGGGGAATCTCACAGTTTGGTAGGTTATTCGTCAAAGCTATAAAATTATTTACATTGTTTGCGTTAAATAGAAGTGATTCTTTCTAAGCGCAAAAAGTGAATGTATGTCAGTATCCTGAAAAGCTTTGGCCATAAAAAGTTAGAATTTAATAGGCGCTTTAAGCGTTTGGTCATTGCGTTTAACCTTCACCGTGGTGGTGTCTCCGGGTTCAAAAGCAGACAAGGCGCGCATATAGCTCATCATATCAACAACGGTACTATCGCCAAGCTTAACGACAATATCTCCTTTCTGTAAGCCTGCTTTTTGTGCCGGTTTATCTTCACTAATGCCATCAATGCGCATCCCTTTACCGTCAAAAAGGTAATCCGGTACTACCCCAAGCGCAACTTTAAACCTCGGTACTTCTTCGCTCTCGTTCTTGGTCTTTCTGAAAGTCAGTTTCTGGTCGTCATCCAGTTCCTTAACCAGGGTGAACAGATAGGAACTGATCATTCGCATCCCCTCATAATTTAATTTCTCCGCATCGTCTGTTGGCTTGTGATAATCTTCATGCTGACCGGTAAAAAAATGCAATACCGGAATGTCTTGCAGATAGAATGAGGTATGGTCAGACGGGCCTACGCCGGATTCGTTTAGAACCAATTTAAACCCGGGATTAGAAGCATTTAATACCTGTGGCCAGATGGGAGACGTGCCGGTACCACTTACCGAAAGCGTTTTGTCTTCCCTCAGCCTTCCCACCATATCCAGGTTTAGCATATAGCTAACCTCGTCCAGATCGAGCGTTGGGTTTTTGGTAAAAAAATTGGACCCCAACAATCCCATTTCCTCCCCGGAAAATGTAATAAACAAATAATTTTTCGAAAGCTCCGCCCCCTTTATCTTATTTGCCAGATCCAGGAGTACCGCTACGCCGCTTGCATTATCGTCTGCACCATTATGAATGGCCGGTTCTCCTTTATATAAGGAGCCTTCGCCTCCGTAGCCAAGATGGTCGTAATGAGCCCCGATGATAACAGTATTTGAAGCTCCATTGTCTATAAAACCAATGACATTGGTCCCGGTTATTGTGCTGTCTCCGCTTTCCTGAAAACGTATTTGCTGATGCGGGTCTTTCTTTGGTTTAAAGGTAAAAGTCTGGTAATAGGTTCCAGCATTCCCCTTGGGTTTTAGCCCTATCCCCAGCATAAGTTCGCGAATATATGCTGCCGCTCTCAGTTCTTCATCGGTTCCTGTTTCCCTGCCTTGAAATTCATCACTCGCCAGGATCTGAATCTCTTGTTCCATGGAGGGTAATTTGGGTTCTTCTCTTTTACATCCAAAGGCAAGTATAAAAAATACAGCCAGAATTATTTTTTTCATCGGTTTTGCGTCTAATTTTGTTCAAAATTAAACATCCTATGAAAACTTTGGTGTCCTTCTTTCTATTAATCCTGATTTTTGGTTGCAAAACCGATTCCAAAAAAGCCAAGCCAGTTAAGGAAAAACCAACCTCTGTAATGGCAGGTGCAGATACACTGATCTATAAAGAGGAAAAGCATTTTAAATCTATCCGCCAGGTTACTTTTGGTGGGGACAACGCGGAGGCATATTGGAGTTTTGACGACAGCAAAATTGTATTTCAGTCTAACAATCCCGGATGGGGAATGCAGTGCGACCAGATGTTCCTTATGAATTTTGAGGAAACCTTCAGGGATAGCAAACCCCCTATGATCAGCACCGGAATGGGGCGCACTACCTGTGCCTATTTTCTTCCCGATAATGAACATATTGTTTATGCTTCTACACATCTGTCCAACGAAGAATGTCCTGAGGTTCCCTTGCGCAAAAACGGGAAATACGTTTGGCCGGTATATGATTCCTTCGACATATTTGTGGCAGATCTAAAAGGGAATATCGTTACACAACTTACCAATGAGCCCGGTTACGATGCGGAAGCTACGGTTTCTCCACAGGGAGATAAAATAGTGTTTACCTCTACGCGAAGCGGGGATCTGGAATTGTATACCATGAATTTAGATGGCACAGAAGTAACCCAAATAACCGATGAGCTGGGTTATGACGGCGGGGCCTTTTTCTCTCCGGACGGCACAAAGATCATTTTCAGGGCTTCAAGGCCAAAAACGGATGAAGCAATAACCGAATACAAAGAACTGCTTGCCCAGGGACTGGTGCAACCTACAGAAATGGAGCTTTTTATTTGTAATGCGGATGGCAGTGATTTAAAGCAACTCACGTTTCTTGGCAATGCCAACTGGAGTCCCTTCTTTCATCCTTCAGGTAAAAAGATCCTATTTTCAAGTAATTTTGAGGCAGAAAAGGGCTTTCCTTTTAACCTCTATCTCATTGATATTAACGGGAAGAATTTGGAACGGGTTACCCATGGAAAAACCTTTGACGCCTTCCCGGTATTTTCCAATAATGGCAAATTCCTGGCTTTTTCCAGCAACCGCAATAATGGCGGAACCCGTGATACTAATTTGTTTATTGCCGAGTGGCAGGATTAAGAAGCAGAAAATAGTATCTTTGCAGCCTATTTGAAACAGCCAGAGTAAGAAAATGAAGAATATTCGAAATTTCTGTATCATCGCCCATATAGACCATGGCAAAAGTACTTTGGCAGACAGGCTCCTGGATTTTACCGGTTCAGTAACAGAGCGTGAAAAGAAAGAACAGCTGCTGGATAATATGGATCTGGAGCGTGAGCGGGGAATTACCATTAAGAGTCATGCCATTCAGATGGAATACGAACACGAAGGCGAGGCTTATGTTCTTAATTTAATAGATACCCCCGGGCATGTAGATTTCTCCTATGAAGTGTCTCGCTCAATAGCGGCCTGCGAAGGTGCGCTTTTGGTAGTTGATGCGGCACAGAGCATACAGGCACAAACCATTTCAAACCTCTATCTGGCTCTGGAAAATGACCTGGAAATTATTCCGGTATTGAATAAGGTTGATTTGCCAAGTGCCAGTCCTGAAGAAGTAACGGATGATATTGTAGACCTATTGGGATGTAAACCTGAAGAGGTGATCCCTGCCAGCGCCAAAACAGGTATTGGAATTAAAGATATTCTAACTGCTATTATTGATCGTATTCCGGCACCCAGCGGGAATGTTGATGAACCTTTGCAGGCACTGGTGTTCGATTCTGTTTATAATCCTTTCAGAGGGGTTGAAACTTATTTCAGGGTAAAAAACGGGGTTATCACAAAAGGCCAGAAAATTAAATTTGTAGCTACGGGGAAGACTTATTTTGCAGATGAAGTAGGGACCCTGAAACTAACACAAGTACCTAAACCGAGCATTAAGGCCGGTGACGTAGGCTACCTGATTACAGGTATAAAGGACGCAAGGGAGGTAAAAGTTGGAGATACCATTACCGATGCCGTTAACCCAACCAAAAACGCTATTGCGGGTTTTGAAGATGTAAAACCAATGGTTTTTGCGGGGATTTACCCTGTGGATACTGAAGATTTTGAAGAGCTGCGTTCTTCTATGGAAAAGTTGCAGCTCAATGATGCTTCCCTGGTTTTTACTCCGGAAAGCAGTGCGGCTCTTGGTTTTGGCTTTCGTTGTGGTTTCCTGGGGATGCTTCATATGGAGATCATCCAGGAGCGTTTGGAGCGCGAATTTGACATGACAGTGATCACCACCGTCCCTAACGTTAGTTATCACGCCTTTACTACAAAAAATCCGGATACACCACTAATTGTAAATAACCCGAGTGACCTTCCGGATCCTTCTACCATAGCAAGGGTTGAAGAGCCTTATATTAAAGCCACTATTATTACAAAATCTGATTTTGTAGGAAATGTAATGTCGCTATGTATTGATAAAAGAGGGCAGATTACCAATCAGACCTATCTTACCACAGAGCGGGTTGAACTGAATTTCGACATGCCCCTGGCAGAGATTGTATTTGATTTTTACGACAGGCTTAAAACAGTTTCCAAAGGTTATGCCTCCTTTGATTATACCCCAATTGGCATGCGGGTCTCCAAGCTGGTCCGCGTAGATATTTTGCTGAATGCGCAACCCGTTGATGCCTTGTCAGCTCTTGTACATTATGACAACGCCCACTATATAGGCAAAAGAATGTGTGAGAAGCTAAAGGAATTAATTCCAAGGCAACAGTTTGATATTCCGATACAAGCCGCCATCGGCGCTAAAATTATTTCCCGCGAGACCATAAAAGCATTGCGTAAGGATGTAACCGCCAAATGTTATGGGGGTGATATTTCGAGAAAGCGAAAACTGTTGGAAAAACAGAAGAAAGGGAAAAAGAGAATGCGCCAGGTAGGCAATGTTGAGATCCCGCAACAGGCATTTATGGCCGTTCTTAAATTGAATGAATAACCTCTTATTTTTTTCTTACAATTTTTGTAGGTAAATACAATATTTTTATCTTCGGCCAGTTATAAATATCCTAAAATTCCCCTGGTAATGACTACATATATTGCTGAATTCAGAGCAGTGCATAAATTAATACAGGTAATACAGCATTCTGTTTTTACCTGGCAACAAGAAGGCGGCGAAATTGATTCAGACCTGCTTCAGGGCAAAATTAAGAGAGAATCCGCAATGCATTTTTATAAACTACTGGCAGGGGATAGCTATGAGGTTGCCATGGAGGATATTTCCGTGGAAATTAGCAAAACAGAACCTTTTAACGGCTAATTCATTTTTACCAATCACTTTTCTTTTTAATTTAACTGTTCATTTAGAACAGTCTTGAATTATGAAAAATACCCTGCTTTCTGTTTTGTGCGGCTTCGTACCAATAGGGCTCTTATCTCAGGGGCCAACACTAACCACTGAGCAATGGACCACACTTGAAATTACCCTCATAAGTGACGCTACTTATGAAAATCCTTATACCGATGTTGAGGTTTGGGCCCATTTTACCAATCAAAAGGCAGATACCATACTAAGACCTGCTTTCTGGGATGGCGATAACATCTGGAAAATACGATTTACTTCCCCCGATTCTGTGAGTATATGGAACTGGCTTTCCTATGCTTCCAATGAGCTGGACAAGGGTCTCCACGGAATAACGGGTTCAGCAGTCTCAAAGTCACACAGTGGGGACAATGAATTGTTGGTAAACGGCTTATTGAAAATGGCGAAGGGCAACCGCAATGTAATTCAACAATCGGGGAAATCTTTTCTGTTGGTTGCAGACACACCATGGGCAATCCCTTTTCGTGCAACAATAGAGCAGGTATCTAAGTATGCCGGGGATAGACAACAAAAAGGATTTAATGCTGCCCTTTTAATGAGCTTGCAACCAGATATGGATGCAACCGGGCCAGACGCCAGGAATACAGAGATGGGGTTTAAAAGAGCTTTTGAGGATTTGTCTGATGGACATATCAACAGAATGAACCCTGGTTATTTTCAAACCTTAGACCAGATTATTGATGAATTACTAAAACATGAGATTGTTCCGGTATATCAGCCTGTATTTCATGGTTTTGGGTGGAAAGGCTTAAGGGTATTGGGAAATACCATTGTGCCCGAAGAATATGTGCGCTATTGCAAATATCTCCTGGCCCGTTATGGAAGTAAACCCGCATTCTGGCTTATAGCCGGGGATCATGATGGCAATGATCCGGGTGTAAAAGAAAGTGGTGAAATGTTAGAGGAGTGGGACAGTTACGGACAACCTACAGGCCTGCATTATAATCCATGTGATGATTATATAGCAGAGTGGGCAGTCAATGATCCTTCCAAACATTGCATGCATTATAATAAAACACATCAGGATAAAAAATGGTTAGATTTTCAATGGGCGCAAACTGGTCATGATGGCTCTCATCAATATCATAAAGTTGAAAAAATGTACGATAATATACCTACTAAGGGTGTAGCAAACGGTGAGCCCACCTATGAAGGTATGAATGATGGTAAAAATGGACTAGGCTGGTGGCAGGGAGAGGAGGCCTGGATGCAATTAATGCACGGCGGTACCATGGGTATTGTTTATGGGGCGGCCAGTCTTTGGCAATGGAAAATAACTGCCGATGAGGAAGGGTGGACTGCCTGGTCATCGCAACCTAAATCCTGGGAAGAAGCCATGGAAATGGAAGGCTCCGTATATGCGGGAATGCCGGGTAAAATTTTATCGGATATAGATATGACCAACATAGAAAAACGATGGGATTTAGCAGGTGGAAAACCCTTATTGGCAAAACCAGGCTTTTTATATATTTCATTTTTAAAAGAGGGGGGGTCTGTGGAGATCGAATCCTTGCCCGACGGACTGGAATATAAATGGATAAATCCTAAAAATGGAACTGTAGAAGCAAGTGGCAAAACTAAGGAATCGAGTTTCTCTGCTCCGGATTCCAATCCCTGGGTCCTTCTGATTAATTAGCACAATTAAGTGGTGTGCCTCAATCTAGTCTATTTTATCCAGATCGAACATTTTACCTAAATACACGAGTTTGTAGCCCTCGGTAATTGAATTAAACTTGCCACTGAATGAGGAAATGATCCGGAGATTCCCGTCCGGGGCTTTGATAAACAAAGGGATAATATCATTATCCTTGTTTGAAATGTCTATCAATTGGCCGTAATGTTTTCCATCTTTAAGATCAATCTCATGAATAGCCGGGTATCTCCTGGTGGCCTCCATCATTCTTACATAATCATCGGTATGTGAAAAAAGGCCTTCTTCAGTGTTCTTTTCGGGGTCATTCATTTCTTCAGAACTTACCAGTCTAAAAGCGCCGTTCTCCCCAAATTGATCTCCCAATTTATTAATGGCGTATTCATTTATTTCAGAGTTGCCGGTAAGTGCCATCAGATAACCCATATCGTTAAGTTCAATGTTATCTGTAAGCGTGTCGGAAAAAACATTGGCCACCATTGCCTCTATCCCGAGCTTTTTTGCCTGTTCAATATTGGCATGGTTATTATCTATTAATACCACATGCCTGTTATTTTTCTTAAGATAACTCGCAATAAGCCTCGACATTTTGGAGGCTCCTACAATAAGAATTCCCTCTGAGTGCTTTAGAAAGACCCCAACCATTTTTGCAAAATAACGGGCTGTTGTTGCATTTAAAAGTACGGTGCCCAGTACAATCATAAAGACCAAAGGGGTTATATATTCAGCCCCCGGTTCACCTTTCAGAAGTAATTTTGAACCAAAAAGGGAGGCAATTCCCGCAGCTACAATACCTCTTGGTCCAACCCAGCCGATAAATAATTTTTCGTTAAACTTTAAACTAGACCCCCTGGTGCTTAAGAACACCCCTAATGGTCGTATGATAAAAACAATCACAGCCAGCAAAATTGCAGAGTTCCAGTTATAAACAAGCTCCATATCACTTATGTTGACATTGGCAGCCAACAGAATAAAAAGAATAGAGATAAGCAAAACACTCAACGATTCTTTAAAATACAACAGTTCTTTAAGATTTGGGAGGTCCATATTGCCCATAACCATCCCCATAACCACCACGGCAAGAAGGCCCGATTCATGTGCCATTATATCAGATTCAACATATACTAAAAGCACAACAGACAAAGACACAACATTTAATAAATAGTGCGGTACATATTTCTTTCTGATCACAAATGCCAGGGCATGGGCAAAAGCGAATCCAAAAGTAGATCCAAAGAGGACAATCTTCCCAAAATCTATTAAGGCGGTTTTTGTATACGCCTGTCCTTCACCCACACTAATAAATTCGAAAACAAGAACTGCAACCAGCGCTCCTATGGGGTCTATTAAAATCCCCTCCCATTTCAGCACTGCAGAAATATCCTTTTTCAGCGGAATATTTCTTAAGATTGGTGTGATAACGGTTGGGCCGGTTACAATAATAAGGGCTGAAAACAAAAAGGAAATCTTCCAGCTAAGGTCAAAAAGGAAATGGGCCGCAAAGCCACCGGCAAAAAATGTTACTATAGTTCCCACCGTAATAAGCTTTGTAATAACCGGGCCTACATTTTTTACTTCCGAGCGTTTTAGTGTTAAACCCCCTTCAAATAAAATAATACTTATGGCAAGAGAAAGAAAATAGTAAAGCCCCTCACCCGGGAAAAGCCCTTTTTCGCCATTCCAAACCGGCTCAATAAGCTTAGAGCCATCCTCCGTATACAAGGTGGCTATAGGTCCTACAAGAAGACCAATTAGAATAAGAGGGAGGATAGCCGGCAATTTTAAACGCCATGCAAACCACTGTGCAATGATTCCTAAAATTATTATCCCGGCAAGTTCCAGCATCTTTTCACTTTTGCGTTAAAAATAGTGATTAAAATAAATACCGGTCTGCATTAGAACCATAAAAAATAACACCTGCTATTACGGCGCATAATATAATACTGCTTACCAATGGAGGCTGAACTTTGGAATGTGGTTTTCCTGACCAATTTAGGTTTTAATGTGTTATATTGAGCCAAAATAACAACAATGGAAAGGCATCCTCATCCTTTTAAGAGAATTCTATTCGGTTTTGCTTTTTCGCCTAAGCTGGAAATAAATATTCTGGAAACTACCCGTATTGCGCATTTTTTTAACGCCAAATTAATTTTACTCCATGTTGGAGAAAAAACAAATGAAAAATTGGCTATTTTGAATTCACTGCTGGAAAAAATAGATTATCGGGATGATGCCATAGAAGTTCAGTGGGAAGAGGGTAAACCGGTCTCGGTAATTTTGGAGGCCTGCACAAAATTTAATATCGACTTATTGGTGCTTGGTGCCTTGCAACATGAAAATATGTATCGATTCTATGTAGGAAGTATAGCCAGAACTTTGACCCGTAAAGTAAATTGTTCCGTATTGTTACTTATAAAACCTTCGGCAGAACGCCTGCCATGCAAGCATATTGTGGTAAATGGCCTGGATGCACCGGAAACCCCGGTAGCCATATTGGATGCGTTCTATACGGCTAATGCGCTTGGCGCACAACAGATTACCATTGTAGAAGAGATCAGTCAACAAGAAATTCATGTTACAGTTGAGGATGATCGATCCTTAATGAAAGCGAATATTATGAAGGAAAGGTTAAAGCACAGGGAAGAATCAAGGGTTCGTAAAATCCTGAAAAGCCTGCCAGAGGCTTTTTTAAAAAACATCAAAATAAAAACGCAAAGTATTTTTGGAAAAAGAGGGTATTCCATAGGCCATTACGCTGAGATAGTACGAGCAGATCTACTGGTAATGAACGCCCCTAAAAAAAAGACAGGTCTTTTAGATCGTATTTTCAGACATGACCTGGAATATATTTTATCTGATTTACCCACCGATTTATTGATTATCCGCAAATAACCTTGAGCGCCAAAACCAACAAAACCGGTAGTATTTTTCAAACTTTGTCTAAAAACATTTTTTCGGGTTTTGTGGTGTCCCTTATTGCACTACCGCTCGGTCTGGGATTGGCTTTAGCAAGTGAGGCCCCTCCTATCTCAGGCATAATCGCGGCAGTAGTTGGGGGGGTTATAGTTTCTTTGTTAGGAGGGTCACAAGTTACTATAGCCGGCCCCGGCAATGGGCTGGTTATTGTATTGTTAGCGGCAATTGGCACCCTTGGCGGGGGTGATCTGTACCAGGGCTACTTATTCACTTTAGCTGCCATAGTATTGTCTGGGGTATTAATGTTGCTTCTGGGGTTTTTAAGAATGGGCCGTTTAGCCAATTTCTTTCCGGCTTCAGCCATTCAGGGTATGCTTGCTGCAATTGGAATAGGTATTCTGGCCAAACAATTTCATATTATGGTGGGCCATAACAATGAGACAGGAACCATCATTGAGTTATTGATTTTAATCCCAAATGACTTTGCGGATTTGATAAAAACTACAGACCTCAATATGCTTTTTGCCACAGGAATAGGCGTGGTAAGTTTGTTAATCATGGTTTTCTATTCTAAAATCAGGAATAAATACTTTCAGTTAATCCCGGCGCCTATGTGGATATTAATTCTCTCCGTTGGTCTGAGTTACTTTTATATGCTTCTTGGTAAACCGTATCCAATGTCGGTAGATTACCTGGTATCCATTCCTGATGATGTCCTGACTAATCTGGCTTTTCCGGATTTTGCAAGGATAATGGATAGAGAATTTATCCTTGCCGTCTTTGCCATTACCCTTATTGCAAGCATAGAATCCCTGTTAAGTATAAAGGCCGTGGATAAGCTGGATCCATTAATGCGAAGATCTAATGTAAACAAAGACCTCAAAGCACTTGGACTGGCCACGGTTATTAGCGGATTATTAGGCGGTCTTAATGTGGTTACCGTAATTGCCAGAAGTTCGGTTAACGTAAATAATGGGGCAACCAACAAATCTGCAAATTTCTTCCACGCCATGTTTTTGGTAGGCTTTGTGCTTATTTTTCACGAGCAGCTCAGGCGGATACCCCTGGCGGCTCTGGCTGCTATATTAGTGTTTACAGGTTATAAATTGGCCAATCCTGAATCATTTAAAAAAATTATTCGGATAGGGAAAGAACAAGTGCTAATCTTCTTAACCACATTAATCACCACTTTGTTTACAAACCTGATTACGGGGATTGCAGCAGGGATCCTTGTTACTTTTCTTATTCATATGACTATAAATAAAAGTATTTCCCTGTTCATTAGTAATTTGTTTAAACCTAATATTCTCCTTTTCAAAGAAGAGGATGAAGGCAACTTTTATTTGAGCATAAAATATTTTTGCAGCTTCCTTAATTTTCACAAACTAAAGAATAAACTAGACGTAGTACCCGAAAACATGGATCTTGTTGTCGATTTTTCGATGTGCAGCTTTGTTGATCACACCGTATTGGAAGGTTTAGAGAACTATGGGGCTGCTTTTGACAAAAAAGGCGGAAGCATAGAACTCATAGGATTGGACAAGCATGAGGCCGATTCCTTTCATCCATTTGCTATTCGCAAAATTTTACCGGTTGCGGCGCTTAAACCTATTGAGCGGTATTTTACTAAAAGGCAAAAAGACCTGGAAGCAGCGGC
>Ga0316201_10001497_pt1 | contig 15814 bp, 12 predicted proteins | sample CS6wburrow_MG_FD_204516 | JGI IMG/M metagenome (GOLD analysis project Ga0316201, IMG submission 204516) | Coastal sediment microbial communities from Delaware Bay, Delaware, United States - CS-6 worm burrow | ecosystem: Environmental > Aquatic > Marine > Coastal > Sediment | place: USA... | reverse complement strand
GAAAGCCATGAGCAAAAGGCAAGACCAGTATGCCACGACTTGAGACTCGGTAATCTGCCAAAATGCATACCCCGCAGTCCAACCAGTGATGCAGAGCAGAAATACTAAAAACCTTTTCCTAAGAGCGCTACGTCCGCTCGACGAAAAAACCACTACAGTTAATACAACTGAAGCAATTAGATTCAGAATGGACGAAACCAGAAGAAAGAAATTCACTTCGTAACTCGTATTAAATTGGCTTGGTTCCCCAAGGAGCGGAATACATCATACTCCAAAAATCCTGCAGTAGTAACAATCTCAATTAACTCTTCTTCGGTGAAAAACCCATAAACCCCAGACTGCTCCTTGAGCTTAATCTGGCCAGCAGCACCGAGCAACTGCTGCGCATCATCTGCTTTGCTCAGTGATTCCTCATCTGAGGTTATAAATTCATGGTAGAGCACAGTCATATCACACTCAGGCTTCATACTCGAAATCACTGCAACACCACCCGGCTTCAGTACACGCCGAAACTCTCGGACTAAAGCCACAGGATCCTTCAGGTATGACACTACCAAACTAAAACATATTTTACTAATACTGCCATCTGAGAATGGCAACTTCCCTTTAACATCCGCGCCAGAACTCTCAATGGAGATTCGATCAAAATCAAATCGTTGGTAGGCAAAATGTGCACCGGTAACTACATCGAAAGTCCGTTTCAACAAATCCTGCTTCACCTTTGATTGCCGCACGTAGGCGTTTTTTAACCCCCCATGCGTGAGATCAATTCCGTAATAGAAAAACTGATCAGGAAAGTCTGTTTTTGCCCCCAATGCAGATTCTAGTGAATGCAAGAGGCAGAGCCCAAAAAAGCCATTCCCACAACCAGCATCTAAAAGAACGTCCCGAGATTGGATCGTCCCGAGAAGTGACTGCATCTTCTCAAAGTAATCGATATAAACATGAGCCTGCTCAATCGTTCCAAACTTACCCAAATAGCCGTTCCAAAAATCATCTTCCGTCTCTTTTATTTGATAAATTTGCTTTAAACGATTCCGCTCTTTTTTATTTTGTTCAAAGAGTTTTTTCTTCGATGGAACCTTTAAAGTCTCATTTTCGCCCGAAAGGCCCTTTTGACAAAATCGAGTCACTCTCTCCATCACGACTCTTGCAGCCTCTGGGTTCTCTCCAACCTCATGAAAGGCGCCATCGATCATGGACAAATCACCACCAGCAAGTGAAACGACTCGGCTCACCTCTTCATAATCCACCCAGATATCTTTTGCTGCGTGCAAATGAAGTAGCGGCTTCTGAATCTGCCTCGCATCTTGCTCGGCACCGGCAAGGTCATGCATGTTTGAATCCACCAACTCAGAAATGAAATTTGCAGAATCGATATCAAATCCGAGAATATCTATAGTGCCCCACTCGGTTCCTTCACAAAATTTTCCAATGATGTCCTTTTGGTAGATATTTTTAATTGTGCGCTGAAGATTCACTACTCCCACAATGCAAACGAGGCGAGAGACTCTAGAGTCTAAGACTGCTGCTCTGTAAGCGCAGCGCGCAGACAGACTGTTTGAAATCAAAATCAACTCCGATGGCTCGAAATGATTTTCTACGTAATTCAGGCTATCTAAGATGTCATTGACCGCCCCCGGCAGAGTAAACCGATTCATTTCTCCGTCACTCTCTCCCACATGATTGGTATGATCAAAACGCAGCACCTTAAAACCATTCGCCGCTAGAACATAAGATAAACGAAGATTATTCTTTTTCGTTTCACCATATTTAGGCGTTAGTATAACAAAGCGCCCATTCCAATCAGCCTCAGGCCCTTCGTCTAAGTAAGCAACAATCAGAGTTCCGTCCCTTGCCGAAAATGAGACCCGACTACTTCCTATATCTGAGACATCAAGTGCATCATTAGCGATAAACATATTTCAACTTCTGATGAAAATTTGAATAGTGGCAACCAAACATTAGTTAATCATAGCTTTCGAGTTAACGATGCTTCCTAATCTTTTAATCATACCCAACTTATTTTAGCCAAAAATCCGCCAACACTCTGAGAAACGGTATTGCTATCCAGTCCGACGACTGGCTAATTCTTCTAATAGTTTGTGAGTCACCTCTTATTCATCCAGCGAGAAAACACTATCCCGCCCAGCTTGCAGGAGGCCTTTTCGTCGACTGCTGTTCGATTAGTCATTCGCAAGTCTCCGGATGAAGCGAAGTCGGCAATCGAACGGGATGCCTTTGATACCGCTGTTGTCTACTCTCAGGCGGGCGCTGATAAGCTTTCCAAGAGCCTCATTGCCTTGCGAAAGATGTCCCCCTCGCTTTTCATTATCGTGATCGCTCCGGAATACGATTTGATGGAAGAACAAGTCGCGTTCGACCAAGGAGCCGACCTGTATTTCGCTGAACCGCTCCCCAGTCAAACATTGCGACGCATCTTGATCCAAAACGATACCCAATCATCCCCGCAATCGGCAGCATCCCTCTCGCCAGTCACTGATCGCCCGGCGTCGGCAACAAATAACGCCCCATCTGCCCTCCACATCCTTCGCGATTTTTCTCAGGTTCTCGGCTTCAGCCTCGATTACAAGGCGTTCTCACAACAATTCATACTCAAACTCCGCGACTATATCAGCTTTAGCCGGATCGGCATCTTTCTGGAAACCTCAGCTAAGCAGTCCTTGGTCAAGAACGGACAGTCCAACCACTTGGAATGCGTCGCATCCCACGGCCTACCTTCTGACCTGATTGATTGCTTTCAACTGAGTAGGGATGTCGGAATTGGTCGTTCCCTCCATCAATACCCTCGAGTGCTCAATCTCAGTGGAGCCTCCAACACTCCGTTTGAAAATCAAGACACCTCTATCCGTAAGGAATTTAAAATTCTAGGCTGCCACCTCGCGGTACCAATCACTGACCGCGAGCGTACAATCGGAGTCGCGGTCCTTAATGGCCCGGTTACTGGCAGGAACTATAGCGAAGATGAGCTACAATTGCTCTATTTGCTAATGGAAGAACTCGGCCTAGCGATCCGCAATAGCCGCTTGCACGCCGAACTCGCTCGTCACGGCGCACTGATCGAGAATGTATTAAGCTCAATGGCCAGCGGAGCGATTGTCGTGAGCGAAGATTTAGAAATCCTCTACGCCAACCGAGCGGCGAAGCGCTTTCTCGATGTCAATGTCGATGAAACCCGTCCAATCGATTTTGCCGAACTCCCCACACGCCTTGCCATGCCCGTGCATAAGGCAGTGGAAAAGGGAGAAGTTCTAGAGCCCTTTCATATCACGGGCCCGAATGGAGAAGACATTTTTAGAATCTCAATTTTCCCATTTTCCCAAAAAGGCGAGCTCATGTTACTCCCCCGTCCGACCATGGTCATACTGGAGGATTTCACCAAGATCGAAGCGCATAAACAAAATGAGTTGGAAGAAACCAAGTCGGAGCTGATCGGCCTGATTGCAGAGCGCTTTGCCCATGAAATCCGCAACTCGCTCGTCCCCTTGACCACGCATATGCAGTTGATCGACAAGAAAATCGATCAACCAAAATTCCAAACCAGCCTTAAATCGGCCCTCCAAAAGGAAACGGGTAGAATTAAACGCTTCAGCGAGCAAATGCTTTATCTGGCACAAAATTCCAATCCTTCCGTTAGCGTTGTTGACCTCGAAACCGTAATTCTAGGGGGATTTCAATCTGCCAAGAAACATTCGGGTAATCAAAAAGTTAGACTGAATCTTGGCGATGTACCCAAAGACGCAAAAATCGAAGGCGATCCGGAGGCCATGGCATATGCTTTCGAGGAACTCTTCCTTAATTCGATTCAGGCAAGCGAAAAAGAGGCGACTCCTATCCGTGTTGGGATCCAGCGTAATGATGAAGGCATCCTCACACTCACAATTCGTGACGGCGGACCGGGCTTTGCCGCAGAAGCAATCGAAGAGGCCACCACCCCCTTCTATACCTCGAGAAATACCGGCGTGGGCCTAGGGCTCTCCGTCGCAAAGAAGATCATCGAAACCCACAAAGGCTTCTTAAAACCAAACCAACGGTCCGAACAGGCGGACTGGGACATTAAAATTGAACTCCCCTCTACACTGGCACACACCCTAAAAAATACATGAAAATAACGACTAAGCTAGCCGTCCTCACAGTAACCACCCTACTCACAAGCCTTAGTGCGCAAGCCGCCGCCACACGAATCGCATTTGTCGATCAATTCGCCACTGCTCGCGGGAACGCCTTTACCGCGACCGCGGATAATCCCTCCGCCGTCTTCTATAACGGAGCGGGACTGACTCAAGGAGAGGGCACGAAAGTCATTGGTAATGTCTTCGCCATCTCGCTCGGCTACGAAGCCGATACATTGGCTCACGACGATATGGACGACGATTTTCAACCCGTCCCCAGCTTGTTTATCTCGCATAATGTTGCCGACAGCCCACTCGCGCTCGGCTTTGGCATTTACGCGCCCTTTGCGCTCGGTTCCGACTGGGGAAGTGACGCCGCGTTCACTATAGATCCACGCGTGCCCTACGAAGCGGACCTTGAATATATAAAATATCATGCCGTAATCGCATGGCAAATATCAGATACGCTCTCCGTTGCGGCAGGTGCCAGCTTTGATGATACAAATGTAAATATCAAAGCCACCGCAGTTGAATTTGATGGCGATGACAATACAACTGGGTTTTCCGCATCGCTTCTATGGAAACCATCAGTAAAGCATGCTTTTGGTTTGAACTACCAAGCTAAGACCAAAGCTAACTACGATGGAACAGCGAACATCATGGTTGCTCCGTCAACTTACCTGCCCTTCGACGCAACGACTGATTTGACCTTTCCAGAATCCATTGTTTTCGGTTACTCCTACCGACCTAACGAAAAATGGAATATTGAGTTTAATCTCGATTGGACAAACTGGGACCGCGTAAACAAACTCACATTAGAAACTGCAATTCCTTTACCATCATACGAGCTCAACTGGGAATCGGCCTTCATCTGGGAACTTGGAGCCACTCGTTACTTCGATAACGGCTGGCATGTCAGCGCCGGCTACACTTTCGTTGAAAACGCTGTTCCGGATGCCGATTTTCTTCCCATCGTACCCGACTCCGACCGCCACTTCCTCGCGATTGGAGTGGGTCGCAACTACGAGAACTTCAGCTGGCAACTTACTTATCAACAGGCATTTGCAAGCAAGCGCTCTGTCACGGGAAACAACCTTGAGATAGCTCCAGGCACCAGTGCCATTGACGGCGATTACGACCTAGACAGCCGCGCCATTGGGTTCTCCGTAGGATATCAATTCTAGGGAATGGCTTTTAGTGCCTCTTCACCGAGGCCTTCGACACATAAACGCTTCGTCTGACTGGTTGCTCCGAGAACCACGAAGGCAGAGCGTTTTGATAGATTCAGGCGCTTTGCCAATAGCGCGCAGACCGCTTTGTTTGCTTTCCCCTATTCCGGCTGAGCGGCTACTTTGATTTTCAATGCACTTTCGTGCCAGCCGACGATTTCATCTCGCGATGCGTTGGGAATCACACGAACATTCAGCTCGCAGCTTTCCTCAGTCCGACTCACAGGCTATATTCGGATAGCTGCCGAGCCACTTCACCAAGGGGCAATGCTGCTTCAGTTCAGCGATCGCGTCCTGCACATTTTCATCTTCATAGTGCCCGAGCAAATCGATGAAGAAGTAATAGTCCCAAGCTTTTTTCCGCCTGGGGCGGGACTCGATCTTACTTAAATTAATACCCCGTGCGGCGAATGGACGCAGGGCTTCTTCGAGCGCACCGCTTTCGTCGTTCAGTGAAATAACAAGGCTGGTTTTATCGCGCCCGCCACCCAGCGGCCGAGCTCGGGTCTTTCCCACGACGAGGAAACGGGTTACGTTATCCGCCTGATCCTGAATCCCTCGCTCGACGATATTCAAACCATACAACTCCGCAGAAAGCGCACTGGAAACGGCCGCCACTTCGGGGCGTGCTTTAGCCGTCTGCACCGCGCCTGCAGTGCTCGAAACATCGACCAGCACCGCATCGGGCAGGTGGCGGCGCAACCAATCGCGGCATTGCCCCAAAGCCTGATCCTTGGAGTGGACTTCTTTGATTTCCGCGAGCGACGACTGTGAGATCAAGCAATGCTCAATCGGGAGATAAACCTGCGAACAAATATGCAAATCCGATTCGACCAGCATATCCATCGAGTGAAAGACTGCGCCTTCTGTTGAATTTTCGATCGGGATCACCCCGTAGTCGGCATCGCCGTGTTCGACCTCGGTGAAAACATCCGGAATGGTCTTCATCGGGCGATAGTCGAGGCTTACTCCGAAATTATGAATCGCCGCTTGGTGCGTGTAGGTCGCCTCGGGTCCGAGATAAGTGATGGTTAATTTCTTCTCCAGCGCGATGGACGCGGAAATCACCTCACGATAGATTGCGCGAAGCGTCTCATTCGTAAGCGGACCGGGGTTTAAGTCGGCAATCTTCTGCATGACCTGTGCTTCACGGGTCGGATCGTAATAGTCCGCACCATTATCGCGCTTGATCTTACCAATCTCGCTCGCGTGCCCGACCCGCTCGCTGAGCAGACGAACCACTTCGCGGTCGATCGTATCGATGGCGTCACGGTGCTTTTTCAAATCGGCGCTCTCAGTCATTTTTAGCGGCCTCCTCTGCCACGTCGGGTTGATCCGGTGCCGCATCACTCTCGGCATTTTCCTTTTGCCAATCCACTTCTACGTATTGCTCGTCCAACGGCAACTCGTCGCGCTTCGGCTCAGGAGAAAGGCCCACGTCCTCATCGGAAATCTCTTCTTCTGGCTCTTCACTGCGCCGCATCCAATCATCGATCTGGTGATTACTTAAGACATCGGAAGCAGGTAATTCGTCCAGCTCCTTAATCCCGGTGAACTCGAGAAATTTATCGGTTGTGCCGTATTGTATCGGGCGACCGGGCAACTCGGCACGGCCCGTCACATGCACAAGCTCCAACTCGATCAGCTTGTTCAATGCACTGTCAACGGAGACGCCACGAATCGCTTCCATCTCGGCACGGGTTACCGGTTGACGGTAGGAAACTATCGAGAGCGTCTCGAGCCCCGCAGGGCTCAGCTTCATCGGGCGCGGTTCACCGCGTAACAACCGGACGAATTCAGCAAATTGCGGCGCCGTCACGATCTGGTAACCATTCGGCCCTTCCACGACTCGGTATGCTTTATCCTGAACTTCGGCCGTATCGGTCAATTCGGTCAAAGCATCGCGGATTTGCGCCTGAGTCACTAAACTCGGCACGCTCGACTCGATCGCCTCCTCGTCTTCATCCGTCTCATTCTCGCTCTTCTCAGCTTCCGCCGCTTCGGCCATCTCTTGATGGTAACGCGCAAAGAGTTTGACGACTTCTTTCAGTGTAACTGGTTCAGCAGTCGAGAGGAGAAGGGCTTCAAGGGTCTTTTTGAGATCAAATTCCATGGGTCCTGATGGCAATAAAATGCAGATATAAGGTCTTGAATAGAAAAAAGGGTATTGTCGAGGCTCACGCTATTCATTGGAATCCTCCGTTTTCTGCAACGAGAAACACCTAAAACATATATTTAATCTGCCCACATCATGGCTGACAAGAAGACCCGCCCATATTCCTCCACCGTCGTTGACGGCACTGACCGCGCCCCCGCCCGCTCCATGCTCCGTGCTGTGGGCTTCACTGACGTAGATTTTCAAAAGCCGCAGATCGGCGTCGCCGGCTCTCCCAGCGACCTGACCCCCTGCAATATGCACCTCGGCGATCTCGCCACGCATGCGACCTCCGGCATCAACAACGCTGGCGGCAAAGCAGTCAATTTCAGCACCATCACGGTATCCGACGGTATCAGTATGGGCACGAAGGGGATGCGCTACAGCCTCGTTTCGCGCGATGTGATCGCCGACTCAATTGAAACAGTCGTGGCGGCCGAGGGTTTTGACGGCCTCGTCGCTATCGGCGGTTGTGACAAAAATATGCCGGGCTGCATGATCGCGCTTGCCCGACTCAATCGCCCCGCCGTCTTTGTTTACGGTGGCACCATCCTTCCCGGCTTCCTCCCGAAGGATAAAGACGATGAGTGCAACCCAATGGACATCGTTTCGGTCTTCGAAGCAGTGGGAAAACATGCCAAAGGCGAGCTCACAGACGAAGAATTAAAGGAAGTGGAAAAATACGCCATCCCCGGCGCAGGCTCCTGCGGCGGCATGTATACCGCCAACACCATGGCCAGCGCAATCGAAGCACTGGGCATGAGCCTCCCCGGCAGCAGCGCTCAAGTCGCGGTTGGCGAAGCTAAGCGTAAAGACTGTGAAAACGCGGGCGCGGCAGTTCTCAAACTCCTAGAGAAAGATATCAAGCCCCGCGACATCATGACGCGCAAGGCCTTTGAAAACGCCATCACCACGTGCCTCGCACTCGGCGGCTCGACCAACTTGATCCTCCACCTTTTGGCCATCGCCCACTCTGCAGAGGTTAAGCTCACGATCGATGACTTTAAGGAGATCGGCGAGCGCATCCCTCTCCTCGCCGACCTGAAACCTTTCGGCAAATATAACATGAGTCACCTCATCCGGATCGGCGGTATTCGCCCGATGATGAAAATGCTGCTCGACCGCGGCCTGCTCCACGGCGACTGCCTAACCGTGACCGGCGAAACCGTCGCGGAATCACTCAAGGATGTACAGCCCTACGCGTCCTATCCAGACAAGCAGGACATCATCCGCCCCTTCGATCAGCCGATCAAAGAATCCACCCACCTACGCATTCTGCGTGGTAACCTCGCCCCAGACGGTGCAGTTGGAAAAATCACTGGTAAGGAAGGTCTCTATTTTAAGGGTACAGCCAAGGTTTACGAAGGCGAAGAAGAAGCGCTTATCGGCATCCTCCGCGGCGATGTCGTAAAAGGTGACGTCGTCGTCATCCGCAACGAAGGCCCCGTTGGTGGCCCTGGGATGCGCGAAATGCTTTCGCCGACCAGTGCGGTCGCGGGCCGCGGCCTGATCAAAGACGTTGCACTCATCACGGATGGACGCTTCTCCGGAGGTAGCCACGGCTTCGATGTCGGGCACATTACACCCGAAGCTGCTAACGGCGGCCCGATCGGAATCGTTCAAAACGGCGATCTCATCGAAATCGATGCGGTCAAAAACACTATCAGCATCCTGATCGACGACGCTGAATACAGCGACCGCATGGCCGCTTACACACCTGCAGCACCCCGCGAAACCCGTGGCGTGCTGGCAAAATACGCCGCCCTCGTCGCAACCGCTTCCGAAGGCGCAGTCACCGACAAAAACCTGTAATCCGTAGATTTCACACTTCAATATTCACAAGTCACTCTTCAAAAATTATGAGCTGGAACCGCTTCAAAAAACATTACCTTTCACTACCAGAGCTCGATTTCGCGCTCGATATTAGCCGGATCGATTTCGACGAGGCCTTTCTAGCTGAAATGGAGCCACGCATCCAAGCCGCCTATAAAGCGATGCAGGAACTCGAAGCCGGATCGATCGCGAATCCGGACGAAGGTCGCATGGTCGGCCACTACTGGTTGCGCGCACCAAAACTCGCACCTCAGCCGGAGTTGACTGCAGAGATCGAAGCCTGTCTCGCTAAAACCAAGCAAATCGCGGCCGATGTGCACAACGGTGTACTTAAAGGTGCCAACGGAGCGTTTAAGAATCTCCTCATCATCGGCATCGGCGGTTCCGCTCTGGGCCCTCAATTTGTAGCCGATGCGCTCGGCTGCCCGAAGGCTGACAAGCTCAAGCTCTACTTCTTCGACAACACCGACCCCGATGGACTCGACCGCACCCTCGCCTCTCTGGAAGGACAACTCGGCGAAACACTTTCCGTCGTCATTTCAAAATCAGGCGGCACGCCCGAAACGCGTAACGGCATGCTCGAGGCCGAAACCGCCTACTCCGCGGCGGGCCTCGACTTCGGCAAGCACGCTATCGCCATCACCGGCGAAGGCAGCAAGCTCGACAACTACTCCAAAGCCAACAACTGGCTCGACTTCCTCCCCATGTGGGACTGGGTCGGCGGCCGTACCAGCGAACTCGCCGCCGTGGGCCTCTTCCCCGCCGCAATTCAAGGCCTCGACATCGATCGCTTGCTCACAGGAGCCGCAGCGATGGATGCCGCGACCCGCAGCACGGCGACCGCCTCCAACCCGGCTGCCCTCCTCGCCTTGATGTGGTATCACGCCACCGACGGCAAAGGCGCGAAAGACATGGTGGTGCTCCCCTACAAGGATCGCCTCATGCTCTTCTCCAAGTACCTCCAGCAACTGGTCATGGAGTCGCTCGGCAAAGAACTGGATCTCGACGGCAAGGTCGTCCATCAGGGCATTGCCGTTTACGGGAACAAAGGCTCGACCGACCAACACGCCTATGTGCAGCAGCTCCGTGAAGGCGTACACAACTTTTTCGCCACTTTCATTGAAGTACTCAAGGACCGCGCAGGCGATTCCATCGAAGTCGAAGATGGCACCACGAGCGGCGACTTCCTTCAGGGTTTCTTCCTAGGCACTCGCGATGCACTCTATGAAAACGGACGCCAATCGATCACCATCACGATCAACGAAGTCACACCGGAGGCCGTCGGTCAATTGATCGCTCTCTTCGAGCGCGCCGTCGGATTTTACGCCAGCCTCGTCAATATCAACGCCTACCACCAACCAGGCGTTGAAGCTGGCAAAAAAGCCGCAGCAACCGTACTCGACCTTGAGCAGAAGATCATCACCACCCTGCGCGCAAGCAAAGGCGAGTCATTCACCGCCGAAGCGATCGCAGCAAAGTTACAGCTAGAAGCGCAAGCCGAACTCATCTTTAAGCTGCTACTCCGACTGGCTGCCAACAACCGAGGTATTAGTGCCACTCAAACTAGCCCCATTTACGAAACCGAGTTCGCTTCGATCTAAGGGTCTCTCGCCAGCCCAAGCAACAAGATGAATCGTCTATCTCCAGTCCTTCGCATCGCCGCAATTGTGGCTGCACTGGTCTCGGCGGGACTGTTCTTCCTTGCGCAGGGTAAACTCGCGGAGAAGCAGGCCGAACTTGAGGTGGCTCAAAATGCGACCCGAGCAACTCAACTAGAGCTCGAAACGGCCAACAGCCAAATTGCATCCCTCGAATCTCGGCTCAGCACCGAGCGAGCGGCATTTGCCCACACCAAGCGGGATCTGGAATCCGTGCGCTCCGAAATGTATACCGCACAGCAGGAAGTGACTCAGACGCAGCAACAACTCCGTGAAAGCAAAATCCAAATCAGCGAACTCGAAGAAACCGCACGTCGCCTCCGCTCTGCACTCGTAACAAGCGAGCAAGGCCTCGTAACCGTGAGCAAAGAAGGCGAACTCGCACAGCTCAGAGAGCGCATAAGTGAACTGAGCAAAGCCAACGAAATCCTTCGGGCCGAAATCATTGCCAATGAGAGCCCATAAAATAGCTCAAGGTTCCGCTGCGACGTGCAGTCCCATAGCTGACGGACTCGACAGCGTGACGACCATTGCATCCATTAGCCCGTCGGATGGCATTCTGATCCTGGATTCGACTCCAGAACTCGGCCTGACCACCGGCTTACAGCTCACGCTGATTAAAGATCTCCAGTCCGTCGGAAAAGTGCAGATTGTAAAAGTTACTGACACCTACGCCGTCGCCAACATTCTACCCGGCAGTAACACACATGTACTCAGCACGGGCACAACCATTCAACTACTCCGCTAAACTACTCAATATGATCCGTAATATTCTTCTATTCCTTGCACTCGCATGTAGCACTCTCGCCTTAACCGGCTGCTTCGACAGTAGCGTCGACGATCAATCCGTCCCTTGGGGCCGTCCTGCCGACTGGGAAAGAGGCGCGCCTGGTTTTGGCGGCTAGAGGGAGGGGAAGACCTCCAAAGCTTATATTCATACAAAGCGCCGCTTGCAATACAAACGGCGCTTTTTTGTGCGATCATCTAAGCACCTGCCACCGTAATGCTTGAAGCACCTGAAACCCGAACATCCGCAGGCATCCGACACGTCCGCAGGCATCCATTAGCCTTAACTCCATCCAGCGCTTACGACCCTCAGTTAGTAGTCTGCCATACAGCCCAAAAGAATTCACGCACCTCAAGCGTACGCACAAAAAAGCCCGGCATCTCTGCCGGGCTTTAGATAAAGGAATACAAATTATTCAACTATGCACGGCGGCGGCGCACCACAACGTAACCAAGTGCCAACAAACCAGCCAATGCCGCGTAAGTGGAGGGCTCAGGAATCGGAGCGACTGATGCAAGCGTGAAATCAGATCCGCTTGTCCCACCAACGACCACATTATCAATCAAGCTTGATGTTAAAGATACAATCCCAAGATCATTCGGCATAATCCAAGTCGAAGAGCTAAATACCCCCCATTCAGTTGCAGAAGAAGCAACAGCACTATTAAATACCCACATATAAAGATTATCACCAGGTTGTGGTTTCTCTGGAGAAGTAGGTATAACGACGGCATTTCCAAGAGAGAAGATTTCACCACTCCCATTAACCACTCCAGAGCCTAAGGTATTAAAAACCGCATCAACAGAAGCATAGTCAGTCTGATTAGCACCTAACAAATCATAAGCTGTTTCATCTAGATAGCCAAATTCGTATGCAAAAGTTGCTGTTGATCCAAGCGTAGAGGTCAAGTACTTACCTGTCGCTGTATTTGCAACCACGTTAATACTTACTGCAGCCTGCGATGAGGTAGAGAATATTGCGCATAGCGCAATTGTTTTAAGGAGATGTTTCATTTAGGATGTATGATAACTATTAATGAAGATATTAGTATGCCGCTGGCATAGTAAGATTAACCGGAGTCGGATTGGACACAACGATCGCAGTATTAGTTGGTATTACAACATTGCTAGCATCAGCAAAAGCACCGTCTCGAAATACAGTTCCATCCCAAAGATAAGTCGATGAAGCAGGACTGGACAGGTTACCATCTGTGGAAAAAAGTCTAACAGAACCGGCGAAAGCAGTCAATTGACTACCAAATCCGAGATTACCTAACGTTACAGCGCCCCCAACAGCAACTTCATCAGAAGGCGTAACTGTTCCAACAAAGTTCACCGCCGCGCCAGAATATACTGGGACTTGAATAGCTGATGTACTAACTGCTCCACTTACCAGAATAGAAGCCCCAGCAGCTGCATAATAAACAACACCCTGCCCTGGATAAACCGGACGGTCATCAACGGAAGCAAATCCCCCATCAACCCATCCAGTACCACTCCAAAGATAAGAATCGGAAGAGCCATCATCGTTATAAAAATTAACCGCATCAGCAAATGCAGTCATTCCTGTAGCCCCATCAAACAGGTCAAGAATCGTCGTGTGCTCCCTAATGCGAATACTCTCAACAGCTCCTAAACCTAAGGCAGCAACAACTTCATCTGCTAGAGTTACAGTTGACGTGGTGTTAGAAGCAATATCCACCACAAAACCATCATTAGAGCCTGCTGTAGTGATAATTACGTAATGAGTGGGATAGGTTGCAGTATCATAAGCTGAGGCAACGAAAGGAGTCCCAGAAAATGTTAAAACTGAATCGCCTACCCCATCAGCAGTAGCAGTTGTGCTCCCCACGAAAATATCCGATTTGACCAAAGGAGCAGATAGCGTTGTATTACCCGCAGGCGCAGTAATCGTCACATAGCCAACAGGATCAGTCGTCACTTGCGCACTAGCGGTGGAGATGAAAGAGGCTGCAGAAACAAGAGTACTAACGAGCAGCAGAAGGGGCTTGGAGTAAGTTTTCATAGGTAAATGGTTCAGTATTCATACTGAGAAGAGTAAAAAGAACAAGAAAAATCGGGAACTCAAGCGAATAGAGTAGAAAGATAGAGATGCCGATAATGGTTTCAGTGCATTTGCAGTATATTCATATTATAGGGTAAATGACTGCGATAAATAGATATATTTATAATAAAGTAGAAGTGACCTAAAGCGAATCAAAGGGAGAGAAATACACTTTTCAATCAAAAATAAGACCAAATTGAAGCAAATTGCGCTATTGTTACGGCGTGGAAATAGTATTTTCAGAAATGGAATCCATCCCTTCGGAGTTAAGGTCAGGAAATGCAATTTCAGGAATAAAAGATGGAAGCTCTATGGAAGCATCAGATGTCGCCCTCCGCTCTTCCGATAATCGTAAAAGTGACTCCAATGAGTTCTTCATGAAGAGTTTACTGCGGGGAATATAATCCGCGGAAGGCCGTTCGAACATCCAAGGCATGACGCCAAGATTCGTCTCGGCACGGAGTATGCGGGTTTCGTGAACAAACTCACCGTTAACAGTCAAAATGCTCATAAAAGGGACCGCCATGCCGGATATCTTTCGGATATCCGAATAGATGGTGACCTCGCGATCGCCATTAATTGAACTCGTTACTACCTGGCGCCGCTCTTTGAATTCGGCCAAATCAATTAAGTATTCGATTTGCTGTCCATTCGGCATCGTAACTTCCAAATTATAGTAGCGGGCATCCCCTCCTTCTTCGAGTTTGAGCAGCCTGACCTTTTTACCGGGCAGTGTCGGATACATGAGCCGTCCACCGAAACTGGAATCGCGGATAAAGTCGAGTGCCTCCGCGGGGGGCATCTCGACGGGTTCCGAAGAATCGCCAGTGCCAGAAGTGACGAGCTGCCAAGCATCTTTCCCGTCATAGGCCATAACATAGTGACCATCATCGGGAAGCGATATAACGACTTTACAATAATCCGGCTTCTTCTTAAAGGCGATAAAATGGACCGATTGCTCGGGCAGGCGGAGAACCCCTTCAAACCGAATGCTTTCGACTTCCTGATAGTTTTTAAACCCACCAAAGGAACCTTGATAGTAGTTTGCTAGAATACGGGCAAGTTCAGGATTAAGCCCTGTTGTAGCCGTGGGGAATTTACCCTCGATCCATTCACGATAGCTCAGGGCAGTTTCTCCTTGGGCCGAGATACTCTGAGGCGAAAAGACAATAAGCGCGAGAAACAGTACCCCACTCAATGCCACAGAAAAGCTTCCGCCTCTTCCAAGGAGAGCCGAGTTCCACGTAAATGAGCTGGAGCCTGCAAGCAGCGTAATTTTTTCTTTCTTCTTGAGCGTGATCATATTTCTTAAACGTAAACCGAGAGGTGAAACCTACCCCTCAAAACGAATTTGGATGAATTCGAAAGAATGGCAAGTAGCACATGGACTTAGATAAGGCCCCCACCGCTGCGCAACATATGCCATATACCGCCCTCTGAGATAGACTTATGGCTTCTAACCGCGACCAATACCGCTGGCTTCGAAGCCGATCTTACGCAGGGCGTCGAGATCAAGGACGTTGCGACCATCAAAAAGGAAGGCAGGAAGCTGCATCTGGTCGTGGATTTTCTTGAAGTCGAGGGCTTTAAACTCGTCCCATTCGGTTAGAATGAGAACAGCGTGGGCATCCTTGGTGGCTTCGTAAGCATCGGCACAAATGGTGACGTAGGGATTGTCGTCGGCCACAGCGAGATCCTGACGGATCTGCTTGGCGGAAACTTTGGGATCGTAGATCGCAATATTAGCCTGCTCCTCGAGGAGGTCGCCGCAAACGTAGATGGCTGCGGATTCGCGAGTATCATTGGTATCTTTTTTGAAAGCAAAACCAAGGACCGCGATTTTCTTATCCGAAACCGTGTTAAACATGCTGGAGATGATACGGCGACCGAAGCGGTGCTTCTGATAGTCGTTCATTTCGATCACACCGTTCCAATAGGCCGCAACATCAGGGAGG
>Ga0316201_10001496_pt1 | contig 15817 bp, 16 predicted proteins | sample CS6wburrow_MG_FD_204516 | JGI IMG/M metagenome (GOLD analysis project Ga0316201, IMG submission 204516) | Coastal sediment microbial communities from Delaware Bay, Delaware, United States - CS-6 worm burrow | ecosystem: Environmental > Aquatic > Marine > Coastal > Sediment | place: USA... | reverse complement strand
TCGCATGGACCGGGTCTCGTCCCGATCCGGATCATATAGCCGGGTCTCCTGAACCACCGTTCCACCCGACTCCAGGAGTTCTATCTGCCGCTCCACCTCGAAATTGATGGCGCGTTCCAGAAAACGGAAGGAGTTGATATTCTTCAGCTCGGCACGCGTACCCAACTCTGCACCCATCCGGCGAACAGAGACATTGGCATCGGCGCGGAAGGATCCCTCCTGCATGTTACCGTCACAGATCCCCAGGTAACGAACAATCTGGTGGATCTTACGCGCATAGGCAACCGCCTCCCGGGCCGACCGCATATCCGGATCCGAAACTATCTCCAGCAGTGGTGTGCCGGCCCGGTTCAGGTCAATGCCGGTCAGACCATGAAAGTCTTCGTGTAGTGACTTTCCCGCGTCCTCTTCCAGGTGAGCCCGGGTGACGCCGACGGTGCGAAGATCCCCGTCATCGAGCATGACATCGACGCTGCCACGCCCCACTATCGGCAACTCGAACTGGCTGATCTGATATCCCTTGGGCAGATCCGGATAGAAATAGTTCTTGCGCGCGAACACCGAACGACGTTCGAGATCCGCACCGATAGCAGCGCTGAATCGAACCGCCATCACCACCGCTTCACGATTTAGAACCGGCAATACCCCCGGCAGCCCCAAGTCGACTCCGCAGGCCTGGGTGTTTGGCTCGGCACCGAAAGCGGTTGAGGCGCCCGAGAATATCTTGGAGCGAGTGGCCAGTTGGGCATGAATCTCAAGCCCGATGACAGTTTCCCATTGCATATCGTTACTCTCTAAATCCTGGATCGGGGCCTCGTCTCGGACCGACAAGATGCGAACCCCGTATCTTGCTAAAACTTGAGCCTCATACGGAGGCATGGAGGAGGATAGGGGAAGCTGGGTCTTTCCTCCGTAATCTCCGTTGCTCCGTGTGAAAAAGTGCATTTCTGTCGGAAATTTGACTAACGCGTGAAGAGCTGGTGCGCTGACGCACCTTTAGTACCCTGCGGGTGCAGCAAGATGCCAGTCACTCTCCTGCTGCAGCCTGTGGGCGACGTTGAGCAACTTCGCCTCCTGAAAATAGTTGCCGATAATCTGCAACCCGACCGGCTTGCCGTTCGCCGGCTTTACCGGAACTGAGATCCCCGGCAGTCCGGCGAGGTTGGCTGCGATAGTGTAGATATCGGACAGGTACATGGTAACCGGATCATCGGCTTTTTCACCGAGCGCGAACGCCGTGGTGGGCGAAGTGGGTCCCATGATTACATCGACTTTCTCGAAAGCCCGCTTGAAATCGTCCGAGATGAGATGACGAATCTGTTGTGCCTTCAGATAGTAGGCATCATAGTAACCGGCGGAAAGTGCGTAGGTACCGATCAGGATTCGGCGCTTCACTTCGGCACCGAAGCCTTCGCTGCGAGAACGCTTGTACAAATCTTCCAGATCTCTTGGCTCCTGGCAGCGATAACCGAACCGGACACCGTCGAAACGGGACAGATTGGAGGAACATTCGGCCGGTGCAACCACATAATAGGTTGCGACCGACAGTTCGCTGTTGGGCAGCGAAATCTCCATCACCTCGGCACCCTGCCGGCGATACTCATCGATGGCAAGGTCAATAGAGCGGGCGACATCACCATCCAGCCCTTCATCGAAATACTCTTTGGGCAGCCCGATCTTCAGCCCGTGCAGCCTATCGTTCAAGTGTTCTGAATAGTCCGGAACCGGCTCCTCGGCACTGGTGGAGTCATGTCGATCGAAGCCGGCGACTGCCTGCAGCACGAGCGCCGCATCCGCTGCACTCCTGGTGATTGGCCCAGCCTGATCGAGCGAGGAGGCAAAAGCGATCATGCCATAGCGCGATATTCTGCCGTAGGTAGGTTTCAGCCCGGTAACGCCGCACAGTGCCGCCGGCTGGCGGATGGAACCCCCGGTATCGGTGCCGGTTGCCACGACGCATAGCCCGGCTGCCACCGAGGCGGCCGATCCGCCCGAAGAGCCTCCCGGAACCAAATTCTTATCCCAGGGATTGCGAACTGCCCCGTAGTAACTGGTTTCGTTGGAAGATCCCATCGCAAACTCATCCATGTTGGTCTTGCCCAGCATTACGACGCCGGCTTCGTCCAGTCGTTTGACCAGGGTGGCATCGTAGGGTGCAATGAAATTGTCCAACATCTTCGAGCCGCAGCTGGTCTTCATACCGCGGGTACAAAAAATGTCCTTGTGCGCGATGGGAATGCCGGCAAGCGGTCCCGCGTTGCCGCTGCGGATCAGTTGATCCGCGACCGCTGCCTTGGCCAGCGCCTGCTCCGGCGCCAGTGTGATAAAACAGTTCAATTCTGCGTCGTACTGCTCAATGCGGTCCAGGAAGGAGCGGGTCAGTTCAACGCTGGAAAAATCGCCGGCTCGCAGTCCCGCCCCCAGCTCTGTTATGTTCTTGCTATGCATTCGTCTCAGGCGCTCCGGAGTCTACTCGATAACCTTGGGAACCAGATACAGGCCATTTTCGGTAGCCGGCGCGATTGACTGAAACAGCTCCCGCTGATCATTTTCGCTCACCTCATCCGGCCGCAGGCGCTGGGCCATATGCAACGGGTGAGCCATAGGCACCACCCCGGCAGTATCGACCGCATTCATCTGCTCCACCAGCCGCAGAATGGTTGTGAGATCTCCGGCCACGGAATCCAGCTCGTTCGCATTCACCGCAAGGCGGGCAAGATGGGCAATATTCTCCACATCGGATCTTTCCAGGGACATAGAATCTACTCGAATCTCAGTAATTTCAAAGGTTGGGAAAGTACCACATTTGTCAGATTGAGGGCAGACCAAAATTATCTTCTGGCGGCCTCGGGTAACGAAATTGTGGAACCGCTTCTTGCTCAATACCCCCTGCGGTTGCTAAATTACACCCTTTTCGAACGAGCAGCGGCCCCAGGGACAATGCTGTAGCACCGCCTTGTTCGGTCACGCACCTTACGGAAAATCATTTCACCATGCTGTTCAGACGCTTACGCGGATTTTTCTCCAACGACCTAGCCATCGACCTGGGTACCGCCAACACTTTGATATACGCACGCGGTCAGGGCGTGGTACTCGATGAACCATCAGTTGTTGCCATTCGACAGGACCGGGGTCCCGGGGGAGGCAAGTCAGTCGCTGCGGTTGGCGACGAAGCCAAGGCGATGCTGGGCCGGACGCCGAACAACATCACCGCTATACGGCCGATGAAAGACGGGGTGATCGCCGATTTCACCGTTACCGAAAAAATGCTGCAACATTTTATTCACAAGGTGCACGAAAGCAAGATGATCCGCCCCAGCCCGCGCGTTCTGGTGTGCGTACCCTGCGGGTCCACCCAGGTGGAGCGCCGCGCCATCCGCGAATCGGCTGCCGGTGCCGGTGCACGCGAAGTCTATCTGATCGAAGAGCCGATGGCTGCCGCTATCGGCGCAGGATTGCCGGTGGATGAAGCCAGAGGATCCATGGTGCTCGACATCGGTGGCGGCACCTCTGAAGTCGCGATCATCTCCCTGAACGGTATAGTCTATGCCAATTCGGTGCGCGTCGGCGGCGATCGCTTCGACGAGGCCATTATCAACTATGTACGCCGCAACTATGGCACATTGATCGGCGAAGCCACCGCAGAAAAGATAAAAAAGGAGATTGGATCGGCCTTTCCGGGCAACGAAGTGCGCGAGATCGAAGTAAAGGGCCGAAACCTGGCAGAAGGTATCCCGCGCAGCTTCACACTCAACAGCAACGAGATTCTGGAGGCGCTGCAGGAACCGCTGTCGGGAATTGTCGGCGCAGTCAAAGCGGCGCTGGAACAGACGCCACCCGAGCTCGGAGCGGATGTTGCCGAACGGGGAATCGTCCTTACTGGAGGTGGCGCACTGCTGCTGGACATCGACCGACTGCTGGAAGAAGAGACGGGATTACCGGTGCTCATCGCGGAAGATCCGCTGACATGCGTGGCGAGGGGCGGAGGCAGGGCACTCGAGATGCTCGACGAGCGTGGTGGTGAATTGCTGTTTTCTATTGATTGACCTGGGCAACTAAACCCCTGGCGGACTGCCCGGATCAAAAGGTAGACCGGCTATCAAACTGATATTCACACAAGGACCGTCAGTTAACACCCGCATCGTATTTGCGGTTGTGGTTTCGCTTGCGCTGATGGTGATGGATCATCGCCAGAATCACCTGGAGGGGATTCGTGCAATCCTCTCCGTGGCGCTATCCCCGTTGAGTGTCATTATCAACCTGCCAAGAAATACAGGTGAGTGGATCTCTGAAACTTTTGCCGCCCGCAGCACCCTGTTGCAGCACAATCAGGCACTGAAAAAGGAGAATCTGCTGCTTCGGGTGCAGCAGCAAAAATTGGACTCGCTGAAAGCAGAGAACATGCGCCTGCGTAATCTGCTCGACTCCGCGTTCAAAGTTCGTGACCGGGTATTGATTGCGGAGGTGATTGCCGTCGATCTGGATCCCTATCGCCACCAGGTATTGATCAACAAGGGCAGCAGCTCAGGTATTTTTCTGGGGCAGCCTGCACTCGATGCCTCAGCAGTTATGGGACAGGTTACCCACGTCAATCCTTTCTCCTCCACGGTTCTCCTGATCACCGACGCCAGCCATGGACTGCCGGTCCAGGTCAATCGCAATGGACTGCGCACCGTCGCTCTGGGCACCGGGCAAATTGACAGGCTGGAACTGCCACACCTTCCCAACAACGCTGATATCGAAGTGGGCGACCTACTGGTGACTTCAGGCCTGGGCGGCCGCTTCCCTCCCGGTTATCCGGTTGCCGAGGTCACTGCAGTTACACGTAATCCGGGACAGCCATTTGCCTCGATTCTGGCCCAGCCAAAAGCCAAGCTGGACCAGGCACGCGAAACCCTCCTGGTCTGGACCCTCGACAGTATCCAGGGATACAGCCCGCCGGAGGACGCCACCCAGGCAACCGGAAGTGCCGAAGAGGAGTCGCCGCTTTGATTCTGACTCCACAACGCGGAGGCCTGGTAATTCTGTTGAGCTTCATTCTGGCTCTGCTGCTGACAGTGCTGCCGCTGCCGGAATGGGCCAGGCTCTACCGGCCCCAGTGGAGTACGCTGGTGCTGATTTACTGGACACTGGCGTCGCCCCACAGGGTGGGGGTTGGTGTCGGCTGGATGACGGGAATAATCGTCGATGTGATTACCGGGACACTGCTCGGGCAACACGCACTGGCATTGTCGCTGATCGCCTTTATAACTCAGAAAATGCACCAGCGGCTCAGGCTGTTTCCGGTATGGCAACAATCCCTAACTGTTCTAGTCCTGCTTTTGATCGAGAAGCTGCTGGCACTCTGGGTTATGGGAGCCACATCCCAGCATGTCCCTTCGCTGACATTCTGGATCCCGCCGATTGCGGGCATGCTTTTGTGGCCCTGGATTTATATTATTCTGCGTGACCTTCGACGAAAATTTCAGGTGAGCTAGTGGCTTACATCACCCTGAAAGACTACCTGCGTGAAAGCAGACTGTTCCAGGATCGGGCGCTGATTGCCGCCGTGATGGTGGTACTGCTGCTGTTTGCACTGCTGGCTCGACTGCTTGTACTGCAGGTGATCAATCACCAGCATTTCACCACGCTCTCCCAGGATAACAGGGTCAAAGTCTTACCGCTGCCTCCGACACGTGGGCTGATTCACGACCGCAATGGACTGATTCTCGCCCAGAATCTGCCCACCTTCAGCCTGGAGGTGATACCGGAACGGGTAAAAGACCTGGAAGCGACACTGCATGAGCTCGGTACCATTGTAACTATCACCGACAGCGACCATAAACGCTTCGAGCAGTTGCGCAGCCAACGTCGCCGCTTTGACAGTATTCCGATTCGCGTACGATTGGATCAGGAAGAGGTAGCCAGACTGACCGCCAGCCGCCACCGTTTCCCAGGTGTCGAGATCGAAGCTAAACTGCTGCGACACTACCCGCTGGAAGATAAAACTGCCCATGTGGTCGGCTATGTAGGCCGTATCAACGAACAGGAGCTTCAAACCATCGACGCATCCAGCTACTCAGGCACCTCGCATATTGGCAAAACCGGGGTGGAAAAAAGCTACGAAGGTGTACTTCACGGCAAGGTTGGATTGCAGCAGGTGGAGGTAAATGCCCTGGGTCGGATCATTAAGGTTCTCCACAGTGAGCCGCCGGCACCCGGACAGAACCTGCATCTCTCTCTGGACGCCGAGCTGCAACGTGAAGCGATCGCTGCATTCGGCGAAGAGAACGGCGCGGCGGTAGCTATAGACCCCAGAGACGGCACCATCCTGGCGCTGGTCAGTAATCCGGGATTCGATCCCAACCTGTTTGTCGAGGGCATCTCGACAAAAGACTACGATATGCTGCAACAGTCGGAAAACAAACCCCTGTTCAATCGTGCCATACGTGGACAGTACCCGCCAGGCTCGACGGTGAAACCTTTTATCGGACTGGCCGGCCTGGAGACGGGCACCATGACCGCAAACCAGAAAAACTATTGCCCCGGATTCTTTCAACTGCCGGGACATTCGCACAGGTACCGGGACTGGAAAAAGGGTGGCCATGGATCCGTCAACCTGCAGGATTCGATCACCCAGTCCTGCGACGTCTACTTCTACGCGCTGGCGCACCAGATGGGAATAGATAAATTGCAGGGTTTTCTCAGCCGGTTTGGCTTCGGCCGCCCCACCGGCGTGGATATCGTGGGGGAGCGGGGTGGACTGCTACCCTCGCGCGAGTGGAAAAAGCGGAGTCGCAAACAGTCCTGGTACCCCGGTGAAACCTTGATCGTCGGTATCGGTCAGGGTTATTTTCTCACTACGCCATTGCAACTGGCCCATGCGACAGCCACACTCGCCGCACGCGGATTAGAGCATCCGCCGAGGGTGGTCCGGAGTATTTCTAGCGACTATGAACCCATCTCGCCACCCAACATCGGAAAGTCCAGGGTGCTGCAGCAGAGCAATGCAAACAACTGGAGTAAAGTGATAGAGTCAATGACTCAGGTTATTGAGGGTCCACGGGGAACCGCTCGTTCGCTGAAAAACGATAAATACCGTATTGCCGGGAAAACAGGAACGGCACAGGTTTTCACGGTCAAACAGGATGAGGATTACGATGAAGAGAAAGTGGCAAAAAAAATGCGCGACCACGCCCTGTTTGTCGCTTTTGCACCGGTGGAAGAACCTCGTATAGCGGTTGCGGTGATCGTGGAGAACGGCGGCCATGGCGGCTCTGTTGCGGCTCCCATCGCTAAACGTATCATGGATTTTCACCTGCTCGGTCAACCGATGTGAATCGATTCTATCCTCCCAGCGGCCTGCGCGAGTCCAATCCGACCAAAGCGCAGGGCCTGCTTGCCGGCCTGCATCTGGATCTGCCGCTTTTGACCGGACTTATCCTGCTCTGCCTGTACGGCCTGTTCGTGCTTTACAGTGCCAGCGACCAGAACTCCGCTCACATAGAGCGCCAGTTGATCAGGCTGGCACTGGCGTTCACGGTGATGGTCGTGGTCGCTCAGATTCCACCCGCCCAGTTGAGGCGCTGGTCTCCTCGCCTATACGCCATCAGCCTGTTGTTGCTTGTTGCCGTGCTCATTGTCGGGCATGTCGGCAAAGGCGCGCAGCGCTGGCTTGATCTCGGATTCTTCCGCTTCCAGCCGGCGGAGCTGGCCAAACTCGCCGTCCCGATGATGATTACCTGCTACCTCGCTGAAAAAACCCTGCCTCCAACCTGGCAGCGACTCGCCATAGCCGGCATCATGATCCTGGTGCCGGTGCTGATGATCGCCAAACAGCCCGATCTGGGAACCTCCCTGCTGGTGACCAGTGCCGGGATTTTCGTACTGTTTCTTGCCGGCCTCAGCTGGCGCTTCATGGGTGGCATGATTGTCACCACGATCCCCGCGGGTTGGGTGCTCTGGGAGTGGGGTATGCGCGAGTATCAGCGTAGTCGCGTATTGACTTTCCTGGATCCGGAACGCGATCCACTTGGAAGCGGCTACCATATTATTCAGTCAAAAATCGCAATAGGTTCGGGCGGGCTTTACGGAAAAGGCTGGCTCAACGGCACCCAGTCCCACCTTGAATTCCTGCCTGAGCGGACCACTGATTTTATCTTTGCCGTGTTATCGGAGGAATTTGGTCTTACCGGGGTTGTCCTCCTGCTCTCACTCTATCTGTTCATTATCCTGCGGGGCCTCTATATAGCTACCCAGGCTCAGGATACGTTCAACCGTCTGCTCGGGGGGGCTTTAACACTGGTGTTTTTTGTCTACCTTTTTGTCAACACCGGAATGGTCAGTGGCTTGCTGCCGGTCGTGGGTGTACCGCTGCCACTGGTGAGCTACGGCGGCACTTCACTAGTGACCATCATGGCCGGGTTCGGTATTCTGATGTCTATTCACACTCATAGAAAATTGTTGCCGACCTAGACCTGTTAACATTATGCGGATATCCATCGTTCGAGCTCGTTTCTTCGCGGGCGACCCGCAAAATGACAACAGGCTCTCAGGCAGCGGAGAAAATACATAGATGCAACTCAAACCACGAATCCTCCAGCTTCTCCTTGCGGCACTGCTCGGCATAACGACCGCAGCCGCAGCGGCAGGTAAACCCGCCTCCTTCGATGCCGACATGGATCAATTCATCAAGGAGATGAACAGAGAACACGGCCTCGACCTGGCAGAACTACAAGCGCTGATGGACAAGGCGAAGTACCGCCAGAGCATCATCGATGCGATTACCCGTCCGGCGGAAGCCAAGCCCTGGGCGAAGTACCGCCCTATTTTCGTAACGCCCAGCCGCATCACACAAGGCGTCGCCTTCTGGGAGGAAAATGCTGCCTTGCTGAAGAGGGCGGAAGAGGACTACGGCGTTCCGCCGCAGTTGATCGTGGCGATTATCGGAGTCGAAACGCGCTACGGAAGGTATATTGGCAAGTATCCGGTTCTGGACGCACTGAGCACGCTTGCCTTCGGCTACCCTAAACGCGGCAAATTCTTCAGACGCGAGCTGGCGCAGTTCCTGTTGCTGGTCCGGGAAGAGCTGATAGAACCGCAAAAAGCGCTTGGCTCCTACGCCGGCGCCATGGGCCTGCCTCAGTTTATACCAAGCAGTTATCGCGCCTATGCTGTAGATTTCGATGGCGACGGCCAGCGCGACCTCTGGAAAAGCAGAGCGGACGTAATCGGAAGTGTCGCCGCCTATTTCAAGCAACACGGCTGGAAAAAAGGAGGCCAGATCACCATGCGCGCGAGCGGCGTCGACAAGCGTCATGATACTTTCGTCGAAGCAGGGATGAAGCCCTCCGTTCCATTTAAAAAATTGCGTCAGGCTGGCATCAGGAGCGCGCAACCAGTTGCCGACAACACGCTCACAAGCCTGATTCGACTGGAGGGCGAGAAGGCGATCGAGTATTGGCTGGGGCTGCACAATTTTTATGTTATTACCCGGTATAATCACAGCAATCTCTACGCGATGGCGGTATATCAGTTGAGTCGCGAGATTCTTGCCGAGCGCAACAAACGGTCAGTGAACTAATGAGACTTGGTCTGCTTACAGCGGCACTGTTGTGGGTCATTTTCTTGACAGGCTGTTCCTCGCCACCGTCGCTGGTACCGGATAGCAGCGACAGCGCACCGGTCAGGCGGCTGGATCCAGACACCATCGTTGACGCCGTGCCCAGACCGGAGTCTCGCAGCCGTTATGGAAACCCCGACAGCTACCAAGTATTCGGCAAACGCTATCGTGTTATGCAGGAGAGCAATGGTTATCGGGAGAGAGGCGTTGCCTCCTGGTACGGAACCAAATTTCACGGGCGCTACACCAGCAACAGAGAGCGCTACGACATGTACGCCATGACCGCTGCACACAAAAGCCTCCCGTTGCCAACCTATGTCAGGGTAAACAACCTGCAGAATGGCCGCAGCATCGTAGTCCGGGTGAACGACCGCGGTCCGTTTCATGGCAACAGAATTATCGACCTCTCTTACGCCGCAGCGACTAAACTCGGTATTCTGGGCAAGGGAACAGGATTGGTGGAGGTCGTTGCGATAGACCCGCACAATATGGCGTTGAACAGTCTTCAGGCAGAGTCCGCAAAACGGAGGCCGCGTGCACCCGCTGCGACACCCGACATGTTCATCCAGATTGGCGCGTTCAACAGTCGCTATAACGCGGAACGTCTGCGCCAGCAGCTGCAGCATAAACTGGGGCATCCAGTTCGTATAGATCAAAGCGAAAGCCGTGGTCAGGAGGTTTTCCGGGTGCAGGTAGGTCCACTTGCCGATATCGAGCAATCTGACACCGTCACCCGGAAATTGGCCCAATTAGGCATGAGTGAGACGCATATAGTCGTCGAGTAGCAACAACAAGATACATAGTATCCGGATGACGCCCCGAGGCTGCCCGGAACACCGCTTCCGAACATCGAAGGAAAAGCCTGTGCTATTTAAATGCAAAATATTGTTTACCGCCGCCTGCCTGTTGGCACTGGTTGCGGCGCACACAGCCGTTACTGCGGCCCCGATACCGGCACCGCCGACTGTGGCTGCCAGCGGCCACCTTCTGATAGATTTTAACAGCGGCCGAATTCTGTCCGAGCACAATGCAGAGCAGAGACTGGAACCTGCGAGCCTGACCAAGATCATGACCGCCTATGCAGTGTTACGCGAACTCAAGGCGGGAAACATCCAGCTTGGCGACAAAGTTCTGATCAGTAAGAAAGCCTGGCGCACTCCCGGATCCCGGATGTTCATTGAGGTGGATAAGGAGGTTTCGGTAGAGCAGTTGCTGAAAGGCATGATCATCCAATCCGGTAACGATGCCAGCGTTGCATTGGCCGAACACATAGGCGGTAGCGAAGAGACGTTCGCCAACCTGATGAACAACCACGCCCAGCGGCTCGGTATGCTGGATAGCCACTTCGTCAACAGCACCGGCCTGCCCGACGAAAATCACTACACCACGCCACGGGATATTGTCAAAGTTTCGGAGGCGACCATTCGGGAGTTTCCCGAGTACTATGCCTGGTACGCCGAAAGAGAGTTCACTTTCAACGAAATCAAACAACACAACCGCAACCAGTTGCTGTGGCGCGACAAAAGCGTGGATGGAATAAAAACCGGGCATACCGAGGCCGCCGGATACTGTCTGGTCGCATCGGCAAAACGAGAAGATATGCGCCTGACCTCAGTGGTCATGGGCACCACTAGCGAAGATGCCCGCGCCCGGGAGAGTCAATCTCTGCTTAACTACGGTTTTCGTTTTTTTGAGACCCACCGTCTGTATGACGGCGAGGCGACATTAAACCGAACCAGAGTGTGGAAGGGGGCGAAAGAGAACCTTGCGTTAGGGCTGGCGGAATCGCTTTACGTCACTATTCCACGCAATCAGTACGCGAACCTCAAAGCGACCATGAACATCGAGCCAAAACGGATGGCGCCGATAAGCAAAGGCCAGGTGATGGGAAGTGTAGAGGTGTCACTGGCGGGTGAGACTATTGCCAGGGTACCCTTGATAGCGCTAGAGCAGGTCGATGAGGGCGGTATTCTACAGACGCTCAAGGACACGGTTCTGCTATGGCTTGAGTAGCCGCTGGAACTAACGGACAAAGAGGTCGAGCTATCTTTTCGCATGCCAATCCAGTTGCAAACCAATAGGCCGGCCCCATCTAGTGAGCTTGGCCACCAATAGTGTGACACTCAGAGCGTGCCTATACTTTCAGGGTAAGGCACTATCGGCGTTTAATGGCAAGCCCTTCACGAAGAGCGCTACGCAGCACTGGCAGTATAGTACCGCTCCCTTCCGGCTCGCTGAACGTTACACTAGCGGTGACGAGGTACACTAGCTGAAGATGACAGAACAGGAAACCCTGCTTAAATTCCCCTGCCAATTCTCTGTCAAGGCCATGGGCTTGGCAACGGACGATTTTGACCTCCTGGTTGTGGAGATCATCAACCGTCATGTGCCTAGATTAAGCGAAGGCGCGGTAAAAATTCGACCCAGCAGAGAGGGCAAATACATCTCGGTGACGGTCTCTTTCCAAGCCAGCAGCAAGGCCCAACTGGACGCCATCTATCAGGCACTGAGCGATAACGATCGCGTACTGATGAGTCTCTGATAAGCCGACCGGATGAAACTGATGGATTCAGCAGATCAGGCAGGGAACAGCCGCGAGACGCTTTCCACCGAGTGGAGCAGACCCGGTGCAATACACGCAATACTGTGGGCGCCCATTTTCCCGCCTGCACAGAGGGTGAGTTAGTGCATCCGATATCGATTCGCCAACTGGGTCTACAGCCCTATATCAAGGTCTGGCGCAACATGCAGCGCTTCACCGATGAGCGCAAAGCATCGACCCGGGACGAAATCTGGCTGCTGGAACATCCATCTGTTTTTACCCAGGGTCAGGCCGGCAAATCGGAGCACCTGCTGGACCCAGGGAATATACCGGTAGTTCAAGTTGACCGTGGAGGCCAGGTGACCTATCACGGTCCGGGCCAGCTGATTGCTTACCTGCTGCTCGACTTGCGCCGTCGAAAACTGGGGGTCCGACCGCTCGTGACCCTGATTGAAGAGAGTATCATTGAGCTGCTCGATAGCTACGGAATAGTCGGCGCCCCGCGTTCGGACGCTCCGGGCGTGTATGTAAAAAGACGCAAAATCGCCTCACTTGGTCTGCGGGTGCGCCATGGTTGCAGCTTCCACGGCCTGAGCCTGAATGTGAACATGGATCTGACGCCTTTCAACCGTATAAATCCGTGCGGGCATCCCGGACTGGAATTGACCCAGCTAAGCGAGCTGGGCGGACCGTCGGATCTGCAGCTGGTGCGCGACGATCTGGCTGGCATCCTGATGCGACGCCTCTCTCCCATCAATCGTTAGCCGAGTTTCAATTAACAGGATTGTTCCCTGCATCTATAATGTCTTTATCAAGCACGAGAATATCAGACCCATGCCCAAGAGTTCCGACTACGACGCCCCCTCCCGATCCACGCCCGCTACCCACCAGCGCGGAGAGAGTAAGCTTTCCCGCATCCCGGTCAAGGTGGAGAAGAGCGAGGGCAGGTTGAGAAAACCCGCCTGGATCCGGGCCAAAATGCCCAGCGGAGAGCAGGTCAACCGCATAAAACGGGTCCTCAGGGAATCCGGACTTAGTTCCGTGTGCGAAGAGGCGGCCTGCCCCAACCTTGGCGAGTGTTTCAATCACGGCACCGCTACCTTCATGATTATGGGCGATATCTGTACCCGTCGCTGCCCATTCTGCGACGTCGCCCACGGCAAACCACAACCGTTGGACCAGGGTGAACCAGGCCAGCTGGCGGAAGCCGTGCGTTCCATGCAACTGCGATACGTGGTGATTACTTCAGTCGATAGAGACGACCTGCGCGATGGGGGCGCCGGCCATTTCATCGAATGTATCCGGGCAGTGCGCCAACTCAATCCGGGAATCCGCATTGAGACACTGGTGCCGGACTTCCGTGGGCGAATTGATCAGGCGCTGCAGCAGTTTCAGGCATTGCAGCCCGACGTGTTCAACCACAACCTGGAAACCGTATCCCGCCTCTACAAAAAAGCCCGGCCCGGAGCCGACTACCAGGGTTCGCTGAATCTGCTCCAGCGCTTCAAACAGCAACACCCGGGCGTTCAGACCAAATCGGGACTGATGCTGGGACTTGGAGAAGAACGGGCTGAAGTGGAGCAAGTGATGCTGGATCTGCGTGATCACGGTTGCGACATGCTCACGCTGGGCCAATATTTGCAACCCAGCAGGGAGCACCTTCCGGTATCGCGGTTCATACCGCTGGAGGAGTTCGACCAATTGCGACTGCTCGGCGACTCGATGGGCTTCTCCAATGTAGCCAGCGGGCCGATGGTTCGTTCGTCCTATCACGCAGACCTGCAGGCCAATCCGCTGCTGAACAATGCGTCCGTCTGATGGAACAGGAGGTCGTCTGGGTTGTAAAGGATTTGATATTGCCCCCTGGGGGTATTCTCCTGCTGGCGCTGTTCGGGCTCATATTAGGAAGAAAAAACCGGGTTGGAACATCTCTAACGACACTGTCACTGGTCGCGCTCTATCTTTTCAGCACCCCCTATATCGCCAATCAGCTGATGGCTGAGATCGAAACCTTGCCGGCACTGGAACCAAAGGATATCTCCAGGAGCGGCGCCCAAGCTATTGTAGTGCTCGGCGGCGGCCGTCGCCATGATGCGGCGGAATTTGAAGGCGACACCGTGAGTGGGCTGTTACTGGAACGGCTTCGCTACGCTGCCTATCTGTCGCGGCTGTCTGGACTGCCAGTGATTCCAAGCGGCGGAAGCGGCGGCGTGTACAGCAGTGGGCTGCCCGAGGCCTATCTGGCAAAACGGGTATTGGAGGAGGAGTTCAATGTACCGGTGGCAGCCACTGAGGAGAACAGCCGGACCACCTGGGAAAATGCCTTCTTGACTGCTGCGCTGTTGCGGCGCCTGGATATCGGGCGGGTGTTTCTGGTAACCCATGCCATGCACATGCCGAGATCGATCGCTGCGTTCAGAGCCGCCGGAGTGGACACTATCGCCGCACCCACAGCATTTTTCCACCGCAACGACCCGCTAGATCTACCTTCTGACTGGCTCCCCAATCCGAAATCGATACAGTCCAGCTATTATGCCCTGCATGAACTCCTTGGCGACGTATGGTATTCACTGCGCCAGCGCTGGGGAATCCTGGTTGGTTGATTTATGGAATAACCCGCCAGCTGAATTCAGTCGTCATCCAACTGACGATACTCCCCCTCAATCACCCGTGGATTAGCCTTATCCCTTTTCGGGGGCTGCATCGGCGATTGGCGCTGCATAATGCCTGAATGCTTCAGAAAGTAGAGAAGCAGCGCTCGCCTGATGGGCGGTGCCAACAGCAGGAATCCGATAAAATCGGTGATAAACCCCGGTAAAAGAAGCATAAAACCCGTGACCAGCAGCACCACCCCTTCCATCATTTCAAGAGCAGGCACCTCTTCCCGCTCCAGTGCTTCCCGCACCCTCAGTGCGGTGCTGAATCCCTGTACCCGGACCATCATCCCCCCCAGTACTGCGGTAAAAACCGTAAGCGTAATGGTGGGTATTGCCCCGATCTCCGAGCCTACTTCAATCAAAAAATAAAGCTCAATCAGTGGGATACCGATAAAAAACAGCAGAAATAGAAAAAGCGGATTCATATATCCAGAGCTTACGCCGTCCCCCTACGTGAAACAAGACAGGATAGTACTCAGCAGCGCCGCATTCTGCCCTGTGAATCCGGACAATGGAGTGCTCTCTGCCACAGGCCGCCAGCAAACATCTCCCTGTTTTCCGGGCGGTGATCTGAGCCCTTTGCGACAGCGAGTTTTGCCGCAGCAACTCCATTGGGTTATCTTGCGTACATGGCCACAGACCTGCTTTTGATATACTGCAACTGCCCCGATCCAGAGAGCGCGGAGAGCATATCCAGGCAGTTGGTTGAACAGGGCGCTGCCGCCTGTGTCAGCATGCTGCCCGGCGTCACCTCAACTTATCTTTGGCAGGGGGTCATCGAAACCAGCGCAGAGATTATGCTGCTCATCAAAAGCAGCAACAAACAGTATCCAGAACTTGAGAGAATCATTGTATCATTACACCCTTATGAACTTCCCGAAATCATCGCTGTCTCGGTAGATCAGGGACATCCGGATTATCTGCACTGGGTCAAACAATGTACCGAAAAACCTACCTAGGGCGAACGCTGCTGGGATTGCTTTTACTCGCCCTGTTCATGGGCATAGCGGGCGCCGA
>Ga0316201_10001495_pt1 | contig 15823 bp, 9 predicted proteins | sample CS6wburrow_MG_FD_204516 | JGI IMG/M metagenome (GOLD analysis project Ga0316201, IMG submission 204516) | Coastal sediment microbial communities from Delaware Bay, Delaware, United States - CS-6 worm burrow | ecosystem: Environmental > Aquatic > Marine > Coastal > Sediment | place: USA: Delaware... | reverse complement strand
TAAATTCATTGAGTCCCGGGAGCCGGCGCTTTTCTATTTCTTTTCCGATCAGATTTGAATTTTTCGGCAAATAGAGATCAAAATTATACTCCCTGGTGTCGTTGGGGAAACTAAACCTGGGTATCTTCTCCCCGGGCAGGAGGCGGTTGGAGAATATGTTCATGTACAGGAAGCCGAAAAAGACTATAAACAGTCCCACCTTGGCCAGCTCGAACATACCCAGTCCGTTCATTCCCCGGTCGAGCATCATACCATGTACCAGCAGATTGGTTGAAGTGCCGATCAGGGTGCATGTGCCTCCAAATATGGTGGCATAAGAGAGGGGAATCAGGAATTTCTGGGAGGGCAAACTCAGTTTATCGGCCCATTTTTTCAGCATGGGACCGAATATGATTACCACTGGAGTGTTATTTAAAAATGCAGAGATGGCCGATACGGGGATCATGATCTGCATGAGCAGCCGGGGAATGGGTTTCCGTTTTTTGGGTAGGATAAGGGTCCCGATACGGTTCAGCACCCCTGACTCTTTCACCCCTTCACTGACCAGGAATAATAAAGCTACCGTGATCATTCCTTTGTTGGAGAAGCCCGACAAGGCTTCCTCGGCAGATAAGATTCCGAAAGACATGAAGATCACCAGGGCACAGAAAAGAATCAGGCCAGGGCGCAGAATCTCACGGATCAGGGCAACAATCATCAAAAGGATTATGCCAATGGCTATATAGGAGGTGATTGTCATTACTTATCCCTTATGTGAACCCACCCGGGCAATGGCCTTATTGCGGGTCTCCGGCCATAATAAAGATCATCCAATTTAAGTGCCAGATGCCGGAAAAGCAAATTAATCTTTATGCACCCGCCAAAATTGTTTCCGCTTGCCAGTATTCTTTTTAAGAGGTGGGCATCGGCTTCCTGATTGCTTTTCCCCGGCAGCCTGTAGATAAAGCTTCTTTCCCCTTTGAAAGGGAGTAAAAAGATCATTTCCAGGAATAAAAGATTACAGAAAACTTTAATTAGAGGGGTCATCCACCGAGGTTTCTATGCTGCAATAGTAAAAAAAAATAGTTAATTTGAACAGCGGCCAATTCTCAGGGACCCATGAAACGCTTCAATCATATGGTGATGCTGGCGATATTTATTTTGTCGGCACCCTCAATTTTGGCTCAACAGGGCTTTACCAATGAAACCCGGGCGCTATTTATTCTTGATATCTCCCGGTATGTTCAATTTGCGGATTCTGCCAAGGATAGGGACCAGTTCATCATTACCATACTGGATAATGACTCCAATCTTTACTTTGATCTTGAGAAATTAGCGAGGACCAGGAGAGAGATTCAGGGGAAGCCAATCGTCATTAAGGTATATACCGATATACTTTATCTGCAACCCTCCCAGGTGGTATTTCTGAACCGGGAAGATGGATTTGAGATCGAAGAGGTGATCAAAAAAACAAAAGGAGGACATACCCTGCTTATCTCCGAAGGATATCCCTTTCGTTCCTCCATGATTAATTTCGTTGTTATCGACGGGGAGCCCCGATTTGAGGCAAATGAGGAGCTGATGATTCAGGAGGGCCTCTTTGTAAATGAGTTGTTCCTGGCCCAGGCCATTAAAACCCGCGAGGATTGGGAATCTCTCTATGAGGTTACAGAAGGGGAACTGAAAATGGAGAAAAGTATTACCGAAAAGCAATATTTACTAATTGAGCAGCAAGAGGATCAAATACACGATCAGGAGCTTTTGATCCGGGAGAACCGCCTGACCCTGGAAAGCCTGAGAAAGGAGATTGAGGACAGAGAACTGGAGATTGATCAAAAAACAGAAGTGCTGCAGACCCAGAGTGCTGAGATTGAAATGCAAAAAGCGACTATTCGGGCCCAGGTGGAAGAAGTGAGGGAGCAAAAAAGCGTGCTGGCTGATCAGGAGTTAAGCATCAGGGAACAGGAGGAAGCCATTTCACAAAAAGAAGATATGATCAGGAAGCAGGATGAAAAAATCGTGCTTCAGGCAGAGGCCATTCAAACCCAGAGAATTATTATATATGCAGTTGCCCTGGCCCTGATCCTGGTATTTGGCCTGGTCTATTTTATTTGGCGTAATTTCCAGAATAAGAAAAGGGCCAATATCCTTTTGCAGGCTCAAAGGGATCAGATTGCCTACCAGAAGAAGCATATTACCGATAGCATCGAATATGCCAAGATGATCCAGACCGCCATCCTTCCTTCCATGGAACTTTTTTCCCACAAACTGGATCATTTCGTTTTGTTTAAGCCCAGGGATATTGTAAGCGGAGATTTTTACTGGGTGAAGGAATTGAACGAGAAAATTTTGATTGTCACCGCAGATTGTACCGGTCACGGCGTTCCGGGCGCATTTATGAGCATGCTGGGGGTCAGTCTGTTAAACGAAATAATTATCTCAAAAGAGATCAGCAGGCCGGATCTGGTCCTGAATCATCTTCGTGACAAGATCATTGAAGCGCTCCGGCAGGAGAGCGGTAGCACCGTTAAAGATGGCATGGACATGACTGTTTGCCTTTTCGATCGAAAAACGCTGCAGCTTCAATTCAGCGGGGCCAATAATCCGCTATATCTTATTTCCGGTGGAGAGCTAACTCAGCATAGAGGAGATAAAATGCCAGTGGCCATTCACGATATCATGGATCCATTTGTATTGCATAATGTAAAGCTGAAACCGGGCGATACCTTTTATACCTTCTCGGATGGCTTTGCGGACCAGTTCGGCGGCCCGGACCGGAAGAAATTCCTGGCTAAGAATTTTAAAAAGCTGCTGCTTTCCATACAGGACCTAAGCATGATCGAACAGAGGAACCGTTTGGATGAGGTATTTACGGATTACCGGAAAGAGGTGGAACAGATTGATGATGTAGTGGTTATCGGCGTGAAAGCCTAGTAACAGTTCCAGTAGGTAGTGACCCCGCCGATGGTAACAGGGGGTGCGTCTTCTTTATCCTGTAATTCTTCTCCGCAAAATGGCAGAGGAGTTCCATAGGAGACGTTTCCTTGTCCATCATCCGTGACCAGCTCACAGGTGCCGCACTCTTCAATGATATCGCATGCTGGAAGAATGCCCATAGCCAAAAAAACAACGGCCGCAATTGCTATATTTCTTTTTTTCATCCATGTGTCAGTTATCCTGCTAAATTACAACAAGTAGCAGGGAAATTCAATAAGGTATACGAAGCATTTTGGCAAAAGGTTTGATTGTGATGACGGCTAATTATTAAATTAGGTATAGTTTTGTTATATTTTTAAACGTGGCTAAACGAAAATATAAACTGGTTAGAATAGCAGCCTGGATTGTGGCAGGGATTATTTCGCTGGTCCTGGTCGCAACCCTTGTGTTTTATCTGGGCAGGGGATATTTTATGAACAGGGCCGTAAGCTACCTGAACGGTCAGCAACCGGGGGAGGTGCAAATGGACCGGATGAACCTGATACCCTTCCTGAATTTTCCGGATATAACCCTGCAACTTCAGGGAGTGAACTATTATGAAACAGAGTTGGGGGATAAGGCGCTCTACCAGGAGCCCATCCTTTCGCTTAAGGAAATAGGTGTCACCCTGGATCTGATCCAGCTTATTAAAGGGGGAATCATGGTTTCGGAAGCTAAACTGGAGGATGGCTTCGTATATGTGAAGGTTTATGAAGACTCGGTCACTAATCTGGAACGTGCCCTGGGAATCAGGTTTGGAGAACAAATAGAAAAAGACACGACGGAAGAACAAAAGGCTTTGGCCATTGATCTGGATAAGATCGAGCTACGGAATGTTCGAGCGATTTTTGACGACCGGCCTAAGCAGGAACATGTAAATGTGATGGTGAACCGCTTTGAAAGCAGCTTTAGCTACCTTTCTGGAGAGGTGGTTGCCAAACTTGAAGTAGATATTGATATAGATAGTGTTAAATTTCAAATAATCAACGATAAAGTTGATAAGAACATCTTACTTAATGGAAGCATAGTTTTTGTTCCCGACACCCGGGAGATGAACGTTCTGCCCAGTAGTTTAAGCGTTTCCGGGTTTGACTTTGAAACCTGGGGAAATCTAAGTTTCGGAGAATCGACCCGGGTAGATTTAGCCTATAATGCTGCTAACGAAGGCCTGGAACTGTTGAATTATCTTTTCAGAGGGATTCTTGATCTGGAAGAGATCGAGCAGATTGGCGAAGGGAGTATTACCATGAACGGTACCGTTCAGGGTGAGGTGGGTGGAGAGGATCTGCCCGTTATACGTGTAAATGGAAATGCCAGAGACCTGGGATTTAAGATCCGGTCCCTGAACAGGGAGGTAACCGGTATTTCCTTTCAAATGTTTGGGACCAATGGGAGTAAAAAGGATCTGAGCGAAGCTTATTTGGATATCCAGGACTTTAGTGCGTATTTTCCGGAAGGATATATTAATGCCAATCTTACAGCGAATAATGTTAATTCACCTGAATTAAATGTTGAACTGGATTGTGCCGCAAATCTGGAGGGCCTGGAAGAGATGTTCAAAGGAGATTTTTTAAGCGGTTTATCCGGTACAGTGGCGATTCAGGGGCAGCTAAGTGGAAAGGTTAAACGCAATGCCGGAAGTTTTCTGAATGAAGGCGGCACCGTGACGGCTCTTTTCGAAGAGCTGTCCTTTGTAATGAACCACGATAGTCTCCAAAAGGATAGTATCCGGCATATGACGGGAGAACTGATCATTCATGATAGCATTATCGGAACGAAGGACCTGCAGCTGGAATTAAACGGGAATCCCCTGAACCTTGGGTTCAACTCTGAAAATATTCTGGTATACCTGCTTGATTACAATAAGGATGTAAGGGCCGGAATCACCCTCTCCTCTGAAATGCTGAATCCGGCAACGCTTCTGCGGGACAGTACCCTGTTTAATTTGCTGGGTGGTGAGATTCAGGACCTGTTCCTGAAGGCAGAGGCTAGGGTGAAGAAAGGGGAGCTGGATGATTATATTCGCCGGGATTCTATTCCCGAGTTTGAATTTACGTTGGATAGCTTTGGGGTAACTCTTCCACTGATTGCCCCGATCTCCGGGGTGAACGCAGCATTAAGTTTTAGTCCCGACACGCTGTCACTACATCATTTTAAGGCCACTGTCGGGGAGAGTTCACTGGATTTCTCCGGGATTTTAGCCAATTACGGAGCTCTGGCCCGGCCCGATTCAGGGGGGGAGGTCACCCTTGCATTTAAACTCTCTTCAGACTTGTTACGAGCGGAAGACCTGTTTACAATCAGGCAGGAGTTTTTGCTTCCGGAGGACTATAGTTCGGAGCACCTGGAGGAGTTTCGCTTGTCGGGCAGACTGGAAGCTTCAGCTGCAGGGCTGGTGTATGACAGTGTCTCCATGGATTTTGGGATTGATGTGACGGATCTTGGATGGGGCTTCCGTTATTACCCCAGCCGATTCAGGGATTTTCTGATCCAGATGGAGAGGAAAGGCGATACCTTGAGAATCGATAATTTACAAGGCAGTGTGGGGGAAAATAATTTGAAATTATCTGCCTCCCTGGTGAATTTTGCAGACACCCTGATGGAAAACATTTATGGCCATGTTGAGCTAAAGTCCGACCTGCTCGACTTTAATGAGTTGCTGGCTTATGGGAAATCCGGGGAAAAAGTGGAGAGCCAGAAAGCGGATAGCCTGGAAGAGGCCGCCCCCTTTAAACTCAATGAGGTGGCCTATCCAAATATAGAATTCCAGGTGGATATTGGAGAACTCCGCTATGACAAGAATAGCCTGTTCAGGACGAATGGAAAGTTCAGGACCAGCAAGGAAAAGATATTTTACATGGACCAGCTTGCCACTTCACCTGAAGGAAAGGGAATCCTTGAGTTTACCGGGCAGTTAAATGTTTCCAGTCCGGATCGTTTTTCCCTTATGGCAGATCTGGATCTGAAGGGGATTGATATCAGCGACCTGAACCTGGAACTTCAGTCCGGGGATACCGTCCTGGCAGTTAATGATCATTTTCATGGGATTGTGGATGCAAGAGGATTGGCGGAAATCTTTATTACTCCGGAATTAAAGGTGGATCTGCCCACTTCAACGGCAGCCTTTAATGTCACCATCAGTAATGGGGCCCTGATAAATTTCACCCCGCTCCAGGCCGCAGGTAAATTTCTGGACAGCAAGGATCTGAATAATGTCAGGTTCGCAACGGTCAGAAACAGTTTTACCCTGACCGATTCAAGAATTACCATCCCTTTAATGAATGTGGAATCTACGGTTGGACAGCTATTGATTCAGGGTGAGCAGGGGCTCGATATGAGCTACCTCTATCTGGTTCGTGTCCCCCCGAAACTGGCCAGGGAAGCTGCCCGAAGTGCCATGTCGGAAAGGCAAAAGGATATTGGGGAAGATCAGGTAAACCAGATGAAACGAGGTGATTTTCTGATGATTACCGTTTGGAGCAATGGAACAGAGTCAGATTTTAAACTGGGAGATAAGCGGCGTAAGTTTCAGGAATGAGGGAGATACGATTTGCTCTGGGCTATATGCCGCACCGTTTATGGGGAAGCATTATACTGGCCCAGGTACTTGAGAAGGAGCCAGACAGGGAGTTTTATACCCCCGGGGAATATATTCAGAATGACAGCTCAACCAAGGCTTATCAGCGTCTGAGTCCCATGCAGCGGGAGGTGCTTCAGTTGATCGATAACTACAGCGACCGCAAGCTGCATCGGGTGTTTTCCAAAGAAAAGACAGTAAAACAATTTCTGGATCAGGTGGACGCAGACACCATCAAAAGCCACATCAGACCCTACATAGAAAAACAGCTTTTTGTGATCTTCCAGATTGCACGGGAGAACCGCATTCCGGTATTTTTAAAAGAGAAAAGCAGCAGGAATGTTTTTCCTGAGGATTTTCTTCAGCTGGAGCGTGTACCCGCGATCCCCGTATTTAATTTCCATTATCAGGATCAGCTCTCCTATGCCCTGTCCCTTTTTCATCGGGAGCATCAGCTGATCCTGAAGGATACTCCACTTGAAATTGTTACCAATGATCCCTGCAGTATTATCCTGGGGGATACGCTCTACCTGGTCAATGATATTGACAGTAAGAAGTTGCAGCCATTTGTGAGCAAAGAACGGATCCTGATCCCAGCGCAGTCCCAAAGAAAGTATTTTGCATCTTTTGTCCGGAAGGCCCTCAGGGATTATCATACGCTGACTGAAGGATTTGAAGTAAAGACCATCAGGCCTCCACGGAAAGCCATCCTTACCCTGGAGATAGGGATCAACAATCGACCCGTATGGATCCTGGCCTTACAGTACGGGGGGCATAAAATCGCCCGGGAAAGTCGGCTGAAGCGCTTTGTCAATTACCTGGGAGAAGAGAAAGGGAACGCTTTCGAGATCTTTGAACGAGATCATGACTGGGAACAGGAGATGGTAAACCTCTTGAATGAGGTGGGACTCCGAACCAGGGATGAGGCCAGTTTCTACTTAAATCATAAGTTTAACCGGTCTGATGAAAGTGACTTAAATTCAGCCGTTAACTTTTCGAATGAATATGGCACTACCCTGGAAGATTCCGGCATAGAACTCCGGCAGCGGCTGAACAGGGAATATTATCTAGGGAAGATACAGCTGGATATTGAATCAATGGAAAAAGCCGATTGGTTCGATATCCATGGACTGGTTAAGCTGGGAGACCAGGAGATACCCTTTCTCTCACTCAAAAGTCATATTCTGGAAGGAAACAGAGAATATCAATTACCCGATGGCAGAATACTGGTGCTGCCCGAAGAATGGTTTGCCCGTTACCTTTCCATGTTTGAATTTGGGAAGTCCACCGGAGACAGGATCAGGATCCAGAGGCAGCATTTCTCCATGGTAGATGAATCTGTCCGGGGGATGAATGCGAAGACCCTGGAGAAACTGGAGGCTTTAAACAGCGTGGAAACCCTCCCCGAAATGGCCCTCCCCGAAGGCCTGAATGCTACCCTCAGGTCATACCAGGTAGAGGGATACCGGTGGTTATACCTCCTGCAACAGAATGAGTTCGGAGGCTGCCTGGCAGATGATATGGGCCTGGGAAAAACGCTGCAGGCTATTGCCATATTATTGCGCTCAAAGGAAGTGGGGCGGGATGAAGTTCCTTCTCCGGGTGAGCAGGGGGCCTTTGCCGAAGGGGGGCAATTTTCCCTCTTTGATCGGGCTTCCGAAAAGCAAACCTCCCTGATTGTTGTTCCGGCCTCTCTGCTTCATAACTGGGACAGAGAGTGCAGGAAGTTTGCGCCGGGATTAAAGGTGCTTAGCCATATGGGGAACCAGCGTAACCGTGAACTGTCCAACTTCTCCTATTATGATCTTGTTATTTCCACGTACCATACCGTGCGACAGGACAGCCTGACTCTTTCCGCCTTCCGCTTCCACTATATCATTCTGGATGAGAGCCAGATGATCAAGAATCCATCCTCCAAACTATATCATGCAATTATTTCACTGCAAGCGGAGCATAGACTGGTTCTGACCGGCACCCCGATTGAAAACTCCTTAACTGATTTGTGGTCACAGATTAATTTCGTCAATCCGGGCTTGCTTGGGACCCTCAGTTTTTTTAAACGCAGTTTTGTCCAGCCTATCGAAAAGAAGGGAGATGAGGATCGGGAAAAACAGCTAAAGGAGTTGATAAAACCCTTTATCCTCCGGCGTACCAAAGATGAGGTTGCCAGGGAGCTGCCCCCTTTGCTTGAACAGTTCAGGTATGTGAATATGACCGACTCCCAGAAAAGGTTGTACGAAGAGGAGAAGTCACAGGTGCGCAATGCAATTCTGGAGAATTTCCAGGAGCTGGGAATGGAAAAATCTTCCATCATGGTACTTCAGGCCCTGACGCGCCTCCGGCAGATCGCCAATCATCCCGATCTGGTGGAAGAATTCAGTGGGGAAGAGTCGGGAAAATTTACAGAGGTATACAGGGATATTGAGAGCGTTATTTCAAAGGGACACAAGGTACTGGTTTTCTCCTCCTTTGTAAAGCATCTCGACCTGTTCAGGCACCGTTTTGATGAGGATGGAATCGGGTACGCCTATCTGACGGGTTCCAGAAACCAGCGGCAAAGGCAGCAGGCCATCAAGGATTTCCAGACGAACCGGAATTGTTCACTCTTCCTGATCTCCTTAAAGGCAGGGGGTGTGGGACTGAACCTGACCGCCGCCGATTATGTATTTATCCTGGATCCCTGGTGGAATCCGGCCGCTGAGATGCAGGCCCTGAACCGGGCCCACCGTATCGGGCAGGAAAACAAAGTATTTGTTTACCGTTTTATCTCCAACGATAGCATTGAAGAGAAGATACAGCGATTGCAGGAGCGAAAACGTGAACTGGCAGAGACTTTTGTTACTTCCAACAATCCTTTGAAATCATTGTCTGAGAAGGAGTTGCTGGAGCTTTTCACTTAGGGGCATGTTTGCTCCCAATCAGTGGAAAATCCCAGGAGGGCAAGGGACCCGGGCAAAAAATTATATTTTGATGCGAATTACTTATTAAATGCAATTCAGGTCTTACCTTTAGTTTATGCGAGAATGCCTGGTCAGGGAACTCCAATACAAAACAAGCCGGTCTTCAGGACCGGGGGGACAACATGTGAATAAAACGGAGTCGCGGGTGGAGTTGAGGTGGTCTCCAAACGAAACAGCCTGTTTGAGTGAGTCCCAGAAAAGGATTGTGATCGCACGCCTGGCAAAAAGGCTCACCGAGGATGGCAACTTGATTTTGGTTTCGCAAAAGTACAGATCGCAATACAGGAACAAGGCTGAGCTTACAGAGAGGTTTCTGGACCTGATTTTTACCTCCCTTCTACCGGTAAAAAAGCGCAAGCCCACCAGGCCCAGCAGGTCCAGTGTGGAGAAAAGAATCCGGAGCAAAAAGATCAGGGGAGAGCTAAAACGATCGCGGGGGATGAGCCCTGACGAGTAATTAACACAATCAGCAAGTTATGCCAGCATCCACTCCAAAGGTATCTGTGGTTCTTCCCTTTTATAATGCTGAAAAGACTCTTTCAATAGCGCTTCAAAGTATTGCAGATCAAAATTTTTCTGATTGGGAGTGTATCATGGTAGATAATAACTCCAAAGATAGAAGCCGGGATATTGCTGCCGGGTGGGAGGGAATCGATTCCAGATTCAGACTGGTTGAGGAACCCCGGCAGGGGGTTATGTTTGCCTCCAACCGGGGATGTGAATTTGCCAGGGGAGCCTATGTTGCAAGGATGGATGCGGATGATCTGGCCCGGCCGGGAAGGCTGAGGCAACAAAGTGAATTTCTTGATTCTCATCCCGGCTATGGTGCTGTGGCCGGACTGGTGACTCATGTGGGGGATCCGGAAACAACCGGAGGGTTCAAACGCTTCGTGGAGTGGAGCAACTCCCTGGTGAGCTATGAAGATATTTATAAGCGACGCTTTATTGAAGCTCCCATCGTGAATCCAACAGCCATGTGGAGAAGAGAAACCATGGAGCAATACGGACTCTACCGGTCCGGTGAGTTCCCAGAGGATTACGAGATGTGGCTTAGATGGCTCCACCAGGGAGTCAGGATTGCGAAGGTTCCCGAGGTGGTCCTTGACTGGAACGATTCGCCCGGGCGATTAACCAGGACGCATCCCATCTACAGTGACAGGGCTTTTTTTCAGATTAAGAGCCAGTATCTGGCCCTGTGGCTTTCAGAAAACAATCCCTATCACCCCGTGGTCTGGGTCTGGGGGGCCAGCAGAATCTCACGCCGGAGGGCCAGGCTCCTGGAAACAGAGGGCATTCGGATCGACACCTATGTAGATACCAAAAAGAGCCGCCAGCTGGACAGGGAACTCCTGTATTACAAAGAGTTGCCCCAAGCGGGAACGGGCTTTATTCTGACCTACATCAGGCAAATGGATAACCGGGAAAAGATCCAGGCCTTTCTGGAGGAACGGGGATATGTGGAGGGGAAAGATTACCTGCTGGTTTCGTAATGCAGGGGGACAGAAAAGACTATTCCAGTCTTTTTGTCAGAGGAGGGAATAAGGGTTTCAGGTTCAAATTGAATTTCTGGTTCTCCCGGTAAAACTTTCCAGAGGATAATTTACTACATTTAAGTTCTTCGATTTTACTTTCAACTTTATAAAGCGATACTATGCAACGTAGATCTTTTCTTAAAAGTAGTGCGGTAGCCACCGGAGCCCTGGTTAGCGGTGGACTGGCACAAGCCTCAGCAGCTTCGGTTACAAAACCTGCTGCGGGCAAACATCAGTTCAAATTAAAATATGCTCCTCATTTCGGCATGTTCAAACACTCGGCCGGGGAAGATCTTCTGGACCAGCTCCAGTTTATGTCAGATACAGGATTTACTGCCATGGAAGATAATGGTATGAAGGGAAGGGAGATTGCCATGCAGGAGAAGATTGCCAGCAAAATGGCCATGCTGGGCATGGAGATGGGCGTTTTTGTGGCTCATACCATTTACTGGAACGAGCCCAGTCTGACCAGCGGTAAACAGGACAGGCTGGATCAATTCCTGTCAGAGATCAAGGAGTCGGTTGAAGTGGCAAAAAGGGTTAATGCCCGTTGGATGACCGTGGTTCCGGGATTTGTGGACCTGAAAAAGGACATGGATTACCAGACAGCAAATGTGATACACGCGCTTAGACGCGCCTGCGAGATCCTGGAGCCGCATAAGCTTACCATGGTGTTGGAGCCCCTTAATTTCAGAGACCATCCGGGCCTCTTTTTGAATAAAATGTCACAGGGATTTGCCATCTGCAAGGCCGTGAATAGTCCTTCCTGTAAGATTTTGGATGATCTGTACCACCAACAAATTCATGAAGGGAACCTGATCCCCAATATTGACCTGGCCTGGGATGAGATTGGCTACTTCCAGATGGGCGATAATCCGGGAAGAAAAGAGCCCACGACGGGAGAAATCAATTACCTGAACGTGTTCAAGCACATTCATAAAAAAGGATATACGGGAATCATGGGGATGGAACATGGAAACTCCATACCGGGAAAAGAAGGAGAACTGGCACTTATCGAGGCGTATGCCAGGGTAGATAATTTTTAAGGGTATTATACCATAGAAAAACCGGGTTGCTCCTATTGAGCAACCCGGTTTTTTATGTGAAAGACCGGAGGCTTTCTAAATACAAACAGGCTTATTCCGGAGCTGAACCAGCAATTGGCGGGATTTTGTTCATATCCACCGGTCCCAGTTTAATTTCAGATTTTGGTCCCAGTTTCATGCCTGAGCCCATCATTTCCTCCCAGGTTACTTTTTTACCGGTATAAGCAGACTCCCTGCCCATAATAGCCGTAAGGTTTGACTTGGCGGTCTCTTCGGCTTCAACAATCTGGTTTCCTGTGCGGATGGCTGCTACCAGGTCAATATGCTCCTGTACGTAGGGATCATTTTCCAGGGGGTTGCCCTCAGCATCTTTTGGAGAGCTGTATTCGTAAATAACGTTCGCATCCCGGTCAAAAAGATGTTGCCTGCCATCCCCGGCAATCATAATGCCTTTGGTCCCTGTAATGTGCTCACTTACACTGTTGGCACAATCATTGATCTGACGGCACATGCTGCCCATATGGACTTGCTTGTCGTACACAAAATCGACACTGAAATTGTCATAGCAATCACCGGTGGGGCGCCTCAATCTGCTTCCCATTCCAACTGCTTCCACGGGAGTGGCACCCATGAACCAGTTGCTCACATCAATGTTGTGGACGTGTTGTTCCACAATGTGATCTCCGGAGAGCCAGGTCCAGTTAACCCAGTCGCGAATCATATATTCCATTTCGGTCCAGCCCGCCATCTGTTCTTTGTGCCAGAGCTTGGACATGTTCCAGTACACATTGGTGGAAGTGATGTCCCCGATCATACCGGCCTTTACACGTGCATAAAGATTGTTATAGGACCACTGGTGACGCCTCTGTGTACCCGTTACTACGCATAAGCCGGCAGCTTCGGCCTGCTTGGAAGCAGCCATGACAGCGCGGGCTCCGACGGGATCCACAGCCACGGGTTTTTCCATAAATACATGTTTACGGGCTTCCACACAAGTCTGGAAATGCTCCGGACGGAAGAAGGGGGGAGTCGCCAGAATGACGATATCCACATCCGTTTCAATCAGTCTCTTAAAGCCGTCAAATCCGGTGAAACACATGGAATCTTCCAAGTCCACGTTTTTCTCCTCTTTGAGTTTCTTACGGAATCCGTCAACCCTGTCCTGAAATACATCGGCCGCTGCAACAATACTCAATCCCGGTCCGGCATCCAGGAAGTTAATTGCCGCTCCGGTTCCACGTCCGCCACAACCAACCACACCTGCTTTCAGGGCTTGTCCTTCAGGAGCGGTAGGCAGGAAAGAAGGCTCTTTTACCTCAGCGGCGCTTTCCTCCGGTGAACATGATCTGATCAGCTGACTGGCACCTATGGCACCAATAGCGCCAATGGCAGCAGTGTTGCCCAAAAATCTTCGTCTACTTGTTTTGTTGGTTGATTTCATCTTTGAAGTGAGTTTATGGTAAAATATATCTTCAGAAAGTTACAAATTAATCCCTTATAGTAAGTTCATTATATTCACAGACTACCCTGAATCCCACATGGAAGCAGTCGGAATACCACCAGACACTTTTGGGTATTTGAGGATCGGTATTCATCCAGGCTTCTGTTTTCGTATAATCCCTGGAAGCACTGCGTACATGTGCCGCGTCATCCCTGTAAGACCCTCCTCTGATCACGCGTTCTTTACCGGAAGCGGGCCCGGCAGGACTTTTCTGAGTGCCGGAAGGATATTGAGCATAGGCATCTTCAGCGTACCAGTCGGAACAAAGTTCGGCCACGTTCCCAAGCATATTTACCAGACCGTATGGATTTCCTGCGACCCGATCCGGTCCGGCCGGTCTGGCCCGGCTGTTTTCCATGTAGGTGATGTAGGTATTGATCCCGGCAGTATCCACTCCAAAAAGCTTATTCCTGATCCCCTTTTTCACATAGCGTTTGGGATCACCTTCAAAAAAATAGGGCGTGGTAGTCCCACCTCTTGCAGCATACTCCCATTCGGCTTCTGTTGGGAGTCTGTAAGTTTTTCCGGTGATTTCGGATAGCCACCGGCAGTATACTTCAGCAGCATGGGGAGTCATGGTAATGGCAGGCATTTTTCCTTTTCCCCAACCCTGGTCAGGAGCCCCGTATGGAGGGGTGGGGCCCGAAATTGCATCCACTTCACCCTGATCCGGGTTCACATAGGTGTCGGTGGTTTTTACCAGAGTTCCGGTCTGTTTAAAGAAAGCCAGATATTCATCCCAGCTCACCTCAATTTTTGCCATAAAAAATGGACGGACCGAGACCTCCACCACAGGACCTTCGTTTTCATTCCGGAATGGTTCATCTTCCGGGCTTCCCATCAGGAAAGTACCACCGGGAATGGCCAGCATTTCAAAACTTACACTGGACCCGGGAATATATTCGGTAAAGTTGTTGAAGCCATCCACCACGCCAGGTTTTGTATACACTTCCGCTTCAACAACTTCAGTAATTCCAAAACTGGTATTTTGTGCGTGAAGGCGATCCGGATCGTAGTGGCCCACCGTGATATGGCAATTGATACAGTGTAGTTTTCCTTCCTGTTTTTCGTAGTAAAGGTGTGCCTCCCGGCCTTCAGCGGTCAGACCAAGCGGATAATTATTCTGGTGACAGTGTATGCAGGAGCTTTCAAAGGCATGGCCCCTGGCATATTCAATCTGTGATTTTTCCTCCCAGTTAAAGCTGGCCGAGTCCTTAAACCAGTTTGCCCAAACATCCCGGATGCCGGTCTTCGCTTTTTCAAGCAAATACCCGTCTCCATGAGGAGGCAGGTGGCACTCCACACAATGCACCCGGATTCCCCGGTGATTATCATAATGCGTGGAGCGTTTCCAGCTTTGGGTTGAATGCGGATGAACATGGCAGGAGGCACAATATTCATCAGTGGAGGTTTTGACTACTGCTTTGTTTCCCAGAAAGAAGAGCAGGGCCGTAATAAGCATTCCGGACAGGAAAATGTATCTGCCGGCTTTTTTTCTTTTTAGTCTCATAATCAGTGAGGTAAAATAAGTGATTTTTGTCCTGAGATTCAAAAAAGATGTATCTGGTACACTTATTTAAACAGATTCTAATGTTTGACCCGCCCTTCGTATGGTGAAACTCTTGCAGATATACTACGTATACCAAATTAAAGGAATTCAACTGTTGTCATCTCATTTGTGTAATGGTTATCTTACCAACTAACTGACAATCAGTCATATATATTTTAACTAAAATTAATGTAAGCATTAATTAAATGAAACCTGTACACCCCACCGTAACCCTTAAACAGCTATCGGCTGAAGACCTTAGATTCTTACAAAACCTGGTAAAGAAGGGGGGGCCGGAGCCTCACGAATATAAAGAATTCACCGCCATAATTAACAATCTGGAGGACCCCGAACTGGAGTATTTCAGAGATACCATCAAAGAGTCCTTAAATGCGAATACCCTGATTGGCCACGGTTATGTGAAACCTTTTGGATATCCTGGCGATTTTAGTATCATACATAACATCTATAAGTTGTACGTGAATCCTGATAAAAAGTATTCTAACTGGGACCGGTTTTTCCAGGACCAGGCCGGGGCGCATGCGGTACGTAACAGGAAAGATTATTTCCTCAAACGCTGTGCTGAGGTTGAAAATCAGGAGGGTGGAGAGAAACGGATTCTTATCCTGGGATCGGGTCCGGCCACGGATGTGAATGAGTACCTGAAGAGCCGTCCTGACAGCTCCATCAAGTTTGACCTGAT
>Ga0316201_10001494_pt1 | contig 15828 bp, 12 predicted proteins | sample CS6wburrow_MG_FD_204516 | JGI IMG/M metagenome (GOLD analysis project Ga0316201, IMG submission 204516) | Coastal sediment microbial communities from Delaware Bay, Delaware, United States - CS-6 worm burrow | ecosystem: Environmental > Aquatic > Marine > Coastal > Sediment | place: USA... | reverse complement strand
CGCCGGGATTTCACTTCCACACTGGGCTTGACGTTGTTCAGGGCGGAACGGAAGACATCGATGCCGTCCTGGCCGCTCCGGTCCTTGATCATGTCCAGTGCGCTGTAGAAAGACTTCTCGGAGACGCTGCGCTTGCCGTCCTTCATGCAGTAGTTGATGAACTTGGTCACCATCACATCGCCAAACCTGGGATCGGCCGGCAAAACTCGCTTTTCGGGGGACCTGCGTCGCGACATTATTTTTCTTCTCCTGAGCGGTCTTTCCGCATTCTGTGCCGGCTCGCCGGCAATCCATCACAAGCGCCCGGAGGCGCGAAATTCGTGGCGGGCGTTAGGCCCGGGGGCGCTTGGCGCCGTACTTCGAACGGCCCTGGCGGCGATCGTCCACGCCGGAGGCGTCCTGGGTGCCGCGGATGATATGGTAGCGGACACCGGGGAGATCCTTCACACGGCCGCCCCTGACGAGCACGATGCTGTGCTCCTGGAGGTTGTGACCCTCACCGGGAATGTAGGCCGTCACTTCGATGCCGTTGGTCAGCCGGACACGCGCAATTTTCCTGAGCGCCGAGTTGGGCTTCTTGGGCGTCTGGGTGTAGACGCGCGTGCAGACGCCCTTGCGCTGCGGGCAGGCAAGCAGAGCGGGACACTTGCTCTTCTTCGTGACGGGCTTGCGGCCCTTGCGGACCAACTGACTCAGTGTAGGCAACTTCGATCTCCCGGAACTCTGCCGGACCGGCCTATCCGCAGGGCGGCCCGAACCTGGCAAAAATTCAGCATTTAGACACAATCAGACATACCGCAGCCACTTCCGGCTGCCGTCGTGGATCGGGAACATTAACCGGGAGACAATACTTTGTCAAGGTTTAGGGCATTTTTTTCACAGCCGGAATCCGCCCCAAACCGTACGCTGCCAGGGCCGCAGTGAAATGCCGTTCCAGATCGGTCCTGCCGCCGCCGGCCACCAGACTTCCGCCGCGTTCGGCCTCGTTGATCGCCTGCGCGAAATCACCGTTTAGCGCCAGGATGAAGGCCCGAACATACAAAAAGCGGTAATCCTGCTCTCTGACCCCGGCCGGTACGGCGTTCATCAGGTCCAGCGCCCGCATCCCCGCCCCGGCTCCACCGGTCTCTCCGGTGGCCAGAAGCCACGCCAGCTGCAAGGCCGCCTCGTGGTTCAGATCATTGAAATCAAGTGCTTTACGGAAATCCGCAGCCGCCGCGGCGGCTGCTTGCGGTCCCCGGGCGAGCCCGATGCCGAGATGGTGGTCCGCTGCCATCAACCGGCATCGCTTCAGGTTGCGGCGGACCTCGGCATTCTCGGGTCTCAGGGCGATGGCCGCCTCGAATTGGGCGACCGCCTCCTCGAACCGCTGCTGACGGGCCAGGGAAATGCCCAGGAAGTTGCGCGGCGCCGGATTTTCCGGGTCCATGGCCACGGACGCAGCGAGGTGACGGGCCGCCGGATCCCACTCGCCGAGCCGATAGTGACTGACACCAACCCCGAAGTGGAATTCGGGCTCATAATCCACCGTTTCGGGCGCAAATGGGCCGGGGACGACCGCTGCGGCCAGTCCCAGCAGCGCCAGCCCGAAGCTCCAGCGCGCCACTGGTGGGTGTCCCTCCCGCCACCACCGGACAGCCCGGACCACCCCCTGGCCGGCCAGGACGGCCAGCAGGGGAACCAGGGGCGTGCGGTAGCGGGCGGCAACGAACACCAGGACCACGGCGCCGCCGTAAAGGATCAGTGGCCAGAGGACGGGACCCCATAGGCGGCGCCCCCCGGCGACGATGCCGACGACCGCGAAGGGAAAGACCAGGGCGAACGGGAAACCGAAGGCGCCCCAGCGGAAGACCAGGCCCGCGAGCAACGGGGACCAGCGGCGGTGGAGATAGATGTCCTGGTTGCGCGCCAGCTCTCGTGACGAGATCATCTGGAGGCCCTTGTGCCCCTGCAGCTGCAGAAACGCCCACGGCTGCTCCAGGGCGAAGCGCCGCACCTTGCCCAGAAAATAGGACTGGCCCGACCAGGGATTGGCTGCGTATCCGTGCCGTCGGGGCTCGTCCACCAGATCTTCCCAGCCGAAACCGGGCCGGATATTGATGGTCTCCCGGTAGTCGGCATTGTTGCCGATGTACAGGTTGATTCCCCCCGAAGGGGGCACCAGGCCCCGGCGGCCCGTGGCCGATTCCAGGAAATTTCCGACGAGGCCCAGCGTCAGGACCAGCACGAGTCCGGCAACTCCGACCGGTAGGACGGCCTGCTGCAGCGTGCGGACGGCCCGACGCCCGGACCAGGCCAGCAGCACCAGCAGGATCGCGACAACCGGAATGAAGGTCGGCCGCAACAGAATCGCCGCCGCGCCGGCAAAGCCCAAAAGCAGACCGTGCAACGGCAGGGGCCGCTCGCGCCACGCAACCGCCAGGTTCGCCAGGGCGATCAGCCAGAAGGCCGCCCACCCGGTGGCAAGCAGCTGGTTCTCGAAGAAAATCAGCGGGCCGTACAGGGCGCAGATCAGCCCGGTGGCCAGTGCCGACGCGGGATCGAAGAGCCAGCGGGCCAGCCGCCAGGTCAGCCAGCAGGTGGCCCCTCCGACGATGACCTGAATGATCTTGGCGGCCAGGACCGAGACACCGAACAGCTTGTAGACACCAGCCAGGAAGAAGGGATAGCCGACGGCCTGCCAGAGGAACTCCTCCGACAGCAGGCCTTCCCGGGCGAGGCCCGCGGCCAGTTCATGATAGGTGCGGGCGTCGACCAGGAGGCGTGAGAACGAGGGATCGTCGAGGCTGTCAACCAGGTAGGTGGCCCTGAGCGCGACCGCCAGCAGGGTCACGCCCAGGCCGATGCCGGCATCGCGGGTCATTGCGGCGCAAAACCGCCACCCGGCTTGCCGGGCTGGTTGGGGCCAGGCGCGGGAATGCCCGCCGGCAGAACGTAGGGCGGGCTGGGCACCGAGTACGGCCCCCGCACCTGTTGCGCGTCCACGCCGCGTACCCTGATCCGGTAGGAATGGTAGAGGTCCAGCTGGAAGGTGTGGCTCGTGCCCCCGGTCGCCCTGACCGGCGCGGACCAGGTGCCTTCGTCGACGGAAATCTGGACTTCGTAATACACCACCGCCGTGCCGAAGCTCGGTGCCGCCCATCTGGCAGTCTTTTCATAGACGGGGTCGGCGATCGCGCCGGCGGCCAGCAGCATCACCAGCGCCAGACAAGCCACCGGCGGGCCCCATCGTCGCTTGATCCCGGTCATCATCCCCTCCTTGTGCAATACAGCCAACCCCATATCAAAAAATGATATCCGAATCTTTCGTCTTACCTGAAAAATACCACAACCCGCACTGGTTGCAAACACCCGCGTGCCCGGACGGCAAAGAAAAAGGGCAGCCCCCGCCGGGACTGCCCTTGACCATTCGGCGCCGGGACGGTCCTCCCGACCCCGATTACTCCCCGGATCCGGCCTCGGCTTCCGCCTCGACCTCCATCTCGGCCACCATCTCGGCCGCCGCCGCGGCGGCAAGCTCGTGATCGTGGATGCCGGCGATGATCCGATCGTCCTCCACGGAGGGTTCCTCGACCGCCAGGTACTTGAACTCGCTCAACCCGGTCCCCGCGGAGATGAGGTGACCCATGATCACGTTCTCCTTGAGGCTGCGCAGCTCGTCACGCTTGCTGCGGGTCGCCGCGTCGGTCAGTACCCGGGTGGTCTCCTGGAAACTGGCCGCCGAGATGAAGCTGTCGGTCGTCAAGCTGGCCTTGGTGATGCCCAGCAGCAGGGGCTCGAAGGTGGCCGGCTCGAGTTCGGCCTCGCCCTTGGCCCGCAGATCCATGTTCTTCATGTGGATCTTGCGGTTGAGCTCCTCGACTTCCTGCTTGGAGACCTGCTCGTCCTCGAGGAAGGGCGTGTCGCCGGGTTGGATGATCATGACCTTGCGCAGCATCCGCGACACGATGATCTCGATGTGCTTGTCGTTGATCTTCACACCCTGGAGGCGGTAGACCTCCTGCACGGCGTTCACCAGGTACCGCTGGACCTCGGCCACACCCTTGATGGCCAGGATGTCCATCGGGTTGATGGGACCTTCGGTCAAACGGTCACCCGCCAGCACATGCTCGCCCTCGTAGGTCCGGATGTGCTTGCCGTGAGGAATGGTGTACTCCTTCTCCACGTCGCCTTCCCCGACCACGGCGACCTTGCGCTGCCCGCGCGTGGTGCCCCGGAACTCGACCACGCCGTCGATCTCGGTGACGGTCGCCGACTCGCGCGGCTTGCGGGCCTCGAAGAGCTCCGCGACACGCGGCAGACCACCGGTGATATCGCCGGACTGGGCAACCTCACGGGGGATCTTCGCCAGCTGGGTTCCCGGGGCAACCTTCTGGCCGTCCTCGACCAGCAGGAAAGCGCCCGTCGGCAGGATGTACTCCGCCATCTTGCGGCCGGTCTTGGCGTTCACGACCTGGATGGAGGGATGGACGCTCTTGTCGGCGCTTTCAACGATCACCGGCTGCTTCATGCGGGTCTTCTCGTCCAGGTCGACGCTGAGCGTCAGCCCTTCCAGGATACCGCTGTAGGCGACGATACCGCTGCCCTCGCTGAGGATGAAGTCGGCGAACGGATCCCATTCGAAGATGGGGTCGCCGACGGTGACCTTCTGGTTGTTCTTCACCTTCACGACCGCGCCGTAGGGCACGCTCATCTGGCTGCGGGTGATGCCCGAATCCAGCACCAGGGTGATCTCGCCCTTGCGGCCGATCGACACCATTTCCTTGTCCGCGTTCTTGACCAGCTGCACTTCCTTGTTGAAGATCAGCTTGCCGTTCGCGGCGGCCTGCTTGGTGGTCTGCTCGACGATACGGCTGGCCGTCCCGCCGATATGGAACGTCCGCAGGGTCAGCTGCGTGCCGGGCTCGCCGATGGACTGGGCGGCCATGACCCCGACGGGTTCGCCGATGTCCACCAGCTTGTGCTCGGACAGGTTGTAGCCGTAGCACAGGGCACAGATGCCGCGGCGGCTCTCGCAGGACAGCACCGAACGCATGAGCACGTTCTGGATGCCCGCCTCCTCGATGTCCGTGGCCAGCTGGCGGTCGATCACCGCGCCGGCATCGGCAATCACGTTGCCGGCGCCGTCGATGATGTCCTCGGCGCTCGTCCGGCCGACGATGCGCTCCCGCAGCGACTCGATGGTCTTCTCGCCCTCCTTGAGGGCGGAGATCTCGACCCCCCGCAGGGTGCCGCAGTCCGGTTCGTTCACCACGATGTCCTGGGCCACGTCCACCAGGCGACGGGTCAGGTAACCCGCGTCGGCGGTCTTGAGGGCCGTGTCGGCCAGACCCTTGCGGGCACCGTGCGTGGAGATGAAGTACTCGAGCATCGTCAGCCCCTCGCGGAAGTTCGCGATGATGGGCTGCTCGATGATCTCACCGAAACCACCGGTGATCTTCTTCTGGGGCTTGGCCATCAGGCCGCGCATACCCGCGAGCTGCTTGATCTGATCGGCCGAACCACGGGCACCGGAGGCATTCATCATGAAGACCGGGTTGAAGCCCTGGTCGTCGGCGCTCAGGTGGTCGAACATCCGGTCCCGGACCTCGTTCGTCACCTGGGTCCACTTGTCGATGACCTTGTTGTAACGCTCGCGGTTGGTGATGACGCCGTCGCGGTGATCCTTCACGTAGCCGTCGACGACCTTCTGGGCCGCGGTGATGATGTCGGCCTTCTCCGGCGGGATGATGATGTCGTCGATCCCGATGGAGATGCCGCCTTCGGTGGCGTGGTGGAAGCCCAGCTCCTTCAGGCGGTCCAGGAATTCCATGCACGCGGTCATGCCCAGCTTGGCGTGGACCGCGCCCACGATGGTGGACAGGTCCTTCTTGTTCAGCGGCTTGTTCACGAAGTCCATGGCGTCGGACACGATCTCGTTGAACATCACCCGCCCGATGGTGGTTTCGAGCGTGCCCACATCGCCGCCCATGCGGATCTTGACCAGGGCGTGCTTGTCGATCAGGTCGGCGCTGTAGGCGGAATAGGCATCGGCGACGTCGGCAAAGAACTTGCCTTCGCCCTTGGCGCCCGTCCGCGACAGCGTCAGGTAGTGGCAACCGAGCACCATGTCCTGGCTCGGCGAAGCCACGGGCTCCCCGCTGGCCGGCGACAGGATGTTCAGCGGCGACAGCATCAGCAGGCGGGCCTCCAGCTGCGCCTCGTACCCCAGGGGCACGTGGACGGCCATCTGATCGCCGTCGAAGTCGGCGTTGAAGGCGGTACAGACCAGCGGATGAATGCGGATGGCCTTGCCCTCGATCAGCACCGGCTCGAAAGCCTGGATGCCCAGGCGGTGCAGGGTCGGGGCGCGGTTCAGCAGCACCGGGTGATCCTTGATGATCTCCTCGAGGATGTCCCAGACCTCGGGACGCTCCTGCTCCACGAGCTTCTTGGCGCTCTTGACGGTCTGGACGTAGCCCTTCTCCTCCAGCTTGCGGATGATGAAGGGCTTGAACAGTTCGAGGGCCATGCTCTTGGGCAGCCCGCACTGGTACAGCTTCAATTCGGGGCCGACCACGATGACCGAACGCCCGGAGTAGTCGACGCGCTTGCCCAGCAGGTTCTGCCGGAAACGGCCCTTCTTGCCCTTGATCATGTCGCTGAGCGACTTCAACGGACGATTGCCCTGGCCCTTGACGGCCCGCGACCGCCGGCCGTTGTCGAACAGGGCGTCCACGGCCTCCTGGAGCATGCGTTTCTCGTTGCGCAGGATGACCCCGGGAGCCTTGATCTCGATCAGCTTCTTGAGCCGGTTGTTGCGGTTGATCACCCGGCGGTAGAGATCGTTGAGGTCACTGGTGGCGAAACGGCCGCCGTCCAGCGGCACCAGCGGACGCAGGTCCGGCGGCAGGACCGGGACGGCGTCCAGGATCATCCACTCCGGCAGGTTGTTGCTGTGCAGGAACGAGTCGATGATCTTCAGCCGCTTGAGGGTGGCTTTCTTGCGCTGCACGGAGGTCTCGACCTTGACCTCGGCCCGCAGATCCTGGTTGAGCTCCTCGAGGTGGAGGCCGGCCAGCAGCTTGCGCACCGCCTCGGCGCCCATCTCCATCTCGCATTCCCACTCGGGATGTTCTTCCTTGAGATCCCACCATTCTTCGTCGCTGATCACGTCGCCGACCTGCAGCTCGGTGTTGCCCGGATCGATGACCACGCTCGACTCGTAGTAGAGAATCCGCTCGAGGTCCTTGACCTTCATGGCCAGCATCTGGCCGATACGGCTGGGCAGCCCCTTGAAGAACCAGATATGGGCGATGGGCACCGCCAGCTCGATATGGCCGAGACGTTCGCGCCGCACCTTGCTCTGCGTGACCTCGACGCCGCACTTGTCGCAGACCATGCCGCGGAAGCGGATGCGCTTGTACTTGCCGCAGTTGCACTCCCAGTCCTTGACCGGACCGAAGATCCGTTCGCAGAAGAGGCCGTCCTTCTCCGGCTTGAACGTGCGGTAGTTGATCGTCTCCGGCTTCGTGACCTCGCCGTAGCTCCACTCGCGGATCATATCCGGTGAAGCCAGCTGGATCATGATGGCGTTGCAATCCACGGGCTTCTTGCTTTCTTCACGAAATGTCTGGCCGAGCATGTATCATCCTCCTGGTGGCCCCACCGCAGGGCGGGGCCGCCGGATCAAAGGTGTCTAGACCGCGTCTTCCAGTTTCACATCCAGGCAGAGGCTCTGGAGCTCGCGCATCAATACGTTGAAAGACTCCGGAATACCCGGCTCGGGCGGATTCTCGCCCTTGACGATCGCCTCGTAGATGCGCGAACGACCGGTCACGTCGTCGGACTTGACCGTCAGCATCTCCTGCAGGCAGTTCGCCGCGCCGTAGGCTTCCAGGGCCCAGACTTCCATTTCTCCGAATCGCTGGCCGCCGAACTGGGCCTTGCCGCCCAGCGGCTGCTGGGTCACGAGGCTGTAGGGGCCGATCGACCTGGCGTGGATCTTCTCCTCGACCAGGTGGTGCAGCTTGAGCACGTAGATCACACCGACGGTGACCTGCTTGTCGAAGGCCTCGCCGGTCCGGCCGTCGTACAGCGCACTCTTGCCGCTGGGGTCGACGCCCTGTTCGACCAGGGCTTCCTTGATCTCGTCGATCGTGGCGCCGTCGAACACCGGCGTCATGACCTTCACACCCTTGCCGAGAGCCGCGTAACCCAGATGGGTCTCCAGGATCTGCCCCAGATTCATGCGGCTGGGAACGCCCAGGGGGTTCAGGACAACGTCCACCGGTTTCCCGTCCGCCAGGTACGGCATATCCTCTTCGGCCATGATCTTCGACACGACACCCTTGTTGCCGTGACGGCCGGCCATCTTGTCGCCGACCGAAAGCTTGCGCCGACGGGCGACGTACACCTTGACCAGCTTCACCACTCCGGGCGGCAGCTCGTCGCCGCGCAGCGCGCGCTCGCAGTTCTTCTCGTACTCCACGTCGATGCGTTCGCGTTCGCGAGCAGCGGCCTCGAACACCGAGCGGAGCCGATTATCCTGCGTGGCGTCCTTGACCAGGGGCAGGCCCCAGTGCACCGCGTTGAAGTCCAGCTCCTCGAGCACCGCTTTGGTGAACTTGCGGCCCGACTTGAGCAGGACCTCGCCGGTGTTGGCGTCGATGATGTGGTGAGCCGTCTGCCCGGCGAACATCTCGTTCAGGCGCTCTTCGGCGATGCTGTTGATCTTGTTGCGGCTGCGGTCGCGCCGCCGCCGCAGGGCGTCGAGCTGGCGCTTCTCCTCCTTCTTGGAGCGGGAGGTGCGGTCCTGGCGGCTGAACACCTTGACGTCGACCACGATCCCGTCCATGCCCGGAGGTGCCTTCAGGGAGGCGTCCTTAACGTCGCCGGCCTTCTCGCCGAAGATCGCGCGCAGCAGCTTCTCTTCGGGGCTGAGCTCGGTCTCACCCTTGGGGGTGACCTTGCCGACCATGATGTCCCCGGCCCGGACCTTGGCGCCGGGATAGATGACCCCGTCCTCGTCCAGGTTCCTCAGGGCGTCTTCACCGACGTTGGGAATCTCGCGGGTCACTTCCTCGATGCCCCGCTTGGTATCCCTGACCTGCAGATCGAATTCCTCGATGTGCAGCGAGGTGAAGGTGTCTTCCTTGACCAGCCTCTCGGAAACCAGGATGGCATCCTCGAAGTTGTAGCCGCCCCAGGGCATGAAGGCGACCAGCAGGTTGCGTCCCAGGGCCAGCTGGCCGTCCTGGGTGCAGGGGCCGTCGGCGATCGGCTGACCGGCCTTGACCTTCTGGCCGGGCTGCACGAGGGGCTTCTGGTTGTAGCAGGTATCCTGGTTGGAGCGCTTGAACTTGCGCAGCCGGTACTCCACCAGGCCGCCCTGGTCGAAGAAATTGCCCGAGGAGACCTTGTCCGGATCATCGTAACGAATGGTGACGCCATCGGCGGTGGCGGTTTCCACCACGCCGCTGGCCTCGGCCACGATCACCGCTCCCGAATCGATGGCCACCTTCTTTTCCATGCCCGTACCCACGATGGGTGAGTCGGACTGCAGCAGCGGCACCGCCTGGCGCTGCATGTTGCAGCCCATCAGGGCGCGGTTGGCGTCGTCGTGCTCGAGGAACGGAATCAACGAGGCCGCCGCCGAAACGATCTGCTTCGGCGAAACGTCCATGTAGTCGATATCCACGGGCTTGGCCATCGGATACTCGCCCTTGTAGCGGGCCAGGACACGCGGGGCCTTGAAGTTGCCCTTTTCGCCGATGGGAGCGTTCGCCTGCGCGATGGTCACCGTGTCTTCCTGATCGGCAGTCAGGTAATCCGTCTTGGCGGTCACCAGACCCTTGGTCACCACCCGGTAGGGCGATTCGATGAACCCGAAATTATTGATCCTGGCATGGGTGGCCAGGCTCGCGATCAGGCCGATGTTCGGGCCTTCGGGGGTCTCGATGGGACACATCCGGCCGTAGTGCGTGTAGTGGACGTCGCGGACCTCGAAGCCGGCCCGATCACGGTGGAGCCCGCCGGGTCCCAGGGCCGACAGCCGACGCTTGTGGGTCAGCTCGCTCAGGGGGTTGGTCTGGTCCATGAACTGGCTCAGCTGGCTGCTGCCGAAGAACGACTGGATGACCGCGGAGACCGTCCGGGCGTTGACCAGGTCGGCCGGGCTGAGCGGCTTCTCCTTGTCCGCCAGGTTCATGCGCTCCTTGATGATGCGGGCCATGCGGCTCAGGCCGACCGAGAACTGGTTGGCCAGCAGTTCCCCGACCGAGCGGATGCGGCGGTTGCCGAAGTGGTCGATGTCGTCGATCTCGCTGTGGCCCAGGAACAGGCCGATCATCTCCTGGATGATGGCCAGGAAATCAGCGGGCGTCAGCGTGGTCGTCTTGGGGTCGACGTCCAGTTTGAGGCGCCGGTTCATCTTGTAACGTCCGACCTCCGCCAGGTCGTAGCGCTTGTCGTTGAAGAACAGGCGCTCGAACAGGGCGCGGGCCACCTCTTCGTTCGGCGGGTCGCCGGGGCGCAGCAGGCTGTACAGACGGCGCAGGCCCTCGTCCTGATTGCTGGTCGGATCCTTGCGCAGCGTGTTGAGGATCAGGCTGGGCTCGTTGAGGGTCACTTCGCCCTCGCCCACCAGCACCATCTCCTTCAGGCCGCAGGTCAGCAGGGTCTCCCGCAGCAGGGGGTCGATGATGGCCCCCGCCTTGGCGAACGGTTCCTCCTCGTCGGGACGGAAGACGTCGCCGGCCAGAACCCGGCCCTCGAGGGTCTCCTCGAGCTCCTTGTATTTCTTGGTCCCGGGCTTGGTGATCTTGACCGTTTCCACTTCATGGAAGAGCTCGATGATATCGGCGTTGCTCTGGAACCCGAGGGCGCGCAGCAGCATGGTGGCCGGCTGCTTCCGCTTCCGGTCGATGTGCACGTACAGGATGTTGTTGATGTCGGTGGTGAACTCCACCCAGGAGCCGCGGTAGGGGATGATGCGCGAGCGGAACAGGCGGCGCCCGTTGGGGTGGATCTCGTCGCTGAAGAACACGCCGGGAGACCGGTGCAGCTGCGACACGATCACGCGCTCGGCACCATTGATCAGGAAGGTCCCCTTGGCGGTGATCATCGGCAGTTCACCCAGGTAGACTTCCTGTTCCTGGATGTCGCGGATCATCATTTCCTCTGCCGAGGCGCCTTCGGCCTCCTCCTTGACGACAAGACGCAGCCTGACCTTCAGCGGCACGCTGAAAGTGAGCCCCCGCTCCTGGCATTCCTCGATCCCGTACTTCGGCTCCCCGGTCTTGTAGCTCATGTATTCCATGATCAGGTTGCCGCGGGTCGATTCGATCGGGAATATCGTCTGGAAAACTGCCTCCATGCCCTGCTGTCCGCGTTCCTCCGGTTTGGCGCCGGACTGCAGGAACTCGTTGTAAGAGTCCAGCTGGACGGCCAGGAGATTGGGCATTTTTTCGTCGCGCAGGATCTTGGAGTAGTTGACGCGTCCGGTGAACTTGTCGATGGAAATATTTTTCACAGGACCACTTCCTCGGAAGAAGAGTTGGCGCCGCGATGGGACGCCCTGGTACAAAAGCATCTGGACGGGCAGGAACCGTATGTCCCCGCCAAAAACAACAACGCGCCGGCCCCCCGCCTTCGGGGAAGAAACCGACGATCCGCCCTGAGGCGGGGCCGTTCAGGCCCCGCCCGCGGGACGGTGCAGCAGCTACTTGAGATCGATGATGGCGCCGACTTCTTCGAGCTTCGCCTTCATTTCCTCGGACTCGTCCTTGGTCACGCCTTCCTTCACGTTCGTGGGGGCGCTTTCGACCAGCTCCTTGGCTTCCTTCAGACCCAGACCGGTGATGGCCCGGACGACCTTGATCACCTGGATCTTCTTGTCGCCCACGCCGGTCAGCACGACGTTGAACTCGGTCTTCTCCTCGGCGGCGGCCTCGGCGGCGGCCGGAGCGGCCATCATGGCGGCCGGGGCGGCGGCGCTCACGCCGAACTTGTCTTCCATGGCCTTGACCAGGTCGGCGGCTTCCAGGATGCTCATGCCTTCGATCATCTCGAGGACCTTGGCGGCGTTCTCGCTCAGGTTGACTTCACTCATTGTCTCTATTCTCCTTGCGGACCGGACCCGGAAGCCCGGCGGGTTGTCTGGTTTTTTCCGGTCCGCCGCAAACAGCGGCCGGTTCGGTTCACTAGTTCGCCGCTTCGGCTTTCTGCTTCGCGACGGCATCGATGGTGCGGGCCAGGGCGGCCACGACACCGTTGACGGTGGCGGCCAGTCCGGTGAGCGGGGAATTGATGCTGCCCATCATCTTGGCGATCAACTCGTCCTTGCTCGGGACCTTGGACAGGGCCACGATCTGCGACTTATCGAGGAAGGCGCCTTCCAGGAACCCGCCCTTGATCTCCATCGCTTCGTTATCCTTGGCGAAGTCGACGACGATCTTGGCGGGATCGACCTGGCTTTCCGCACCGAACACGATGGCGGTCGGACCCTTGAGGTGGTCCTTCATGATCGCCAATCCGGAGTTGTCGGCGGCGATACAGGCCAGGCGGTTCTTAACGACCCGGCACTCCACCGACTTCTCGCGGCATGTCTGACGGAAAACGGTCATCTGGGCCACCGAAAGGCCGGTGTAATCCGCCAGAACCATGCTCTGGGCGGACTGGAACCGTTCGGTGATGGCCTCTACCTCGGCAACTTTTTCTGGACGTGCCATGAGGCAATTCTCCTTGCTATCTATCTTGCGGACCTACAAAAAGGAGCCGCCGGGCGCTTAGACCAGGCTGCCGTACTCCAGGCGAATCGACGGTGTCATCGTACCGGACATGAACACCGACTTGACGTAGGTGCCCTTCACCGCCGACGGCTTGACGCGGATCAGTTCCCTGAACAGGGTCTGCGCGTTCTCCACCAGTTCGGCCTCACCGAAGGAACGCTTGCCGATCGGAGCGTGGATGACACCGGATTTGTCGACCCGGTATTCGATCCGTCCGGCTTTCGCTTCCTTGACGGCCTTGGTGACGTCCATCGTGACGGTGCCGACCTTCGGGTTGGGCATCAGGCCGCGGGGACCGAGAATCCGGCCCAGCTTTCCGAGCTCACCCATCATGTCGGGAGTGGCAATGATGACGTCGACATCGGTCCAGCCGTCCTTGATCTTGGGCAGGTACTCGTCCGCGCCGACCATGTCGGCTCCGGCGTCGAGGGCTTCCTGCTCCTTCGGGCCCCGTGTGATCACGAGGACCTTCAAGGTCTTGCCCGTCCCGTTCGGCAGCACCACGGTGCCGCGAACCATCTGGTCGGCATGCTTGGGATTGACGTTCAGCCTGACCGCCATCTCCACCGATTCGTCGAATTTCGCCTTGGGGATTTTACCCAGGATTTCAACGGCTTCCGTGATGGAATATTCGTTGTCCTTCTCGTAGAGTTCCCGGGCCTTGTTGTAGGACTTACCGTGCTTCATTGGATTTTCAACTCCAGTTGACTGTGATGGGTCGATCGGAAACGGTGCCGGGATTCCCGGTCGTTTCCTCTTCTCCGGTGCCGGCCGATTCCCGCAGGAATCCGGCGCCGTATCTTCGCAGTCGTCGGTCTAGACTACTTCCAGTCCCATGCTCCGCGCGGTGCCGGCGATGATCTTCATCGCGGCCTCGGGCGAACCGGCATTCAGGTCTTCCTGCTTGAGGGCGGCGATCTCACGCAGCTTGGCGCGGGAGATGCTGCCGGCGGAAATCCTGCCGGGTTCGGCACTGCCTGAATCGAGACCGATGGCCTTCTTGATCAGGACCGAAGCAGGCGGGGTCTTGGTGATGAAGCTGAAGCTTCGATCAGCAAAGACGGTGATGACCACGGGGATCACCAGGCCCATCTGCTCCTTGGTCCTTTCGTTGAAGGCGCTGCAGAACTCCATGATGTTCAGACCATGCTGGCCGAGGGCGGGACCCACCGGAGGGGCGGGATTGGCCTGCCCGGCCTTGATCTGCAACTTGATCTGCGTCATGACTTTTTTTGCCATGTCGACGTCTCTCCTTCAATTCAGGATCCGGCTTCGCTCGCGTCCTTCGACCGCCTGCAAGGAGTCCACCACCCGCTTGCGGTACCCGGCCGCTGCTCGGCCTCATCTATGGAATATCCGCCGCAACCGAGAGGGGCTTTGGCGGTGACGGTCGGCGGGTCCAGACAAACCCTCGACCATCGGACTGCGGCGGATCAGACGGCCTTCACCTGAAGGAAATCCAGCTCCACCGGGGTCTCCGAACCGAAAATCGAGATCATCACCTTGAGTTTGCCCTTGTCGTGATTGATCTCGTTGATCACGCCGATCCATTCAGTGAACGGACCGTCCATGACCTGCACGCTGTCCCCCACGTCGTAGGGGATTTCCAGCGTCTCTCGCTCCTCATCCGGGGCGGAGATGCGACCCAGGATGCGGTCGACCTCTTCCCTGGTGATGGGCGCGGGCTGCTGCACGGTGCCCCCGATGAACCGGGTGACGCCGGGAATACTGTTGATGAAGTGCTGGGTCTCCTTGTTCATGATCATCTCCACCAGGATGTAACTGGGGAAGAACTTGCGCTTCACGGTGGAGCGCTTCCCGTTCTTCATCTCCGTCACTTCCTGCGTGGCGACCAGCACCTCGCCGAAGAACTCCTCCATGTGGTTCGACTTGATGGCCATCTCGATGTTGCGCTTGACCTTGTTTTCGTGACCGGTGTTGGCGTGGATCACGAACCATTTCATCCGGCCGCGGCGCTCGATCTCCGCCTGCTCCGCGGGCGACAGCTCGATCTCGACTGCCTGGAGCAGCTCTTCCTCTTCGGTCAGCACCGCCTCGACAGCCGCGGGCTCATCGGCCTCAGGCGCCTCCGCCTCCACGAATTCCTCGTCGGGCAGGTCGAAAAAAAGCGACTCGTCCGCCCCGGAGTCTCCCTCGGCTGCCTCATCGGCGGCCGTTTCCGGGGTCGTCTCCTCGCCCGGGTTCTCCCCGTCCTTGCGCTCTTCCTTGGTCCCGTCAGATTCCAACACGGTCGGCTCCCATCAAATCAGGAACATGAACATGACACAGATACACCCCGGAAATGGGGCGTTTAACCCATCACCAGGGTAGATCCGGAGTTCCGTCTACGCTTGCCCGCTCAGGCCAGGGCAATAATCTGCTTGATCCCCAAATCGAGGATTTTGTCCACAGCAAACAGGAAAACCGTTATGACAGATACGGTTACCAGGACGACGATGGTGGACTCCTTCAGCTCAGCCATGCTGGGCCAGGATACCCTCTTCATCTCCAGGACGGTTTCCCGCAAGTACTGGTTGAAACGCGTCAGCATTTCCGTTGGGCCTTCCTGTTCGTGTTCCGGAGCCGCCGTTCGGCCCGGGAACCTGCAATATTACTGGCAGGGGCGGCAGGGCTCGAACCCGCGACCCTCGGTTTTGGAGACCGATGCTCTACCAACTGAGCTACACCCCTGCAATCTGTCGCCGGGCCGGCGCGCCCGCAGGCGGCAGCCTCGTATTCTTCCGCAATCTGTCGCCGGATCAGCGCGTTTCCTTGTGATCCGTATGCTTGTTACACCTGGGGCAGAACTTCTTGAACTCCACCCGGTCCGGATGCAGACGCTTGTTCTTCTTGGTGGTGTAGTTCCTCATCTTGCATTCGTTGCAAGCGAGGGTGATGAGATCCCGCATGAGAAATGTCTCCTCGATTCCTTATTCGTGGATCTTGGCGACCACGCCGGCGCCGACGGTACGGCCGCCCTCGCGGATGGCGAAGCGCAGGCCTTCCTCCATCGCGATCGGCGTGATCAGCTCCACCTGGATCTTGATGTTGTCGCCGG
>Ga0316201_10001493_pt1 | contig 15829 bp, 15 predicted proteins | sample CS6wburrow_MG_FD_204516 | JGI IMG/M metagenome (GOLD analysis project Ga0316201, IMG submission 204516) | Coastal sediment microbial communities from Delaware Bay, Delaware, United States - CS-6 worm burrow | ecosystem: Environmental > Aquatic > Marine > Coastal > Sediment | place: USA... | reverse complement strand
CCAAGCTGCATGCCGAGGGGATCGTTGCCAGGCGCCGCCTGCTCGAAAGCCAATCGGCACACCAGGAGATGCGCACCGCCGAAGCGCGCGACCGCCAGGCCCTGCTGCTGGCCGGGATGCCGGAAGCCGCGATCGAAGCGCTGGCGCGCTCGCAGCAGCTGACGACCGTACTCGAAGTAAAATCGCCCCTGTCCGGCGTGGTACTGGAGCAGATCGCCACGGCCGGCCAACGCTTGGTGGCGTCTGATCCACTGTACAGGGTCGGCGATCTCTCAACCTTGTGGATCGAGGTTCATGTACCGCTGGATGCACTAGGTGATACGGCACCGGGCAGCAGAGTTGAACTTTCGCAGGGCCTGTCCGCCAGCGTGATCACCGTCGGGCGCATGGTGCACGGGACCGACCAGGGTGTGCTGGTGCGGGCCGAGGTACGTGAGGGAGTCGCGACCCTGCGCCCCGGTCAGTTCATCGAGGCCCGTTTGAGCCAGGCAGCAGGTGGTCAGGCGATGCGCCTGCCGGCGCGTGCATTGGTGCGGATCGACGGTCGCGACAGCGTATTCGTCGAACGTACCGAAGGCTTCGAGCCGGTCGCGGTCGAGGTGCTGGCACGCGAGGCAGACGAGGCAGTGGTCAAGGGTCCGCTCAGCGCCGGAGATTCAGTGGTGGTCAACGGTACCGTTGCACTCAAGGCGGCGCTGGCCGCAGGAGCCGAGTGATGCTTGCGCGTATCATCCAGTTCGCGCTGACCCAGCGCCTGTTGATCATCCTGTCCATTCTGGTGCTGATCGGCGCCGGCTGGAATGCGTTCCGCAATACCCCAATCGATGCCTTTCCGGATGTCTCGACCACCCAGGTAAAGATCATTGTCAAGGCCCCGGGCATGACGCCGGAAGAGGTTGAGACCCGGATTACCGCACCGATCGAGGTCGAAATGCTGGGTATTCCGCGTCAGTCGATGCTGCGCTCAGTCGCAAAATACGCCCTGACCGATATCACAGTCGACTTTGCCGAGGGCACCGACATCTACTGGGCGCGCCAGCAGGTCAGTGAACGCCTGAACGCGATCTGGGCCGACCTGCCAAGCGACATCAGCGGCGGCATCGCACCCATGACCACACCGCTGGGCGAGATGTTCATGTTCACCATCGAGGGCGGTGATCTCAACATCATGCAACGGCGCGAACTGCTCGACTGGGTGATCCGCCCTGCCCTGCGCACTGTCGCCGGCGTCGCCGACGTCAATGCACTCGGCGGCCAGGTACGCACCTTCGAGGTGGTACCCGACAACGCCCGTCTGACCGCGCGTAGCATCAGCCTGGCGAAACTGCGCGAGGCACTGGAGCTCAATAACCGCAACGACGGCGCCGGTCGACTGGACGACGGCGAGGAATCGCTGCTGGTGCGCACCGAAGGCAGTATCCGTACCCTGGATGATGTCGCCGCAATCGTGGTAAAGCCCGACCCGGTGCAGCCCGTGCGCATCGGTGATGTGGCCGATGTGCAGATCGGCGCACTTACGCGCTACGGCGCTGTGTCCTACGACGGCCGCGGCGAAATTGTCGAAGGCCTGGTACTCGGCCTGCGCGGTGCCAACGCGCGTGATGTGGTGCTGGGGGTGCGCGCCAAGCTCGATGAGCTGGCACCCAGTCTGCCCGAGGGCGTGGAAATCCGCGTGTTTTATGACCGTGGCAACCTGGTCGAGAGTGCAGTCGGCACCGTCACCAAGGCGCTGGCCGAGGCCACCGTGCTGGTGCTGGTGCTGCTGGTGCTGTTTCTCGGTGACCTGCGCGCCGCGCTCACGGTTGCACTGATCCTGCCGCTGTCGGCACTGGCCACCTTCATACTCATGAACGCCTTCGGCCTATCGGCCAATCTGATGTCGCTGGGCGGCCTGGCGATCGCCATCGGCATGCTGGTGGATGCCGCGGTGGTGGTGGTGGAGAACGTGGTGACCACGCTCGCGCACCATGGCGAACGCGCCAAGCTGCCGCGGCTGCACCTTATCTACCGCGCCTCGAAAGAGGTCGCGGTGCCGGTCACCTCGGGCATCATGATCATCGTGATCGTATTCCTGCCGCTGCTGACCCTGCAGGGTCTGGAGGGCAAGCTGTTCGGCCCGGTCGCCCTGACGATCGTATTCGCCCTGACCGCCTCGCTGGTGCTGTCGCTCACCATTGTCCCGGTGCTGGCCTCTTATCTGCTCGGCAAGCCCGCGCACGACGACCCCTGGCTGGTACGCAAGATCACCGCCGCGTACCTGCCGGCGCTGCAGTGGAGCCTCGATCATGGCCGTACGGTCGTGATCGTCGCGGTAGCCTTGTTGATCGGCGCCGGTGGTCTCTACACCCAGGTCGGCAAGGCCTTCATGCCATCGATGGACGAGGGTGACCTGATTGTGCAACTGGAGAAACTGCCGTCGATCAACCTGGAGAAATCGATCGAACTCGACCTGCGCGTGCAGCGCGCGATCATGCAACAGGTGCCGGAGGTGGCCGGCATCGTCGCACGCACCGGCTCGGACGAACTCGGCCTCGACCCGATGGGCCTGAATCAGACCGACTCCTTCCTGGTGCTCAAGCCACGCGAGCAGTGGCGTATGCAGACCAAGGAAGAGCTGATCGATGCCATCCGCAAGGCACTCGACCAATTTCCGGGTGTCGATTACGCCTTTACCCAACCGATCGAGATGCGTGTATCCGAGATGCTCACCGGTGTGCGCGGCGATCTGGCGATCAAAATATTCGGCGGTGACCAGGATGCCCTCAACCGCACTGCGGACTCGATCGTGTCGGTGGTACAAGGGATTAGCGGCGCCGAAGACGTCTTCACGCCGCGCAATGAAGGTGCGCTGTATTACCAGCTCAAGGTCGATCGGCTGGCCGCCGGCCGTCTCGGACTCGACGTCGACACGCTGGAAGACAGCCTGCGCGCCCAGGTCGAGGGCGTAAACGTCGGCACCGTCTACGAAGGCGCGCGGCGCACCCCGCTGGTGATCCGGGGGCCGGCGGACCTGCGCGGCTCTGCGGCGATATTCGGCGCCTTGCAGCTGACCCTGGCCGACGGCGAGCGCGTGCCGCTATCCTCCCTGGTGACGCTCGAGCGTACTGAAGGCCCGGTCGCCATCCAGCGCGAGCGCGGCAACCGCATGGCAGTGGTGGTCGCCAACGTCGGTGGACGCGATCTGGTCGGCTTCGTGGAAGAGGCCAGGCAACGCGTGGCAGCGCAGGTGCAACTGCCGACCGGTTATTACTATGAATGGGGAGGCGAGTTCGAGAATCAGCAGCGCGCCGCGCAACGTCTGTCGATCGTGGTACCGGTCGCGGTCGGACTGATCTTCCTGTTGCTGTTCAGCACCTTCCGCTCGGTGCGTCAGGCGGCGCTGGTCCTGACCAATGTCCCGTTCGCGATGATCGGCGGTGTCGTCGCCCTGTGGCTGACCAATGAGTACCTGTCGGTACCCGCCTCGGTCGGTTTCATTGCCCTGTTGGGCATCGCAGTACTCAACGGCGTGGTGATGGTGACTTACTTCAATCAGCTCAAGGCGCTCGGCATGCCGATCGAACGGCTTGTGGTCGAGGGCGCCAAAAGGCGCCTGCGCCCGGTCCTGATGACCGCCAGTATCGCGGCCTTCGGCCTGGTGCCGCTGCTGTTCGCCAGCGGCCCTGGCTCCGAGATCCAACGCCCGCTGGCCATCGTGGTGATCGGCGGCCTGATCTCCTCGACCGCGCTGACCCTGATCCTCTTGCCGATCCTGTACCGTCGCTTTGGCCTTGAGGTCAAGGGAGCCTGATATGACCGAGAACTGTCTGCTCAATCTCGTAGTGTCCCCTGAAGTCGAGGACTCGATTACCGACTGGCTGTTGGCGCATGTCGCGGTCGGCGGCTTTTCCAGCCACCCGATCGCCGGTCATGGCAGCTCGGAGCACTCGATGACCCTGGCCGAACAGGTCGCCGGTCGACGCCGCCAGGTCCTATTCCAGATGCACCTGCCCTGCGCCCAGGCGCGGGCCCTGCTCGCTGCGATCAAGACCGACTTCCACGGCAGCGGCATGCACTTCTGGATACTACCGATCCTAGAATCCGGGCACGTCGACTGATGGCCCTTTGGGCACGGTGGATGTAGGCTCGGGCCATGCGGAAACCAAGCAAGCGCTTTTTGGGCTCGTGGGTGCTGAGCTGCCTGCTTCTGGCTGCAGCACCGGCTTGGAACGACCAGACTGACTGGAACGAACGCGACAGCGCCTATGAACTGGCGCGCCGGGCCGTGATCCGCGGCGAGGCCCTGCCACTCCAACAGGTACGCGATCACCTGCAGCGCGTTGCGCCCGGCAAGATCGTGGCGACCCAGTACGAGTTCGAGTTCGGGCGCTGGGTCTACGAGTTCAAGATCGTCGACCCCCAGGGCCAGCTGCGCAAGGTGCACATCGACGCGCGCAACGGTGAACTGGTCCAGGTGTCGGATTTCTGATGCGCATCCTCTTGGTTGAAGACGACCCCGGCGTCGCAGACAGCGTGCGCGGGGCACTCGAGTCGGCCGGTTTCGTGATCGACCACGCCAGTGACGGCGAGACCGCCTGGTTCAAGGGTGGCACCGGGACCTATTCCGCCGTCATCCTCGACCTTGGACTGCCCGGTATGGACGGGCTGTCGGTGCTCAAGCGCTGGCGCGATGAGGGGCGCGATTTCCCGGTGCTGATACTGACCGCGCGCGGCAGTTGGAGCGAGCGCGTCGAAGGGATCGACGCCGGCGCGGACGACTACCTGCCAAAGCCCTTTCGGGTCGAAGAGCTGTTGGCACGACTGCGTGCCATCCTGCGCCGGGCGACGGGCCAGGCAAACCCGATGATAAGCATCGGGCCACTGACCCTGGATACCCGCCAGATGCGGGTGGCGATCAACGGCAGCCCGGTACACCTGTCACCCCAGGAATACCGTCTGGTCAGTTACCTCGCGCAGCATGCGGGGCGCGTGGTTTCGCAGCTGGAGCTGACCGAGCAGCTTTACGCACAGGATTTCGAGCGCGAATCGAATGCCGTCGAGGTCATGGTCGGCCGGGTGCGCAAGAAACTCGGCAACAAACTCATCGAGACCCGCCGCGGTTTCGGTTACATCATCGAGAAGCCCCGCACGTGAGGTTGCATTCGCTGCATGTCCGCCTGTTGGTTGCGGCGGCGATCTCGATCAGTGCCGCCCTCGTGGTGGCCGGCTTTGGACTGACCGCGTTGTTCGAACACCATGTCGAACGACGCCTCGACCTGCAACTCGAGAACTACCTCAGCGAGCTGATCGGGCGGATCGAGCCGGACGGTGACGGCGGCATAAGGATCACGCACGAGCTGGGGGACCCGCGCTTCGATCAGCCCCTGAGCGGGCTGTACTGGCAGGTCCAGGACGATGCACATCATGCACTGATCCGTTCACGCTCGCTTTGGGATGGCATGCTCGCGTTGCCACACGATCAGCTCAGCCTGGGTGTGGTCCATCGGCACGAACTGCCGGGGCCCGGCGGGCAGTCACTACTGGTGCGCGAACAACAGGTGATCGTGCTGCCACAAACCGACGCGCGACGCCTGCGCATTGCTGTGGCGATCGACCGTAGCGACCTGGTCGCGGCACGCGACGATTTTGCAAAGGACATGTTGCCCTACCTGGTATTGCTTGCGGTCGTATTGCTACTGGCGACCTGGTTGCAGATAAAGATGGGGCTGTCGCCGCTCGACCATATCCGGCGCGGCGTGCTGTCGATCCGCTCGGGAAACGCGCACCGGCTCAACGAGGATTACCCGGACGAGGTCGAGCCCCTGGTCGATGAGATCAACGAACTGCTCGACTCACGCGACAAGTTGGTGGAGGACGCCCGCGCCTGGACAGCCGACCTGGCACACGGTTTGAAGACACCACTGACTGCGCTGGGCGCGGACGCACAACGCCTGCGCGCACGGGGCGAGATCGGCATGGCAGAAGACCTGGAGCAACTGGCACAAAGCATGCGGCGGCGCGTCGATCGTGAACTGATCCGCGCCCGACTGCGCAGCGAGGCGGGCGGGCGGACGCAACACGCCGATCTGCTGAAGATCGCTCGCGGGGTGGTGGCGACGCTCAAGCGGACACCCTCAGGTGAATCGCTGGCCTGGGAGATCGAGGCATCCGGACCGGCACAGGTCAGGCTGTCGCCCGACGACCTGGCGGAACTGCTCGGCAACCTGCTGGACAACGCCGGGAAGTGGGCCCGAGCCCGGGTAAGGATTGTGCTGAGTCGGCACCAAGGCTGGCGGCTGACGATCGAGGACGACGGCCCGGGAGTGCCCGAAGAGCAGCGTACAAGGCTCGGGCAACGCGGGGTGCGCCTGGATGAACAGACGGCCGGTACCGGACTCGGTCTGGCGATAGCACGCGACATCGTCGCCGCTTACGATGGCCAGCTGCAGTTCGGCCTGTCGAGACTCGGCGGTCTCGAGGTCCGGTTGGATCTGCCGGCGGCCCTGGCAGACTGACTCGCCCCATTTTGGCAATAAGTCTGGATGGTCGGCTCGGGCAATGAGCAGTGGAAAACTCTGATCAGGGCCGGGGCACGCTCAGGGTGACCTCGCGGCCGCCGTAGCCGTGCACCAGGTCGTGCCCCCGCACCCTGACCCAGCTGAACTCGCCCGGAATCCTTACCGCCGACAGGCCGCGCGTGAAGGGCTGTTCGTGGACATGCGGATGGGCCAGCACACGGGTGGCGATGACCTCGCCCTGCGGCCCCAGGATCTCCCAGCGGTTGGCATAATGATCCCAGCCGCTGTCTGCATGCCGCAGGGTTACCTCGACGTCGAAACGGCCGGGCTCGCCCGTGGGCTCGATCTCGACCTTCAGCACGTCCACCTGGCCGGCCTGCAGGGGCGTCGCGGCGAGCAGGCCGGACACCAGGGCAGCGGTGATCAGGCGCGCTGCAGCCACGCGATCACCGGGTCCCAGTGCATTACGTCCGGCGCCACCATGGAGGGGGCCAGCTCGAAGATACCTAGCCCGGTCTCTGCGGAACGGATGTAATTCTGACTCTCGCGCAGATGGGTCAGCAGCGGGATGTCGTATTCCGCAAGAAAGGCCTCCAGTTCGCGGTAGATCCGGGTGTTTTCACGCACCCGGTTGGCGATAAGGCCGATGCGCGTCTGGCCACGGGAGATACGGCCGGAGTGCAGGAGTTCGCTGATGAAGCGGGTGGCTGCACGCATGTCGATCGGCGACGGCAGCATCGGCACCAGCAGCACGTCGGCCCGACGCAGAAGCTGGTTCATATCGGCGCCATGCACCCCGGACGGGGCATCCAACAGCGCAATCTCGGTGCCCCGCTCCGCACGGGCGCCGGCGTCCACCGCGTCAACACCCTCGATCCTCGGAACCCCCTCGTAGGCCTCCCGCGCGCCCAGCCAGTCGAGACTGGAACGCTGCGGATCGAGATCCATGATGGCGACCTTTTTGCCTTCGTCGGCATACCAGGTCGCAAGATTGGTGGCGATCGTGGTCTTGCCACAACCGCCCTTGGCGTTCATGCAGAGGATGGTCCGCATCGATATCTCCCTGTCTATCCGTACGATTGGGGCATTACAGACGAGTTGGAGGCACTCGGCAAGCGGGCATTGTTTGATGCGGCGGCCCGGGTTCCGAAGGCAGAAAGATTAAAGACCGCCGACGACGGGGTAGGACGCAGATTCTTTCAATATCGCTGATTTGGCAGAATGGTTGAGCCATTCACACCGCAGGAACCCCCGGAAACCAGGCCGTTTTGAATGGATCCTCTGCAAACGCTGTGCTCCTTTGCGCCCCCCGACCGGACTACCCGATCCCGAGCTCGTCCCAGATCGCGTCCACGCGCGCCTTGACATCGGCGTCCATGGCAATTGGCCGGCCCCATTCACGGCTGGTCTCGCCGGGCCACTTGCTGGTCGCATCGAATCCCAGCTTGCCACCGAGCCCCGACACCGGTGAAGCAAAATCCAGGTAGTCGATGGGCGTGTTTTCCACCAGGGTGGTGTCACGCACCGGGTCCATGCGCGTGGTTATGGCCCAGATGACGTCGTTCCAGTCGCGCACGTCGACGTCATCGTCGGTAACGATCACGAACTTGGTGTACATGAACTGGCGCAGGTACGACCAGACCCCGAACATTACCCGCTTCGCGTGGCCGGGATACTGCTTTTTCATGCTGACAACCGCCATGCGGTAAGAACAGCCCTCGGGGGGCAGATAGAAGTCGACGATCTCGGGGAACTGCTTTTGAAGGATCGGAACGAACACCTCGTTCAGTGCCACACCGAGGATCGCCGGCTCGTCTGGTGGCCGCCCGGTATAGGTGCTGTGATAGATGGGGCCTTCGCGGTGCGTGATCCGGTCGACGGTGAACACGGGAAACTCATCGACCTCGTTGTAGTAGCCGGTGTGATCGCCAAACGGACCCTCGGGCGCCATATCGCCGGGATGGATATAACCTTCGAGCACAAACTCGGCCCTCGCCGGCACCTGCAGATCGGAGCCGATACATCGGCAGAGCTCGGTGCGACCGCCGCGCAACAGGCCGGCGAACGCATACTCGGAAAGGGTGTCCGGAACGGGCGTCACCGCGGCGAGCATGGTCGCCGGGTCGGCGCCCAGTGCGACCGCGACCGGGAAGGGCTCGCCCGGGCGCGCCAACTGCCAGTCGCGGAAATCCAGCGCCCCGCCGCGGTGGGCCAGCCAGCGCATGATCACGCGGTTGCGGCCGATCACCTGCATCCGGTAGATGCCGAGGTTGGTGCGCGGCTTTCCCGGGCCGCGCGTGACCACCAGGCCCCAGGTGATGAGCGGGCCGGCGTCCCCTGGCCAGCAGGTCTGCACAGGCAGGGCCGACAGGTCGACCCCGTCACCCTCCAGCACGTGCTGCTGGCACACCGCGCCCTTGACCACCCGGGGCGCCATGTCGAGGACCTTGCGAAATACCGGCAGCTTTTCCCAGGCATCCTTCATACCTTTCGGCGGTTCGGGTTCCTTCAGCTGCGACAACAGGACGCCGACCTCGCGCAGTGCCGCGACCGATTCTTCGCCCATGCCCAACGCCACCCGCTCGGCGGTGCCGAAAAGGTTGCCGAGTACCGGTATTTGGTGGCCTTTCGGGTTCTCGAACAACAGCGCCGGCCCGCCCGCACGCAAGGTGCGGTCGCAGATCTCGGTCATCTCCAGACGCGGATCCACCTCGGTGGAAATCCGTTTGAGTTGCCCGCGGGCCTCGAGCTGATCGATAAAGTCGCGCAGATCGGCGTATTTCATGATGTTATCCTGCACAGAATCCGGACTACTTTACCGGCCGCCCGACCCTGCCACTAGCCCGCGTTGGTTGCCGGTCGTGCGGGTGGGCCGGCGGGCAGCATCATGAACATCGTTCCGTTACTCCTCATCGGTGGCATCGCCGGCTGGCTGGCCGGAAAGATCATGCGCGGCCGGGGACTCGGCCTGTGGGCCAATATCGCAGTCGGTGTCGTGGGGGCCCTGCTCGGCGGCACCCTGCTGGCTCAACTGGGCATGCAGATGCACGGGCCCATCGGCCAACTGCTGACGGCGACCATCGGGGCGGTCGCACTGCTGTGGCTGGCCAAGCTCATCAACAAGTCGTGACCAAGCGGTCAGGCACAATCCGGACTCCATAGCACGTGAAGAAAAAACTGCTGTTTCTCGTCCATCGTCTGCCCTATCCACCGAACAAGGGCGACAAGATCGCATCGTTCAATCTGCTGCGCTTTCTGGCCCAGCGTTACGAGGTGTTCGTCGGCACATTCATCGACGATCCCGACGACCGCCAGTACCTGGACAAAGTGCACGAGTATTGCAGCGCCCTGTGCGCCCCCGAGATCCGGCCTGGCCTGGCCAGGATCGCAAGCCTGCGCGGACTCCTGACCGGGGAGGCCCTGTCGCTGCCCTATCTGCGCAACCGGGAACTGCAGCGCTGGACCACAGATGTGCTGCGCGACGAACACCCGGAGCGCATCGTGATCTTCAGTGGCCCCATGGCGCAGTACGTCAGCGGCAAGGTCCCGGCCAATGCCATCACCCTGTTCGACATGGTCGACGTGGATTCGGAAAAATGGCGCAGCTACGGCGAGCGCAAGCGCTGGCCGCTGAGCTGGCTTTACCGGCGCGAGGCGGACAGGCTGCTCGCCTTCGAGCGGCGCATGGCCGCCGAGTTCGACAGCACGGTATTCGTGTCGAGGGAAGAGGCCGACCTGTTTCGCAGCCTGGCTCCGGAATCGGCCGCCAAGACGACCTACCGCATCCAGGGCGTCGACAGCGAATTCTTCGACCCCTCGACCGACTTTGCGAACCCCTATCCCGGGGGCACCCGGGCACTGGTGTTCACCGGCATGATGGACTACTGGCCTAACGTCGATGCCGTGACCTGGTTTGCCGGGCGGGTCCTGCCGAGGATCCGCGCCGGGATCCCGGATGTGCTGTTCTGCATCGTGGGCATGCGTCCCGCGCCGGAGGTCAGCCGCCTTGCCGAAACCCCGGGGATCATGGTCACCGGGGCCGTACCCGATGTCCGCCCCTACCTCGCACACGCGCATGCGGCAGTGCTGCCGCTGCGCATCGCACGCGGCATCCAGAACAAGGTCCTCGAGGCGATGGCCATGCAGCTGCCGGTGATCGCCACCCCGGGGGCCATGACCGGGATCCAGCCTTTCCCCGGTTTCGAGCCGACCGTCAGCGAGGATGCCGACACCCTGGCCGATGCGGCTGTACGCCTGCTCGGCGAAGCCAGGGTGACCGACCGTGCCGCACGTGAATGCATCCTGGAACGCTACGACTGGGACGCCAATCTGCAGCGCATCGCGCGCTTGCTCGAGACCGGCAGGATCGAACCGGACCTATGAGCCGGGCATCGGCCCGGCTGTCACTTTGGGCTAGAATCGCGCTACAGGCGCCGGCGCGCCGTCAAGCAGCCCAAGGTAAGCACCCATGGCCAACCTGGTCCCAGGATTCGTTGCGCAGCAGATAAGCGATTCGATCACGGTCAAGGAAGCCATGTTGGCCGACCTCGAGCTGATCGCACAGATAGAGGCGGTCGCCGAACTCATCATCGAGACCTATCGTAACGGCGGAAAGGTGCTGATTGCAGGCAATGGCGGCAGCGCGGCCGATGCACAGCATATCGCCGCCGAACTGGTCAGCCGCTTCGCCTACGACCGCCCGGCCCTGCCGGCCATGGCGCTGACCACCGACACCTCGATCCTCACCGCCATCAGCAACGACTACGGCTACGAGAGCCTGTTCAGCCGCCAGCTCGAGGCCAGCGGCCGCCCGGGCGACGTGTTCATCGCCATATCGACCTCCGGCAACTCACCCAACATCGTGCGGGCCCTTGAAAGGGCGGCCGAGATCGGCCTTGTGTCGGTGGGGCTGACCGGCGCGACCGGGGGAAAGATGGCTGACCTTTGCCTTCACTGCCTGAACATTCCCTCGACCGATACACCCCGCATCCAGGAAGGGCATATCACGATCGGGCACATCCTGTGCGCGAGCACCGAGCAGGCCCTGTTCGGCAAGGCCTGACCCGGGAACGGCGCTCGATATCAGCCGCGTACCTTCACACCGGCCTTCGCAAGACGTGCATCGACCTCGGCCTCGGCCAGCAGCCAGTCCTGGCGTTCGTCGCTGAGAAAGCCCTGTGCCTCGCCGCGCAGATAGGCGGCCTCGGCGATCAACCTTTGACGCTCGTCTGCGGTGATCCGGCGCAGTGGCGCCTTGCCGCTGGCGGCTTTCCTGGCCGGGGCCTGCGCGACGGCCACTTTCTTCTTTGCCGGAGTCTTTTTCGCCACTGCCTTTTTGGCGACCGACTTTTTCGCAGCGGTTTTTTTCGACAGCGCCTTCCTGGCCGCGGCCTTCTTCTTCGCTGCAGCCGGCACGGCGCGCGGTTCGGCCGTCTTTGCAGCGGTCTTCTTACTGGGGGTTGTCTTCTTGGTGGTCTGGGCCATGTCTAACCTCGTGGCGTTGGCGAATCCGGGTAAGGGCGACAACCGGTTTCAAGCAAGAATCGAACCTGATCGGGCTTCATGCATGATTTACAGGTTGTGTGCGTTGGGGCGGAGTGTATCCGGATTTCGTTGCGCCGCGAACGTGCATGCGTCACGGCCGGCGCCAGTCTTTGGTGCAGCAGATCCCTGCTGAAATAATGTGCCGATAAAGCCCGTTATGGCGGTCACCGGAATCGGCAGACAGGCGATGGCTCAAGGATTCAGGAAGCGCCCGATCTCGTCCCAGTATTGTCGGTAACCGGAAAGGCCATTGTGTCCGGCGTTGGCCACGATCACCTCCTCGACCAGGCCGGGTGTGAAGGCTTCGGCGAGCCTTCTCGAATGTTCGCGCGGAATGATCCTGTCGTGCTCGGCCAGCACGATCAGCGTGGGGGTGGCGACGCGAGGGACATGATCGATGCTCCTGTATTGGTCCTTGAGCAACAGTGAGACCGGATAGACCGGGTACATGCGCTGTGCGATAGCCAGCGCACTGTCGTGGGGCGTGGCAAGCACCAGCCGCTCGACCTCCCGCTCACTGGCCAGATAGGTCGCGACACCCGTCCCCAAGCTCCTGCCGATGACGGCAATCTGCCCGTGTTGCCGCGCCAGGGCGTCGTAAATGGCCAGGGCGTCCGATAGCAGGCCGGCCTCGGTTGGTGAGCCGCTGCTGCCGCCGTATCCGCGATAGTTGACCAGGTAGACGGTGTGCCCGGGCAACGTACGGCGGAAATCCTCCGCATTGTGGTACACGTCTTCCGCGTTGCCGCCGAAGTAGATGGCGGCCTTGTCACTGGCCTCACCGACGATCCAGATCTTGAGCGATTCGCCGTCGTCGGTGACAAGCTCGAAGGCCTTGTCGCCCCTGGGATTCTCTGCGACCGGGAAGTACATGAAAGACCGCTGCGCAAGATACAGATAGCCCCCCATGCCCAGGTAGACGAGGACCGAGATCTTGAGCAGCGACAGGAGCATTGCGCGCAATGCCGGCTACAGACGGAAGCCGCCGTGACGCCTGCGGAAACGGTAGTCGAGGAAGGCGGCACCGGCCACGAAACCCAGCAGCGCCAAAACCAATCCTGCGATCCAAAGTCGGTAGCGTATGAAAAGGTCGAAGGCGGACTTCGGTTGCACCGACGGGGACATCGGCACCTGCGCATCTGCCAGCAGATCCAGTGCCTGTCGCACCCTGCCCTGCAATTGATCCAGCCGCTGTTGTGCCTCCCCCTCGGGCGGCGACGCCGCCAGCTGTTGTTCCAACTGCGCTATGCGGGCCTCCGCCTCTTCCAGGGCCTGCCGCATCGGCGTATCGCCGGGCCCCGGCACCGCGTCGTCGGAAACCACGGGCGCCACATCGGTCTCAACCGCCGCCGGGCATTTCTCCTTCAATGCCGCCAGTTGCAGGCCCATGTGACGCAGGCGTGCCTGTGTCTCCAGCAGCATGGCCTTGGCGGGCTTCTCTTCGGTGACGTAGGTTGCCTCGACCCAGCCCTTCTGCTCGTCCGCAAGGCGTACCTCGACGAAGCCATCCCGGCGCTGCAGCACCTCCAGCGGGACCCCGCTGGAAAGGAGTGTCAGCGGCGAGCCCCCGGCGCCCGGCTCTGCATACATGCCGACCACCAGCTTGTCGGTGATATGGGCGGCACGGGCCGATGTGATGCCGGCGAGCAAAAACAGGCAGAAAACCAAACGCAGGATCGGTGGCATGTCGTAACCATTCGGCCGGGTTGGCCGCAGATTCTAACGGCTAAACGGGCTCGACCGTAATCCGGAGCCGAAACGGCGGCTTTAAGCTTAGCTGCGTGTTCAGCTATCCAGGGCGCCCTGCCACCACTGAAACAGCCCCACGGCCGCATCGCCCAGTTCCCCGACCGTCTCGCGGTGGGCGGCCTCGTCGGGCGGATCGAACCATTGACCCTCCTCGTACATCATGAACGACAGGATCGGGGCGAGCAGCACGCCTGCCTGCTCATCGCCGATCAGGCGGTCACGTTGCCGCTCACCGAGAAAATCCACGCCCGCAATGTAGCCCTGGCACCAGCCGTACGGCAGCGGCAGCGTGCTGCCGTCGTCGCGTGGCAGCTGCAGGATCAGTGGGCCGTACTCGGCACTGCGCAGATCCTGCATCAACTGACCGCGAAACCGGGCCAGCAGACTACGCAGTCTCTGGTCCGCGGCGAGCCGGCCGAGCACCCGGTCGAGCAGCGCCGCGTCCTGGTCCCCACCGCCCGACGCGGCCGCCGCCGCGGTCGCAGTCAGGAAACCGTGTGCCACGTCCAGGGGCATGCAGCCGGCCTCTTCCAGATGCCCGACCAGCTCGGTCTGCAGGTAATCCAGCTCTGCAGGGGCCAGCCCCGTCTCCAAGGCTCCATCCATCAAGCCGCGATCCCGGTGTGTCGCAGCAGGGCGTCGATCCGCGGCTCGCGCCCGCGGAAGGCGACGAACAGGTCCATGGCATCCCTGGAGCCACCCATCTCGAGGATGTTGTGCAGAAATGACTGCCCGGTGGCCTGATCGAACACGCCGTTCTCCTCGAACAGCGAGAAGGCGTCCGCCGACAGCACCTCCGCCCACTTGTAGCTGTAGTAGCCGGCCGCGTAGCCACCGGCAAAGATATGTGAAAAGGCATGCGCGAAGCGGTTCCAGGCCGGCGGCTTGATCACCGCCACCTCGTCGCGGACCTCGCCGAGGATCTCGTAAATCCTTCCGCCCTTTGCCGGATCGTATTCGCGGTGTATGCGGAAGTCGAACAGCGAAAACTCGAGTTGCCTCACCATGGCCATCCCGGACTGGAAGTTCCTGGCCGCCAGCATGCGCCGGTACAGCTCGTCGGGGATGCGCTCGCCGGTCTCGTGGTGGGCCGCGAACAGGTCCAGCGCCTCGCGCTCCCAGCTGTAGTTCTCCATGAACTGCGAAGGCAGTTCGACCGCATCCCAGGCCACTCCATTGATCCCGGAAATGGCGACGTAATCCACCCTGGTCAGCATGTGGTGCAGACCGTGTCCGAACTCGTGGAACAGGGTCTCGACCTCGTCATGGGTAAGCAGGGCCGGCTTGCCCCCAACCGGCGGGCTGAAATTGCAGGTCATGTAGGCGACAGGGATCTGATCCACGCTGGCGGTCCTCATGCGCGACTGGCAATCATCCATCCAGGCCCCGCCCCGCTTGTTCTGGCGGGCGTAGAGATCGAAATAGAACTGACCACGCAAGCTGCCGTCATGGTCCCGAATTTCGTAGAACCTGACATCAGGATGCCAGCTGTCCACGCCTTCGACCGCATGGAAACTGACCCCATACAACCTGCCGACCACCTCGAACATGCCGGGCACCACGCGGTCTGCCGGAAAGTAGGGCTTCACCTCTTCCTGGGTGATGCTGTAGCAGTGCTGACGCAGTTTTTCGCTGTAGTAGGCGATATCCCAGGGATCGAGTTCAGCCACCCCGTGGTGTTCGGCGGCATAGGCCCGAAGCTCGGCCAGTTCACGCTCCGCCTGCGGCCGGGATCTGGCCGCCAGGTCGTGAAGGAACTCCACTACATGGTCGGTCGAGCGCGCCATCTTGCGCTCCAGTGAGCGCTCGGCATAGTTCGCAAAACCAAGCAGCTGCGCCTGTTCGTGCCGCAAGGCCAGGATGCGCTCCATGTTTTCGGTATTGTCGTATCTGCCGGCGTGCGGACCCTGGTCACTTGCGCGAGTCTGGTAGGCCTCGTAGACCTCGCGCCGCAGCGTCGGGTCGTCCGCGTAGGTCATCACCGGAAAGAAAGAAGGATAGTCGAGGGTCAGCAGCCATCCTTCTTCACCGCGCTGTTC
>Ga0316201_10001492_pt1 | contig 15834 bp, 18 predicted proteins | sample CS6wburrow_MG_FD_204516 | JGI IMG/M metagenome (GOLD analysis project Ga0316201, IMG submission 204516) | Coastal sediment microbial communities from Delaware Bay, Delaware, United States - CS-6 worm burrow | ecosystem: Environmental > Aquatic > Marine > Coastal > Sediment | place: USA... | reverse complement strand
CGGAAAGTTTTACTCCCGCCTTTGCAGCGCGCCTGAATGCGCAGTGCAAAATCGGTGTAAAGGAGGCACAGGACGGTGACGTGCCACAACCGGGACAGGCTTATCTGGCGCCTGGAGGAAAGCAGATGACACTGCAGCAACACGGCTCCAGAGCAGACATTCGAATAAGCGAAGGTTTGCCGAGTCAGACGTACCGGCCGAGTGTGGATATCACCATGGGTTCGGCGGGATTGGTCTATCCCAGTGGAATCCTGGGCATGATTCTGACCGGAATGGGCGCCGACGGAAAGCTGGCGGCGCAACAGTTGAAAGCGGAGAGGTCCACCGTCTGGTCTCAGGACGAAGCCAGTTGCATCGTATACGGTATGCCGCAGGCGGTTGAAAAGGCGGGCTTGTCAGACAGGGTTTTACCGCTGCAGCAGATTGGTCCTCAGCTGGTGAAAGTGGTTTAACCCCGCCATGATTCATGGCGGCGGCTGCGGCCCAGGGTAACGGGATGAAATCTTTTACCAGTAACCAACGACATCATTGCAGCTTAATGGCGCTGGCGGGATCCACTATGAATAAGTCGGATTGAGATGGATATTCTCAGCATCGTCGGAATCCTGGTGGCGTTCGGCGCCATTATCGGCGGAAATGCGCTGGAGGGCGGGCATGTTGGCGCGCTGCTGAATGGGCCGGCGCTGGTCATTGTCTTTGGCGGTACTTTGGGTGCCGTCATGCTGCAGTCCCCGCTCTCCGTTTTTCTGCATGCGCTGCGGCTGGCCGGTGGCGTCTTCCGCCCGCCCGGTCATCAGATCACCCCGGCCATAAAAAAACTGGTCAACTGGAGCAATGTGGCCCGAAAAGAGGGGCTGCTGGGACTGGAGGCGATATCGGAAAAAGAGCCGGATCTTTTTATGCGTAAAGGGATGCAGCTGCTGGTCGACGGGAGTGAACCGGAAGTGATCCGCAGTATCATGGAAGTGGAAGTCGACAGCCGGGAGCAGCATGATCTGCTGGCAGCAAAAGTTTTTGAAGCGATGGGTGGGTATGCGCCGACTGTCGGTATCATCGGTGCCGTGATGGGGTTGATACACGTCATGCAGAATCTCGCTGACCCCGGCCGGCTGGGCAGCGGCATCGCAACCGCATTCGTCGCGACCATCTACGGCGTTGGTATCGCCAATCTTTTTTTGCTCCCATTCGGCAGCAAAATGAAAACCCTTGCGCTGCGCAAGTCGCAATATCAGGAGATGATCATCGAAGGGATAGTCGCCATTGCCGAAGGAGAAAATCCGCGGAATATTGAATCCAAACTGCAGGGGTATCTCAACTGATGTGTTACGCGGATGCCGGAGGCATGGGTGCAATGAATGGCTGCGATAAGGCGGGTGGTTGATTCATGGCGCGCAGAAAGCGGCAGGAGGAACAGAGTAACCACGAACGCTGGCTGGTCTCTTATGCGGATTTTATTACGCTGCTGTTTGCTTTTTTTGTGGTCATGTACTCTATCTCATCGATCAATGAAGGCAAATACCGGGTGCTCTCCGATACCCTGACCAATGCGTTTGTTACACCGGCCCAGAGTCTGGACCCGGTGCAGGTCGGAGAGCAGGTGCGTTCAATTATTCCGCAACCGGGAGATTTCGCCACACCCGAACCGGTGACTGTGGAGCCGACAGAGCGGACGCCGGATGAGAGCGAAGAGAGTGCCCTGGATCGGATCAAGGCCAATCTGAATCTGGCGCTCGAACCCTTCATTGATCAGGAGCTGGTCAAAGTGACCCGGACCGCTCGCGGCATAGAGGTCGAAATGAAGAGCGAGATGCTGTTCAAGAGCGGCAGCGCCACGCTCTCCCGCAGCGCATTCACCGTGCTGAAAAATGTTGCTGCTCTGGTCAAGGCGGTGCCCAACAAAATCAACGTGGAAGGCCATACGGATAATGTTCCGATCAAGACCGTCTCTTTCCCCTCCAACTGGGAACTCTCCGCAGCCCGTGCCGCCAGTGTAGTCCACGTTCTGGCCAAGCTTGGGATCGAGTCACCGCGTATGGCGGCGACTGGCTACGGTGAGCACCAGCCTATCGAGGAGAATGACAGCGAGGCGGGTCGTCAGTCCAATCGGCGTGTCGCATTGGTAATAATGGCGGGAGAGTACGAGCGAAAACTGGGCAGGATCGGCAAGCCATCCGGAGATTCCCAGTGAAAGTCTGGACCCTGGCAAATCAGAAAGGGGGCGTGGGTAAAACCACCAGTGTGGTGAGTCTGGGGGGGCTGCTGGCATCCTGGGGATTCCGCACGCTGATGATCGACATAGATCCGCAGGGTTCCCTGAGCAGTTACTTTCGTTATGACCCGGAAACGCTGGAGAGCGGCACCTACTCGCTGTTCGAGGCCGCCATAGAAAAACAGCCTATAGATCCAGTATCGCAGGTACAGCCTACCACTATCCAAGGTCTGGATCTGATGCCGGCATCGGTTGCTCTTGCCACGCTGGACCGGCAGGGGAGCCGTGAGGAGGGAATGGGGCTTGTCCTGAAGAACGCAATGGACGCACTGGCGTCCCATTACGACTATGTGATCATAGATTGTCCATCCATGCTTGGTGTGTTGATGATCAATGCACTTGCGGTCTGTGAACAGCTGTTGATACCCGTGCAAACGGAATTTCTGGCGTTAAAAGGGCTTGAGCGTATGCTGCACACAACCAAGATGGTGCTGCGCGCACGCAGCGATACCTTACCTTACCTGGTTGTTCCGACGATGTTCGACCGCCGAACACGTGCCTCTATCGACAGTTTAAGGACACTACGCAGCGATCATGCCGGCGCTGTCTGGGGAGGTGTCGTTCCCATCGATACCAAATTCCGTGATGCAAGTCGTGCCGGTATTCCGCCTTCATTGTTCGCGCCGCATTCGCGCGGCGTTGCTGCCTACTCAGCCCTGCTCGAGCAGTTGCAGGGGGAGACGCCGATGCTACAGGAGGCAGGATGAGCGGATCCGCCACTCGGTAATTTTCCGACATGCAGCCAAAGAGCGTTCTGTACGATTATCTGTCTGATCTCATGGGCCAACCCGACAACGGGAAAGCATCCGTCGAGCAGGCGCCAGAAAACAGTCGATCTGCACCACCGCTAAGCATAGTTTCCAGCTATGCGGAGGCGGTGCAGAGCGAGCCGGCAACTGTCGGGGAGCGCACTGCCGAAGGGTTTAGAGAGGAGCAGAACCGGCAGGCTGCTGCAGAACCGTCGGGGATGCCAGGCTGGGCGGTAGATCCGTTTCAGGTTCTGATAATCCGTGCGCATGGATTTGATCTTGCGGTACCGCTGCACCAACTCGACAGCATCGTCCGTTGGAACGGGCATTCGACATGGATTCCCGGGCAGCCCCGCTGGCAGCGCGGCCTGTTTCTGTATAAGCAAAGCAAGGTAAGACTGGTCGATCTCTCGCGCCTGATCATGCCTGATCGACAGCTCTCTGATGCCCCGTCATCGGGTTATCTGTTATTGATCGGCGGTGCTCGCTGGGGGCTCACTTGCGACAGTATCCACCGGCCCAGACTGTTGCGGGCGGAGGAAGTGCGCTGGAGTCGGAATCGAAAGATCCGGCCCTGGTCTCACGGAATCATGGTTGAAAATCTCTCTGTGCTGCTGAATGTCGATGCACTTTTAGCAGAATTGGGCATGAATGATGCATAAATTGATTTATGCTCTTGGCGGCGCCTGAAAATTGACGAATAGTTTCCAAAGTCCAAATGAGGTGAAAATATGACAGCTACGGCTACGGCTACAGCTACAGCGGCAGAAGGGATGGCGAATGATCCGGTAATCCAATTGGTGACTTTTCGTCTGAAGGAAGAGACCTACGGTATTAATGTGATGCAGGTACAGGAGGTGTTGCGTGTCACCGAGATTGCACCGGTACCCGGAGCACCTCCCTATGTTCTCGGAATCATCAATCTGCGTGGCAATGTGGTAACGGTCATGGATACACGCGGCAGGTTTGGATTGCCTCCCGGCGAAATAGATGATTCCACCCGGGTTGTCATCATTGAATCGGAGAAGCAGGTTATCGGTATGCTGGTCGACAGTGTGGCGGAAGTGGTCGACCTGCGCGGCTCGGAAATCGATTCGGCGCCAAACGTGGGTAACGACGAGAACTCCCGCTATATACAGGGGGTGGCTACGCGTGATAACGAGCTTTTGATCGTCGTGGATCTGAACAGATTGTTGTCTGAAGAAGAGTGGAACGAAGTGGGATGATCTGACAAAACTATCGCGGACGATGCCTGCATCTATGCGTAATAGTCAGCGCTGCCTGGGACGGCACGACTTGGTTAAACCGAGGTTAGCATGGCGCAGATAAATCAACCAGCACCGGTCAAGCCGGTGTGGCCGGCCCGGCGGGAGCAAAATCCGGTAAAGCGTAATCCGCCGGATCTCTCCAAAGAGGCTGATCGAAAGAAGCGGAAAGAGCCGCAGGATCAGGACGGGAAGAGGCCAAGTATCGATGAATATGTCTGAAGAGTGAACGATATGTTAATATTATGGGTTGTGGTGTCAATTGCCGGCCTGTCGATACTCGTTGTCCTGGTCGGACTGGCATTGAGAGTGCGGGCGGCGGGGCTTGAGGTAAAGGTACTGAAGGCACGGCTTGAATCGGTCAACCGCGATCTGAATGCGCTCTGTTCCGGTGCGGTCGGAGTCGATCGGCGCATGACCGGATTGGAGCATCAGGGCCGCAGTCTGGAACTGCGTCAGGAGACTCTGGAGAATCAGAGCCAGAAGCAGGATGAACGCCCCTACGGCGAAGCGATTCAGATGATCCACAAAGGCGCGACCGCCGCCGGCCTCGTGGAGAAGCTGGGATTGAGCCTGAGCGAAGCGGAGCTGATGGTGATGCTGCACGGCGTCCGCAAAGCGAGTTAATCGAGATAATTCTCTGCCGACACTCAGGCCCTTGTAATCAAAAGGGACTACGCCATCTTCACCACATAGTGACCCTGCGCTTTACCCTGGAGCAGCGCTGCCAGCCGGGTTTCGACCTCCTCCAGCGTGATTTCGGTAGTCAGAGACGCCAGGCAGTCGGGCTTCCATTCACCCGCCAGTCGGTTCCAAACCGCGACGCGTGGCGCCATCGGACACTCGGCAGAATCTATGCCAACCAGAGAGATGCCGCGCAGTATAAACGGGAACACGCTTGTGTTGAGTTCCGGTGAACCCACCAGGCCTGCACAGGTGGCGGTGCCGCCGTAGCGAATCCCTTTGAGCGCGCTGGCCAGCATCTCCCCGCCGACGACGTCCACTACACCGGCCCACTGCTCCTTTAACATCGGGCGTTTCGTGTCGATCACGCTCTCGCGGCTGACCACCTGAGTGGCTCCCAGTGACTTGAGAAAATCAGCCGCATCCGGCTTACCGGTTACCGCAGCCACCTCAAAGCCCGCTTTCGCCAGAATAGCGACTGCCAGGCTGCCCACACCGCCGGTAGCACCGGTCACCAGCACCGGGCCCTGCTCCGGCTTGACGCCGTTATTTACCAGCACGTCGATCATCAGGCCAGCGGTAAGACCGGCGGTTCCGAACATCATCGCCTGTTTCAAACTCATCTGCGCCGGCAGTTTCACCACCCAGGCTGCGGGAACCCGAATGTACTCACCCAGGCCGCCGTCGGTATTCATGCCCAGGTCGTAACTGGTAACCAGCACTTCATCTCCCGTTGCGAACTGCGGGTCATCGCTTGCCGCGACAACGCCGGACGCATCGACGCCGGGGGTATGCGGATAGTTACGGGTTACCCCTCTGTTCCCGACCGAGGAGAGTGCGTCTTTGTAATTGAGCGCCGAGTAGTGCACCCGCACCAGCACCTCACCGGCCGGCAGTTCATCCAACGAGCGGGTTTTGATGCTGCTGACAAACTTCTTTGGTTCGGTCTCTTCAATAACCAGGGCTCGGAATTGGGTTTCGCTCATTGTGATTTCTCCTGTCGATGGTGTGTGGCCAGCCAGGTGCCGGAGTTGCAAACCATACGGCAGGATCCTGGACTTTATGGTCAAACTAGCAACTACCAGGATTAATCACAAGGCGCTTTGTTTATAAATGTTATGATGCTTACTTGAGCTATAATTTCTGTAAAAAATCAGGGTTTGATGAATAATCCATTAGGAGATAGTGATGCGCAGCCGAGCCGGAATCATTGCAGCTGTAATTGCAGGGTTTGTTTTTACAACCCAGGGAGTGCACGCCGGATGGCAGGATTACCTGAAGCCGATCGGTAACGCGCTGGACAGGGGGGCGGGCACCACTTCCGGGTCGCCGGCAGCCACGCTATCCCAGCAGGAGATGACAAACGGGCTCAAGGAGGCACTGAGTGTCGGTATAGAACGCGCGATCGATCTGCTTGGGAGCAACGGTGGTTTTCTTAATGACAGCTCGGTAAAAATCCCATTGCCGGGCATGCTGCAACAGGTGGAGAGTGGGTTGCGGGCCCTGGGCCAGGGCGAACTGGCCGATGAGTTCATCGCGACGATGAATCACGCAGCGGAGCGCGCCGTGCCCGAAACCACTTCGATTTTTGTCGATACCATACAGACTATGACCCTGCAGGATGCCCAGGGCATTCTGCAGGGAGCGGATGACTCAGCCACTCAGTATTTGCGTAAAAACAGCGGCGAGAAACTGGCGCAGGCCATATCGCCGATCGTAAAGCAGGCGACCGAGAGCGCGGGTGTAACCTCCGCTTATAAAAACATGGTTGGGAATGCGGGCTTCCTTGGCGGTCTGGTTGACAGCAGCACGTTCGATTTGGACGCGTACGTCACGGATAAGACGCTTGATGGACTGTTCCTGAAACTGGCGATGGAGGAAAAACAGATTCGCGAAAATCCGCTGGCGCGCAGCACCGACCTGCTAAAAGATGTTTTTGGCTCGCTAGGTAAATGAATAAAGAACCCAGCTTTACCATTGGCATAGAAGAGGAGTACCTGCTGGTTGATCGGGAGAGCCGTAACCTGATTCGTGAGCTGCCCGAGAGCATGCTGCCGGACTGCGAAAGATTACTGGAAGGGCAGGTTACCGCTGAGTTTTTCCAGTCTCAGATCGAGGTTGGTACCCGCGTGGCGGGAACAGTCCGCGAGGCCAGAGCTGATCTTGCCCGGCTTCGAAAAACCGTCGCCGGCCAGGCGCAGCAGCATGGAATGGAGCTGATGGCTGCGTCGACCCATCCTTTCGCCGACTGGGAGTCTCTGCAGCGGACCCGCAAGGACCGCTATAAGATACTCGAGCACGATCTGCAGGGCGTGGTGCGCCGTTTGATGATCAGCGGCATGCATGTGCACGTTGGAATCGATGACGAAGATCTGCGTATCGATCTGATGAACCAGGCTAATTATCTGCTGCCCCACTTGCTGGCCCTGAGCACTTCATCGCCGTTCTGGCGGGGTGAGGATACCGGTCTCAAGTCCTATCGGATCGCGGTCTGGAACGAAATGCCGAGAACCGGACTGGCGGAACAGTTTGCAAGCTATGGCGAGTATATGCGTTATGTGGGTGTCATGGTCAACGCCGGTCTGATCGAAGACAGCACCAAGATCTGGTGGGATATTAGGCCGAGCCATAGGTTTCCCACGCTGGAGATGCGCATCTCGGACCTCTGTACCAGATTGGACGATGCCGTCAGCATCGCCGCCATCTATCTCTGCTGGTTGAGAATGCTCTATCGCCTCAAGGTCAGGAACCAGCGCTGGCGAACCTACTCCCGCTTTCTGATCGACGAAAATCGCTGGCTTGCCCAACGCTACGGTATTGACAAAGGATTGGTGGATTTCGGACGCGGAAGCCTGGTTCCTTTTCCAGAGTTGCTGGAGGAGATGATTGAATTGGTGGCAGAGGACGCGGAGTATCTGGATTGCGTCGACGAGTTGCACCACGCCCGTGAAATTCTGGCGCGCGGCACCAGCGCCCACTGGCAGGTCGAGACCTTCAAGCGGGCCAAAGAGAGTGGTGCGACAACCGAGGAAGCTTTGAAAGCAGTGGTCGACATGTTGATCAAAGAGACGCTTTACGGACTTTAACAAAGATAGGGCCAAGGGCCAATGAAGGGCCGAGGGTCTATTGATGGATGCTCTATTTTATTCCTCGAACCCCGAACGCCGAATCCTCGGCCCTTAGTCCTCGGCCCTTATATTTAAATTCGCCTGTTCTCTTTTTTGTTGATTTTCCCTAAAACCAGATCCTCGATGATGGGCGTGATCAGGATCTCCATGGCCAGTGACATTTTAGGGCCCGGTACCACCAGCGTATTGCGGCGCGAAATAAATGAGTTCTCGATCATGTTTCTCAGGTAAGTCAGATCGATATCGTACTTTTTAATCACCCGTTTTTTGATGCGTATGACGATCAGGCTCTCGTCGGGTGAGGGGACATCCCTGGCGATGAACGGGTTGGAGGTATCCACCGTCGGTATTCTCTGGAAATTGATGTCGGTAAGAGAGAACTGCGGTGTGATGCAGTCAATATAATCGTCCATTCGCTCCTTGATGGTTTTAACGACATCTTCGGCTGAGTAGCCCCGTTCACTGCTGTCACGATGGATCTTCTGAATCCACTCAAGGTTGATAATGGGAACCACGCCGATCAGTAGATCCACATAGGGAACCACTTCGGGAACTCCTCCGTGCAACCCCTCGTACATCAGCAGATCGGATTTCTCTGTGATCTCCTCCCAGGGCGTGAATTCACCCGCTTGTTGTCCCCAGGGCGCCGCCTCTGTGTCGGAGTGCAGATAGAATCTCCGTTTACCCCCTCCGGTTTTCCGGTAGCTGCGAAACAGATCCGCCAGTTCGTCGAACAGATTGGCTTCCCGCCCGAAGTGGCTGAGTGTTTTGCCTTTGCTGCGGGCTTCCGCGACCGCCTGTTTCATCTCTACTCTGTTGTAGCGATGGAAACTGTCGCCTTCGACCAGAATTGCGTTGATCTTTTCACGATAGAAAACGTGCCCGAACGCCTCCTTGACACTGCTGGTTCCAGCCCCCGAAGAGCCGGTCACGGCAATCACGGGAAGATGCTTGTTCTCGCTCATAGAAGTACCTCCAGAATTTTGTAAAGTGCAGTTGCCTGCTGTTTTTGTTATTTTGCCGGACCACAATAGTTTATACCCCGGTTCAATGTAAAATCCGGAACCTGCGAATATCTTTTCAATCCAGAATGACGTGTGGAATAAATGCCATCTACCTTGAAGTCAATAGTGCCGGTCATTGGATTCTGCGCTTACAGTGGAACCGGAAAAACAACACTGTTGATAAAACTGCTGCCGATATTGAAGGCTCAGGGAGTGCGGGTGGGCGTGATAAAACATACCCATCACCGGTTCGAAGTGGATAAGCCGGGAAAAGATAGCTACGAACTGCGCAAGGCCGGTGCAGTGGAAATGCTGGTTGCGTCAGGGAAACGATGGGCCTTGATGGTGGACACGGAGGATAATGGCGACCCGGTATTGCAGGATATGCTGAACAGAATGGATCAGTCGATACTGGATCTGATTATTGTAGAGGGATTTAAGCACGAGGCTTTTCCCAAGATTGAACTGCATCGGCCGCAACAGGGCAAACCGCTCATTTTTCCCGAAGATCCGAACATTATCGCCGTCGCCAGCGACGATTCGTCCGCCTGCGACTGCAACCTTCCGCTACTGGATATCAACGACCCGGACGCAATAGCACGATTTATCCGTTCGCTAATACCGAAATAATCGGCCCTCGGCCCTATTGTTTGCCAAATTCTATCACTCGTTTCTGCGGCGAAAGATTGATTTCCTCGATGACGGCTCCCTGCCGGGTAGTGAGCATGAGCCAGACCGCATCGGCAACATCACGCGCCGTCAGATGTTGATCCGGCGCCCTCCCTGGACGGAAATCCAGATCCGTAAAAAACTCTGTCGCCACCATACCTGGATTGACAATGCCAACCCGCACGCCACTTGCGGCGCACTCTTCGCGTAGCGACTGAGCAAATCCACGCAGGCCAAACTTGCTTGCGCAATAGACCGCCCCGTTTCGCCCTCCCGACAGCGCTGCTTCCGAGCCGATAAATAGAAGGTTGCCTTCTCCCTGCTTTTTAAGCAGCGGCAGGAACGCCCGGGCAAGCAGTATCTGGCTGGTGAGATTGAGATCGATCAATGCGCGGATCTGCTTTTGTGAAAACTGCTCGAGGGAACCGAAGCGTCCGTAACCCGCAGCACAGATAACGCCATCCATAACCGCAAATTTCTTGCCCAGCATTGCAAAATGTTGCGGCAGTTCATCCAGCTGCGAGAGATCGATAATCGCAGGCTCGAAGCCGGCATGATCGCTAAGCTCAGAATCAAAATGGCGGCCTATGCCCACCACCCTGCAGCCCTCCGCGAGAAGGCGTTCGCTGATGCTCCGTCCAATGCCTCGGCTGGCGCCGGATATCAGATAGGTTTTTTTAAATTGGTCTGCGCTCATGGATAGCGGCCTCTCCTGATAACGCGCTTCAAGTGATACTGTTGGATAACTGTTCCAGGAGATTGAGTTGATCATTCATCAGTCGCGTGATCATCTCCCGGTTGATGCTGTGCACCGGGCTCTGTGGGTTGTCGGAAACGATCTTGAAGCAGTGGATCCGCTGTGCCGGTGCAACCGTACTGGCAGCGCTGTAAAATCCTGCGGCTTCCATATCATAGAGCGCGTTGTGCGGGTATCCGGTTTCCGGCTCTGCACAGGTGATCAGCGGAGCGCTCCCGCAGGGTGGCGGGGCGGGCAGTCTGGTCTGCCAGCGTCTGCCACTGGATTGATGCAGAATTTCAGATGCCAGCAACGCCACGCCGATCGGAAGATGGGAATGTCCGGCAATTCCTACGTTGATCCAGATGGCCGGTTCGGGCAGCATTTCATGCAGCCAGCGCGTAGCCTGTTCCGATACCTCACTTCCTATTCCGCTAATGACAAGCGCCACTCCCTGGTTACGATAGAGAGAGTATTGCGTCGCTTTATTGTCCCGTATCAGGCCGAAATGGCGGTTGATCGGTTTCGCCTCGGAAGGCAGGGCCACCACAAATCTTATCTGACGGGATGGCGTTGTCATCGGTTATCCGCTCCAAGCGGTGGCACGACTTGAAACAGCGCCAAGCGTTGCCCCGAACAGTGCGCCGCCGGCGTTGGCGATGAAATCCCACAGCTCCATATAGCGGTTGACGTAGGGCTGGATAATCTCAATGGCCGCGCCATAGGCAATAATCGCGAACAGCATCCAGAGAGTAGCGCGCTTTGATCTGCGCGAAATAACGCCGAGAAAACCGAGTAGACCATAGGCAGCAAAGTGCTCTAGTTTGTCGCTGACCGCTATTTCCGGCAGGATGGATAGCGGGGCGAGCGACAGATAGCCAATGGTTGCACCCCAGAGAAGTGCAAACCAATCGCTGTAATCGGTTATGCGTCGTTTGCTGCCGGACATCAGAGGATATTAACAGCAGTCGGATAAAGGGCAAACGACGCGCTCTGGTTTATCTCTTTATAGGGCAACTCCCTCTCCCATTCATGAGATGAAACATGCCTGCAAAGGTGATTTTTGTATTCCGCTGACTTTGTGGGTTATGTTTACCGGTAACAGGCTGCCGGGGTGGATCCATGATCAACGAAATGAAGCGCGAGTTGGAACGCATTCTATCCCATGCGCGTAAAATTCTTCGAACCGCGGATGCGGCAACGGAGGCGGGCCGCTCGGCGCTACAGATCGAACGCTCGGTGTCCAGATTGCTGGGGAAGGATGAGCAGTGCATATGCCCCGAGTGCGGCTACCGATTCCGCGGCAACGGCTGGGATGGAATCGACGCACACTGGCGAGCCAGGCATGAGTCGATTATGCCCTATGCCAAAGCCTGGCCACTGATCAAGACGGGTTCCTATCGGCCAAGCAAAAAATCCGCCCTGCCCGATCTGTTTGCGCAGGACTGAACTGAGATTGTTCGCACGCATGACGACCTCTTCCTGACGTTCGGGTTCAATTTAAGTGTAACTCGCCTTTAGTGGGCTATTCTTCAACGCATCTGGTATAATGCCGTGATTCCGGCGCACTTCGGTCTGCGTCGGCATTTCGCGGTAACCCATTTCCGGCCTGCCTCGTAACTCAATCAATCTTGGGAATCTGCCTCGGACCGCTCCTGTGCCCAAAGGGCTGGGATAGGTGGATCCCGGAGTAATCCAATCTATGTCGTTTGATAACCTCGGCCTGTCGGCCGAACTCCTTCGTGCTGTCGCTGATCAGGGATACCAGACTCCCACCCCCGTCCAGCAGAAAGCGATTCCAATGATTCTGCAGGGAAAGGACATCCTTGCCGGTGCCCAGACTGGAACCGGAAAAACAGCCGGCTTCACCCTGCCACTGCTGCAGCGACTCAATGAACGCGCCCAGGGTAACGGGCGTCGGCCGGTGCGGGCACTGGTGCTCACCCCCACTAGGGAGCTTGCTGCCCAAGTGGAAGAGAGTGTCCGGGTCTATGGCAAGCACCTGCCGTTGAACTCTGCGGCAATATTCGGCGGGGTTAAGATCAACCCGCAAATTGATAAACTGCGTCGGGGTGTAGACATACTGGTGGCCACGCCGGGTCGTCTGCTCGATCACGTCGGACAGCGCACGCTGGATCTGTCGAAGGTTGAGATTCTGGTACTGGATGAGGCGGATCGGATGCTCGATATGGGTTTCATCCACGACATCCGCAAGATTCTGGCGCTCCTTCCTGCGGGCCGCCAAAACCTGCTTTTCTCCGCAACATATAATAGTGAAATCAGGATATTAGCAGATAAACTTCTGAATAAACCTGAACTGATAGAAGTAGCTGCCAGGAACACCGCGGCGGAACGGGTGGGGCAAGTTGTGCACCTGGTGGACCGCGAGCGCAAACGCGAGTTGCTTTCCCAGCTTGTTGTCTCAGGCAACTGGAAGCAGGTGCTGGTTTTCACCCGCACCAAGCATGGTGCCAATCGATTGGCGCAACAGCTTGACAAAGACGGGATCGGAGCCGCCGCCATCCACGGCAACAAAAGCCAGGGCGCGCGCACCAGGGCACTGGCCGAGTTCAAGCAGGGTTCGGTGCGGGTGCTGGTGGCAACGGATATCGCGGCGCGCGGACTGGATATAGATCAGCTTCCCCATGTGGTCAATTTCGAGCTGCCGAATGTACCCGAGGATTATGTGCACCGCATCGGTCGCACCGGCCGCGCGGGCAGGGAGGGCGAAGCCGTTTCGCTGGTCTGCGTCGACGAACACAGGTTGCTTAGGGATATTGAACGCGTGTTGAAACGGGAGATCCCGAGAGTCGCTGTCGATGGTTTCGAACCGGACCCAAGGATTGCGGCGGAACCGATTCAGAACGGACGTAACTCGCCTGGGGGCGCACGCCGCGGTGGGGGAGGAAACCGGCAGCCGGCAGGGCGCGGCAATAGAGCCAGCGAGAAGGCCCGTGTGCCATCCGGGAAGCCCGTCGGCAGACGCTTAGCGCCGCCGGCTCCAAATGGAAATCAAAAAGTGGCGGAATCAGAGGCGAACTCACGCAACAACAGAGCGGCGAAACGCCATAATGCAACAACCCAGGCAAAAGCGACCCCCAGTCGTCGCCGGGAGCGGCCGGCGTTATTCGGGGGCCGAGGATAGTTTTTCTTATGTCGTCATCCCGGCGCGGGCCCTTAGTCTTGCTGCAATCCCTCAATTGCGTTGCAGCCAGGATTGAATGACATGGTGTAACTCCTTCAACCCAATCGGCTTACTCAGATAATCGCTGACGCCCGCTTCCAGGCATCGCTCCCTGTCGCCGGGCATGGCCAGTGCAGTAAGCGCGATGATCGGGATATCCTTAAACGATTCGTGGCTGCGCAGCCGCTGGGTCGCTTCCAGACCATCCATATTCGGTAGCTGAACATCCATCAGAATGATATCCGGCGGCCGGTGCAGTGCAGCGGCAACCAACTCAACCCCGTCAGGTACGTTGGTGACATGATAGCCAACGCTCTCCAGATAACCGGAGAGCATGGCTGAATTAATTTTGTTGTCATCCGCCAGCAACAGTCTCGGCAGGCCGCTGACCGGGGTGGCAGGTCTCTCGTCCTTATCGTCGGATGGTGAAGAGTTCGGTCCCTGTTTTGGTTTCCATGGCAGGTGGACACTGAATACTGAACCTACTCCAGGCGTACTTTCCACACTCACTCTGCCGCCATGCAACTCCGCCATTCGGTATACCAATGCCAGTCCGAGCCCGGTGCCGCTGTAACGGCGTGTCAACTGACTGTCGAGCTGGACGAAGGGTTTGAACAGTTTCTTCTGGAACTCCTGAGGTATGCCTATTCCGTTGTCTGAAACGCTGAAACAGATCTGCTCGCGTGGCTTATCCGTGGTTACCTTCAGATCGATAGCCCCGCCTTCGGCGGTGAATTTCACCGCATTTCCCAGCAAATTAACAAGCAACTGCTTCAATCGCCTCGCGTCGCAGTGGAGCAATCCAGCGTTCGGAGAAATCTTGAAGCTGACCGTCTGCCGTTTGCGCCGGGCCGATTGACCGATCAAACGCAGGCTCGCCTCGCATAATTGCTCCACCAGCACCAGATCCCAGGCAAGCTCCATCTTGCCTGCCTCCACCTTGACTATGTCGAGGATATCGTTAATCAGCGTCAGCAGGTGATTGCCGCTTTCGTGAACGGTTTCTATTACCTTGATCTGCTGCTCCTGCAGCGGGCCGTAAAGCTGGTCCACCAGCATCTCCGAAATACCGAGAATCGATGTGAGTGGTGTCCGTAGTTCGTGGCTCATGGTGGCCAGGAATTCGTCTTTTGCACGCGCGGTTCGGGCCAGTTCCAGATTGACCAGGTGAAGTTCCCGGGTACGCTCCTCGACACGCTCGGCCAGTCTGGCACGCTCCTTGGCCAGATCCGAGTGAACTGCCTGCAGCGCCTGCTCATTTCTGCGCCGCCGGGTGATGTCGGAGAAAGTGACAACCGCGCCGATCAACTTCCCGTCATGGCGTATCGGATGCGACCGGTATTCGACAGGAAAGCTGCTGCCGTTAGCGCGCCAGAAAAGCTCGCTCTCCACGTGCGCAGGTTTGCCGTCACGATAGGTCGCCAGCGCCTGGCACTCGTCTGCCGGCAGTGGCGTACCGTCCGTCCTGGTGTGGTGGATTAGACTGTGAATGCTCCGCCCGATCAGATCGGACAGCCTGGAATAGCCCAGCATGCGCAGTGCGGCCGGATTACAGAAGGAGCATTTTCCGTCCGGATCGATCCCATAGATACCTTCGCCTGAGGAGTCGAGCAGCAGGCGGGTACGCGCCTCACTATGCCGCAGACTCTTCTGGTACTCATACAGGCTGCGCTGCATATTATCCAGTGCGTACAACAGGCTGGAGGCCTCATCGTGGCCTTTGGCGCTGATCTGATTGTCGAGCTTGCCCTCGGATATGCGCTGGGCAATGAGTGTGGCTGTGCCGATCGGCCGGCCCACGGAGCGGTCTATCAGCCACAGCAGTAACAGCACGGCACTGCTCATGCTGATCACCGTGAGGGTCAGGTTTTTCTGCTCGATCTTCGCAACCTCGACCTCGATTTCTGCCAGCTTCTCCGCTTTGTAGCGCTGCACCGATTCCACCACCAGGTCCAGCAGATCGGTCGGCTGGCGGTCGATGCCGAGCACTGCCCGGTCCACCTGGACAATCTTCGACTGGGTGCCTGGTACAAACTCTCTAAGTGCCTCGCGGTACTGGCTGCCGAGATTTTCATGCGCCTCCAGAAAGCGGCGGACGTACTCTCCGGCTTCGGAATTCTGCGCCAGCATCTGCAGCAGTCGATTG
>Ga0316201_10001491_pt1 | contig 15839 bp, 14 predicted proteins | sample CS6wburrow_MG_FD_204516 | JGI IMG/M metagenome (GOLD analysis project Ga0316201, IMG submission 204516) | Coastal sediment microbial communities from Delaware Bay, Delaware, United States - CS-6 worm burrow | ecosystem: Environmental > Aquatic > Marine > Coastal > Sediment | place: USA... | reverse complement strand
AGGAATCGATAGCTCGTTTTTCCCCGAAGGACTATCATTTGGCCTTCCCCGGCTATGTCTACGGCGGCTTAATTGCCTCTTTAATTGACTGCCATTGTGTGGGCACGGCCGCTGCTGCAGCGTATCGGCATGAAGGAAGAGAGCCGGGAACTAAACCATCGTTTCGCTATGTTACCGCCTCCCTGCAGGTGGATTACATAAAGCCCACCCCGCTGGGCCCGACTATTGAAATCAGGGCGTCAGTAGAAGAAATCAAGGGCAGAAAAACAATCGTCACCGCAACAGTCAAAGCAGGACCTGAAATTTCTGCCAGAGGCAGAGTGGTCGCCGTTAGGATACCTGATCATTTACTTCCAGACGAGTAGCTGAGGTTCGAATAAAATCTATATGAGCATAGTGAAGGTCTGGGGATGGTATAGTCACTGCTTGCTGTATAGATTAGTAAACGGGCCGTTCACTCGGTGATGTAGCAGGCTGGCTTCATTATTTCTAATATTTCACTTCAGTTTTTCTGATAGACGAGTTAAAGTAGGCATCAGACCTGTTGGGTCACGTCTACCATTAATTCTATGTATCCCAAATCTTAACCAAGGAGAATACCCATGTCTGAGAGCGTTTACAAAATTATTGATATGGTTGGATCGAGCCCTAAATCATGGGAAGATGCTGCCCAGAATGCGGTTAAAGCAGCAGGATTGAGTCTACGCGACTTGCGCATAGCCGAGGTTCATAAACTTGATATGGTAATTGAGGATGGCAGAGGTATCATTTATCGAGCCCGAGTAAAATTATCTTTCAAGGTCCTCTCTGATTAAAAGAAATTCGCTGCTGTCAGTAAAGCGTGACGGTACTGCGTGCAGGACTCTGCATGACTTCCGTGGCTCTGTCATGAAAGAATGGTGGTTCCCTGTCTGTGCACCAGCAGATGTGAACTCCTCGTAATGCGATGCAGGCTGCATACGAGAACAACGTGAGGATAGCAGGCCATCCACGCATAGTGGTGATAATGGTTTTGCCTTGCTGCAGTGCTCATCTCTGCACGGCGGTACCCAACCTGGAAAGGGTACTGCCGTGCTCAGTTGATAGGCAGGGTAGGTTAGCCGAGTCCTTCTCCAAATGCTCTGCCGTAATCCTGACAGGCTTTCAGTCCTTCATCGCTGACAACCTGGGCTTCGGTAAGATTAAGTGGTCCTAGATCGGTCATGTTCATTTTAAAAACATGTTTCATGGTGTCGTAAATCATTAGAGCGCTCTCACCGCTGTGGGTATGCGATCCGAAGGCCCCTCCTGATTTACCATCAAGATTGGCTAGCTGGGCCCTGAAGAGAAACTGCTTCATACCGCCTGTCATATCCTTGTGATAGGTAGGGCAGCCAAACAGATAGCCATCATAACCGATAATGTCTTCTTCAAACTCAATGTCAGAAATTTTCTTAACTTCAGCTTCACAGGCACTAAAGCGCAGACCTTCAGCAAGATAGTTTGCCATCGCTTCTGTTTTTCCTGTGCGGCTTGAGTATACGATGAGTACCTTTTTCATATTATCTCCTTTACTTTTTAATGGTTGCCTGACTGTTTACAAGGGTTTAATGACAGACTGAGATAAAAAACCGCAGCACTGTCATGGTCATTGTTGCTGCATGACTGATTCAGTATGCTCTATCTACCAATCTTTTCTTGTAATTGCCAATACTCAAGAACTGAAAATGTAAATAGTCGGTTCTCGTTTTGCTTGAGAGATTGCGAAAAATTGTTCTATTTCGCATCCATAGGAGGAAAAATATTTGCAAATCTTTTACCCGTGCTTGAGTAATCTGCGAAACGAAAAAATAGTAATTATTCATAACCATTACCTAACCTGTTGCCAAATGGTGGTTATCTATGGTATCACATGATGGTGTTCGTCCTGAGCACACAGCTATAGGAGTGGCGTATTGTTTGTAAACCCGGGAAGTTTGAACCGAAATCTGATCACAATTATCTGGAGGGAATAATGAAAATGTGGAAGAGACTTTTTGTCGGTTGTGTACTTGTCATGACAACAGCCGGTCTGTGCGCAGCAGAAAATGGTGACACACTGAAATCGGTAAAAGAAAAGGGATATATTCAGGTAGGAGTTAACGGCGATTTGTTTGGATTTGGCAAGGCTGACCAGAAAGGTGTTTGGAAAGGCCTTGATGTGGATACGGCCCGTGCTGTCGCCGTAGCCGTTTTTGGTGATTTGAATGATCGCCTGCGTTTTACTCCATTGACTGCCAAAACTCGATTCACTGCGCTCCAGTCAAAGGAAATTGATCTATTAACCAGAAATGCAACTCAGACACTTGGCCGCGACACCTCTCTTGGTCTTGATTTTGTCCAAGTCAACTATTACGACGGCCAGGGGTTTATGGTGCCAAAGGCCCTCGGTATTAAGAGTGCCAAAGAACTTAGTGGTGCCACTGTCTGCGTCTTGCCAGGAACCACGACTGAACAAAATGCCGCTGATTTTTTCCGCTCCAATAAAATGGAATGGAAAACGGTAACCATTGAAAACACAGCGGAGCTCTCTCAGGCTTTCTGGGCAGGACGTTGCGACGTTTTGACTTCAGATGCCTCCCAGCTTGCCGGTCTGCGCGCAAGCGCCCCAAAACCTGATGACTATATGATTCTTCCTGAAATCATCTCAAAAGAACCTCTGGCACCGGCAGTGCGCCATGGCGACAACCAGTGGAAAGATATCGTTAACTATGCAGTCCTTGCAATGATCAATGCCGAGGAGCTTGGCATTACATCAGCAAATGTAGATGAAATGCTTAAATCAGAAAATCCTAAGATTCAAAGATTCTTAGGTGTATCGCCGGGTAATGGCGCCGCTCTTGGCCTTGATGAAAAATTCGCCTATAACATTATTAAACAAGTGGGGAATTACGCAGAAGTATTTGAACGCAATGTCGGCGTTAATACGCCGCTGGGAATCGAGCGCGGCCTTAACGCTCTGTGGACAAATGGCGGCCTGATGTATTCCCCGCCGTTTAAATAGCACTTGGTGATAGGACGCCTGCAATAGACATATCGCTCACCCTGACTGAGGATAATCAGGGTGAGCGGTTTGACCAGTTTCCCTTTGTAACTGTGCCTTAGATTGTCTACGCTGATTTGTTGCAACAGGGGGAGCATCGTAAGCAGATTACATGAGCTGCTTTATTCATCTATCATTTCTCACCTAACTACTTGCTATGGTCGCCAATAATATCGATTCAGAAAAGACGTACTTCTGGAATGATGAAAAGACCAGAGCCGTACTGTACCAGATTATTACTGCTGCCTTTGTTGCATTTATGGGGTGGTACCTGATATCAAATGTGCAGAGCAACATGGAAAAACAATCCATTGCCAGCGGCTTCGGATTTATCCAGAAAGAGGCGGCCTTTGAACTTGGGGAATCTCTCATTGAATATTCGGCTGCAGACACCTATGGCAGGGCGCTGATCGTTGGTGTGCTCAACACCCTCAAAGTCTCTCTTGTTGGCATGATTCTCACCACGATTTTGGGCACTATTGTTGGCGTTTGTACCCTCTCCAAAAACTGGTTAATTGCCAAGTTGGGCTTCATCTATGTCGAAATATTTCAAAATGTTCCTGTTTTGCTGCAGTTGTTCTTCTTTTACGCCCTTTTTTATGAAGCCTTTCCTGCGCCGCGGCAGGCACTTAATCCGGTAACAGGCATTTATCTCACCAACCGAGGCATCGATTTCGCTGTTCCCGCAGCTCATCCTGCCTGGGGGTATGTGGGATTGGCTATTCTGGCAGCATGTATCATAATATTTGTCGTTAATCGATGGGCTGTAAAGCGCCAGGAACAAACAGGCCAGCAATTTCCGATGGTATGGGTTGGTCTCGGTCTATTAGTTGGGTTGCCGTTGATTGCCTGGATTATCAATGGGGCGCCCACACAGATGAATATCCCCGAGCTGAAAGGGTTTAATTTCGTCGGCGGCAAAAATATCAGCCCTGAGTTTTCGGCGCTCCTTATTGGGCTCGTTCTCTATACGGCTTCATTTATTGCCCAAATTGTCCGAGCCGGTATCCAATCAATCAGCCATGGTCAGACTGAAGCGGCGATGTCCATAGGCTTGCGACCATCTTTTGTCCTCAAGCTGGTTATTTTTCCACAGGCACTTCGAGTTATTGTCCCACCCCTGACCAGCCAACTACTGAACCTGACAAAAAATAGTTCGCTTGCTGTTGCCATCGGCTACCCCGATTTTGTGCAAGTCGCTGGAACGACTATCAACCAGACTGGTCAGGCAGTTGAGGGCGTCGCTCTGATGATGCTGGTTTACCTGACGTTTAGCTTGTCCACCTCTGCATTTATGAATTGGTACAATAAAAAAATAGCCATAGTTGAGCGATAAAGAACAATGGGTACGACAATTTCACAGATTGAAGAGATAAAGCCACCGTCGACAAGTGTTGGTGTGATTGGCTGGCTGAAAACTCATCTGTTCAACGGTGTATTCAACTCCATTGCCACAATTTTTATTCTTGCCATACTGGCCAGGCTCTTGCCAGAGTTTATCCAGTGGGCGTTCATTGACAGTGTCTGGTTCACTTCCGGCCAGGAGTGCCATCAGGCCAAAGGAGCCTGCTGGTCTGTAATTACACAAAATATTCGGTTTAATATTTTTGGTTATTTCCCCTATGAGCACCAGTGGCGTCCGCTGCTGGCGATGATCATTCTGGTTGGCATGCTGATCTACAGCAGGGACTGGAATAAATGGAACAAAAAACTTGGCTATGCCTGGCTTTTTGCTCTTTTCGTCATGGGGCTTTTAATGAAAGGAGGTCTTTTCGGGCTTGTCTCTGTTGAGACGACAAAATGGAGCGGTCTTCCTCTGACGCTGCTGCTTTCTTTTTTCGGCATCCTGGCATCATATCCGCTCGGTGTTGTTCTCGCCCTCGGGCGTCGTTCGAACATGCCGATTATTAAATCACTTTGTATTGTTTATATTGAAATGATACGCGGTGTGCCGCTCATTACCATGCTTTTTATGTCTTCTGTCATGTTTCCCCTGTTTCTGCCGGAGGGCGTGACCATTGACAAGGTGTTACGAGCCCAGGTTGCCATTATACTGTTCACTGCTGCCTATATAGCCGAGGTTGTACGCGGTGGGTTACAGGCCATGGATAAAGGTCAATATGAAGCTGCCGAATCCATGGGGCTGAATTACTACCAGATGATGCGACTGGTCATATTACCCCAGGCATTGAAAATCGTTATTCCGCCAACTGTGGGTATTCTAATATCAGCCTTTAAGGATACATCACTTGTCGTAATAATCGCCTTATACGATATCCTTAATACGACAAAATCTATTCTTACAGAACCAGAATGGACCGGTTTCAGTACTGAAGCGTATATTTTTATTGCGATGATTTATTATGTCTGCTGTTTTTCGATGTCACAATACAGCCGTCGAATAGAAAAGGAGCTTGAGTACAAAAGTACTGCCGAATAATCTTAATCATTAGGGCGTAAGAGACGTTATGAATACTGAATTATCAAAGGATACTCATTCGGCCTCCAATGGCAGACCGATTATTGAAATAATTGGTATGCACAAGTGGTTTGATGATTTTCATGTTCTCAAGGACATTAATCTTGAGGTGCAGCCTCAGGAGCGCATCGTTGTCTGTGGACCTTCAGGTTCGGGAAAATCCACTGTAATTCGCTGCATTAACCGTCTTGAAGAGCACCAGCGCGGTAAGATTATCGTCAACGGTACGGAACTCACCCGGGATCTGAAAAACATCGAAAAAGTCCGCACTGAGGTTGGCATGGTTTTTCAGCATTTCAATCTTTTTCCTCACTTGACCATTGTGGAAAATCTTACGCTTGGCCCAATCTGGGTGAGAAAGACACCTAAGAAAGAGGCGGAAGAGCTGGCGATGCACTATTTGGAGATTGTGCGTATTCCCGAGCAGGCCAGCAAATACCCTGGTCAAATCTCTGGCGGACAACAGCAGCGAGTTGCAATAGCCCGCAGTCTCTGCATGAAACCAAAAATCATGCTCTTCGATGAACCAACCTCAGCCCTTGACCCTGAGATGATTAAAGAGGTATTGGATGTCATGGTTGATTTGGCCCAGCAGGGAATGACCATGATTGTGGTCACCCATGAGATGGGGTTTGCCAAAACCGTTGCCGATAGGGTCATATTCATGGATTATGGAGAAATTGTCGAGGAAAATGACCCGCATGAGTTCTTTGATAATCCGCAACATGAAAGAACCCAATTGTTTCTCAGTCAGATTCTCTAAATCTTCCGGTCTTGATTGATTGTAATTCCCCGGCTGCCGCTCTTCGGCCGAGTCGTCACGTCAGGGACGGCATGTCTGTATTTTCTTCCAGTTGTTTGAGGTAGGCCGCAAGCTTCATTTCCTGGGTTTTTGAAAGTTCTGCAAACTCACCACCGACTTCTATCGTAGCCGCTGCAGGAATGGTTTGGTGCTGCTGGTTTTTAATCCAGACCTTTTTTGCTGATAATTCTTCCAGGCTAATACCCGCTGTGTCATAAATTTCCATGCGCCATTCGTCCGGAAAATCATATGCGCCATAGCACTTAAGAGCGAAGCCATATCTGGTGAGATTGATGATTTGGCCTACACCATCTGGGAAAACAGCAATTCCATGATCTACTGTTTGACGCCTACTTTTCCTGGGTGTAAATTCCTTGCCTGTGGTCATATAATCACGCGCATGTGGAACTGATAATTATCTGAATAAGCCAGCGCTTAATAAATGCTCAATGTTGGTGAGTGCCATGCAAATAATGTACCTTTGGTTTCAGTGAGGCCTGTGTCTATCTAATAGTTCGAAAATATTACATTTTATCAAAATTATCTCACGTAAAGATAATTTTTTTCTAATGAAAATCTAAATTTAAGGAATTAATTGTTCAGTATACCGGAATCAAACCGGTCCACATCTGGCGTAAAAATATCACTTTAAGGCCGTGGGGTGCGCAAGAGAGCGTGGTCAATTCCCCTTTTCAGATTGGGCCTCAATCAATCTCTTATCACCAAGAATCAAATGTTCGTCAGGCCAGGCTGGCAAAGCGGCTCCGACATGCAGATGCCTTTTTACTCCCTGAATAGCGTTCGTGCGGCATTCCCTGGCAATGGTTTCACCTCAGTTATCGGTGCAATTGTGTTTTGCGGGAAATCAATAAAAAGGTCTTGTGATCTTTATAGGGTCTATGCTAAAGGCCGAACATGAATTTACAGGTAATATCATGGGAATGTTCTTCTTTCTTGTCTTATTTGTGGAGTTAACATAACATTAAAGTGGACAAGAAAATATAGAGTTCATCGAGTGATTTGGGCGATTATCGAGAACTAAAAAAAAGGACTTGCACTGAATATGCAAGTCCTTGCCATCTGGTGGAGCTAGACGGGATCGAACCGACGACCTCTTGAATGCCATTCAAGCGCTCTCCCAGCTGAGCTATAGCCCCATTTGAGATGTGAATTAGGAATGGTCCGTATAACAGGGTTTGGTTCCGGTGTCAATAAAAATCAGGTATTGAGCTTGCCGCTTCCCATTAATCTTGCTAAGTAACGGACGCTCTGGTATCTTTCCATGTTTCGAAGTTTTAGTGGTCTTCGCTTGTTTTTGGCTGACGTCACTTGTATTGCGCAATAGGGGAAGAACACCGCCGATAAAGATTATTACTACTCACGAAGTAAGGAAGGTAATATGTACTCACCATTCAATTTTCTATTTGGCTGGCTCTCCAATGACCTGGCCATAGATCTGGGAACAGCAAATACAGTCCTTTATGTGAAGGGCAAAGGAATCGTCCTGCGTGAGCCATCAGTCGTAGCAGTCCGGCAGGATGGACGAATGAGCAAAGTACTGGCGGTTGGGCAGGAAGCAAAACAGATGCTTGGTAAGACGCCAGGTAATATCCGTGCAATTCGACCGATTAAAGATGGTGTAATCGCAGATTTTGAAGTAACTGAGGCGATGTTGCGCTATTTTATCAAGAAGGTACATAATCGCCGGACGCTGGTTCACCCTCGAATCATGATCTCGGTCCCTTCAGGCATTACACAAGTGGAGAAACGTGCCGTTAAAGAATCGGCTGAGTCAGCTGGGGCACGAGAAGTATATCTGATTGAGGAACCAATGGCCGCAGCCATTGGTGCTGATCTTCCTATTACTGAGCCGACGGCGAACATGATCATTGATATCGGCGGTGGGACAACAGAAGTAGCCGTGATCTCCCTCGCGGGCATTGTCTATGCAAAATCAGTCCGGGTAGCCGGTGATAAAATGGATGAGGCAATCCTGCAATACATCAAACGTAAGCATAATCTGGCAATTGGAGAGAGGACTGCCGAGCTGATTAAAACTACCATTGGCAACGTCATTCCCGAAGAGCCATATGAAACAATGGATATAAAAGGCAGGGATTTGGTTTCCGGTGTGCCCAAGACGCTGACGGTCGGAGCCGATGAAATTCAGTCCGCCATTGCAGAACAGGTAGATGTAATCGTTGAGGCGGTACGCGTTGCCTTAGAACTGACGCCACCGGAACTTGCAGCAGATATTGTTGATCAGGGAATTGTCCTAACAGGCGGCGGAGGTCTCTTGAAAAACCTCGATAAATGCCTCAAAGAGGAAACAGGGATGCCAATTATCGTTGCCGAAGACCCGCTTTCATCGGTTGTGCTTGGTTCCGGCAGGGCTCTTGATAATCTGGATATCCTCAAGGAAGTCACAATTGATTAGGTAAATTCAAGACGTTGCCGTTCCCCGTTCCCAGGATTACAATTTATTATCAGTTGTGAGAAGACAAGCCAAGGACAAGAAAGCAAGGACGAAGTCTCTACGTTTACGGATTATTCTCCTACTATTGGTTCTGTTTCCGTTATGTCTACTCCTCTTCGTCTCAACATTGGGCGGACGATTCGGTGTTCTTCATCAATTGACCCTGGAAGTGCTCGGGCCGGTTCAATCAGGCATGACTAAAGCAGCATCCGGAGTCAGGAATATCTGGAGTGACTATATCGATCTTCTCAATGTCCGCGATGAAAATCGGCGCCTTAAGCAAATACTCAATTCCTACGAAGAAAAGTTGTCTGAATATCGAGAAGCATACACCACCTATTTGCGCCTGGAGGAGGAGCTTGATTTTCGGAAAACTGCTGACTTTCCTCCATTAACGGCCAGGATCATAGGCAAAGACCCGGCTTTCTGGTTTCATACCATCATCGTTGACCGTGGAGAAAATGATGGTGTTGTCGAAGGAATGGTTGGTCTTACATCGCGTGGTATTGTCGGTCAGGTTATTCACGTCTCAAATAATTACAGCAAAGTTTTGCTGGCAATCGCACCGAGCAGTGCCATAGATGTGATTGTCCAGAAAAATCGAGTCAGAGGCATTCTCAAAGGTGTTGGCGAAAATGGATACGTCATGCATTATGTCTTGAAAAACGCTCAAGTAGAAAAAGGCGATCAGATTGTTACCGCCGGCATCGGTGGTGTTTTTAGTTCCGGAATTCCTGTAGGTCTTGTCTCTGCTGTCCATCGTAAAAAAAGAGGCATGTTTCTTGAGGTCGAGGTTGAGCCATCAGTCGATTTCCAGCGCCTTGAATTTCTCCAGCTCAACCTATCTTTGCAGCAGTCTCTTACACCTGAGAAAATTGGCCCGGATGGAACCTGAGATCAGATGAGTACCGCCATCTTCCTCGTCATTGGTATGCTTATGGTTTCGTTTCAGACGACCATCTTGCAGTTTTTCCCTTCCTGGCTCGGGTCGCCAGATCTCGTATTTGTACTGGTTGCCTTTATCGCCTACCGTTTTGATTGGCTGAGAGGAGGTTTTCTCGCCATCACTCTGGGCTGGATGATGGATGTGACATCAGGAATTTATCTTGGCGCATACCTGATTGAATATTTGTTGATCTTCGTTGGCTTGCGGACGATAACGGTCAACAGTCCCTTGCGGGAATCTGCATATCAGGTTCCTATGGTCGGGCTCAGTTATTTTATCGCCCAATTTGTTTTTTACTGCGTTCTCTCAATGACAGTGAGCGACTCCTTGTCGCCGTGGTCTTGGAGTGAAATTCTCAGAAAAACAATTATACTGACAGTAGCTACCATACCGTGTTTTCTTTTATTCAACAGCTTGTTCGAATATCTGCAAAAAAGAAAGGCAGCTGCACGTGTTGCCCGCAGAAAAGGAATTAATAGATTTAGGCAGTGAAATGGAAAAAAAAATATTTCTGGATGACTTGGAAGACATAGAAGAACGTGATGATACCGCGTTAAACATGCTCAAAAAGCGGGCGATTTTTGCGACGTCCATGATCATCTTTTTCTTTCTGGTCATTGTGGCCAGGCTCTGGTTTTTGCAGATCAGCAGTGTTGAGGAGTACAAACATCTGGCCGATAATAATCGAGTCAGAATTCGATCAGTCCCGCCACCTCGTGGACATATTCTCGACAGGTATGGGCGTGAGGTTGTCACCAACCGGCCATCATTTAACGTGGTGATGATTCGTGAGAATTCGTTTGATATTGATGATGTTCTTAAAAGACTATCAACAGTACTGGACGAGGATCTCGAAAAATTGTGGGAAAAGATCAGGGATGCAGCAGGTACACCGCTCTATCTACCTATCATATTGAAAGAGGATATTGATTGGGAAACACTCGCTTACCTGGAAAATCACAAATACAAATTTTCGGGAATCCGCATTGAGGTACAGCCAGTGAGAACCTATCACTATGGTGATCTGGCCGCAAATGCTATCGGTTATATCGGTTCAATTAATAAGCAACAATTAGCCGAGGATACAAGTGATGTCTATGAAGGTGGGGATCTCATTGGCAAGAGGGGATTGGAAAAATTACGGGAAGCAGATCTGCGCGGGGAAAAAGGTAAAAGTTCTACCGAAGTAAATGCCCGCGGTTTTGAACAGAGGCAACTCAAGAATATAGATCCTCTTGCTGGCAGAGATATCCATCTCACCATTGATGCTGAACTGCAGCAGGTTGCCGAGCAATTTATGTCAGTCAGTGATAAAGCAGGTGCCGTTGTCGCTCTTGAAGTAAATACAGGTCGCTTGCTGGCTGCAGCGAGTTCCCCGACAATACACCTTGATGATTTTATCGGCGGTATTTCACAGAAGAACTGGGATAACCTGCTGAACAATCCAAAACATCCTCTGATCAATAAGGTTGTCCAGGCAGCCTATCCTCCCGGATCAACATATAAAATCATAACTGCCATGGCTGGCCTGGCATCTGGTGCCATTGATGAGAATACAATTTTTTATTGTCCCGGGTACTACTATTTTGGCAGACGTGTGTATCGTTGCTGGAAGCATAGCGGACATGGTGCGGTTGATATAAGACGGGCAATTACTGAGTCATGTGATGTCTTTTTCTATCAGGTTGGCCAGCGGGTCGGCGTTGATAAGCTCGCAGAATATGCAAATAAATTTGGGCTTGGAAAAAAGACTGGTGTTGAGATGGAGCACGAAAAAGCTGGACTTACCCCGACTCAAAAGTGGAAACGAAAGCGCTATCAAGAGAAGTGGCATGAAGGTGAGACACTTTCCGTGGCTATTGGTCAAGGGTTCAATCTAATGACTCCTCTGCAGATTTGTTTGATGACAGCCGCTGTGGCAAACGGCGGGAAACTCTACAAACCGCAGTTGATTGAAGCCGTCAGCACGCCGGAAGGGGAGATTATTGAGCAGTTTTCTCCAGAACTGATTGGCGAGTTGAGTAAAAGGGATCAATCATTCCTGCCAATTATCAAGGATGGCCTTTTTGGCGTCGTTCATGGAAAGCGGGGTACGGCTCGAAAGGTCAAGATCAAGGGGTTGACGATCGCGGGTAAAACAGGAACAGCGCAGGTTGTGCGGATTGCCCAATACAAAGGCCTTAAAGAACAGGATATCCCCTATAAATTCCGAGATCATGCCTGGTTTACCTGCTACGCGCCCGCAGATAATCCTCAAATTGCAGTCACCGTGCTGGTGGAACACGGACTGCATGGCGGTTCAGGAGCTGGGCCGATTGCCCGGCTGGTTTTGAAGAAATATTTTGAATCATATCTGCAGGAACAGGCAAAGCGTGAAAACCTGCAGAAAAAGACTACCGGTTGAACATTGCCTGACTGCAGGCAACCGATAAACCGATTATTAAATTCATTGTAAAATTATATGTTTCGGGTAGATAGAAGACTTTTTGCTCATTTTGACTGGATGTTGCTGATCCTTCTTCTTTTGGTCTGCGGGATGGGATTGTTTAATCTGTATAGCGCTTCATATCCACCAAAGTCCTTTGGCACACCTCCTTATCTCAAACAAGGGTATTTTTTCCTCATGGGCTTTGCCGCTATTGTGATTATTTTGAGTTTTGATTATCAGGAACTCCATTTCTGGAATTACTTTTTTTATGGTTTTGTCATCCTTCTGCTTATCGCCATCCTAATTATAGGAAAGACAGCAGGTGGTGCGCAACGCTGGATAAACCTCGGCTTTTTCAATCTTCAGCCATCTGAGCTTTCTAAACTGATGTTGGTCATTACCCTGGCAAGCTACTACTCCAGAAAAGAGGTGACTGATGGTTATACGATAAGGCAACTTTTCGTGCCAATTCTTCTGACAGCGATCCCATTCCTACTGATCATGATGCAGCCCGATCTCGGTACCGCCATGATGCTCGGATTTATTTTTGTTTCCATGACTGTTTTTGTAAAACTTCGATTCTCGGTCTATCTCGTTCTTGGCGGAAGTGCTGTTGGTGCCGTAATTTTTGCTTGGGAAAAGCTACTTAAGCCATATCAGAAACAGAGGGTGCAGACTTTTTTAAACCCGGAGAAAGATCCTATGGGGCATGGCTATCAGATCATGCAGTCCAAAATCGCTATTGGCAGCGGAGGAAGATTTGGTAAAGGATATCTTGAAGGAACGCAGGGACACTTGCATTTCTTACCGGAGCGGCACACCGATTTTGCCTTCTCTGTTTGGGGAGAGGAATGGGGGTTTTTTGGCAGTCTGTTTTTTATCGGAGTTTACTTCTTCATGCTCTTTTGGGGACTGTATACCACCATGTTTGCAAGAGATCGATTCGGGATGCTGTTGTCGTTTGGGGTGGTCATGCTGATTTTCTGGCAGGCCGTCATTAACCTCATGATGATTTTGGGCTTTCTGCCCGTTGTTGGCATTCCTTTGCCACTGGTTTCATATGGAGGCTCATCACTGCTGACGACGCTGCTGGCCTTTGGAATACTTCTCAATGTCCGCATGCGTCGGTTTCACAGTGGCAGGAATACGGAATAGGCGCGGTATCAGCTACCTGGTGATACCTTTTGAAGTACCAGATCCCGCAATGCGGCAATAAAATTGGCATCGGTATTTAATGACTCTGTCGCTTCAAGTCGGATACCATGTTCAGCTGCCAAATCTCTGTATTGCATATTGATTTCGTAGAGTGTTTCGGCGTGGTCTGAGACGAAACTGATCGGGACCATCAAAATATTCCGGCACCCGGAATCGGCTAGATTTTTAATCATTTCAGGAGTCGAAGGCGCAAGCCATTCGACCGGACCGCTTCTGCTCTGGTAGCAAAGTTTTCCGCTTTTACCGGTATTGTTTTCTATCATGCTGATCGTTAATTTCAAATGATCAACGTAGGGATCTCCCTCTTCTATAAATGAGATCGGCAGGCTATGGGCACTGTAGACGATTTCGACTTCGTGATCATGAAATGCATTCAATCCACGGACAATTTTTTCAGTGAGACAGTTGATGTAGCCCGGATGATCCGGCCATGAAGAAATTTCGTGAAACTCATACTGACGAGAGGACTTAAGCAATTGGGCCTTGAGCTCACTGAGGGAAGATCCGCTCGTGGCACAGGAGTAGTGAGGGTACAGGCTCAGAGCAACGATCATATCCACCTGATGGTCGGCCAGGGCCTGTAATGCCTTTTCTGTCGTGGGGTGCCAATAGCGCATGGCTGTGGTCACGACAAAATTACCATCATGTCTCAGCGCTTCCTGCAGCGCAAGCTGCTGTGCATGGGTGATCTTTGCAAGGGGTGATCCCCCACCAATTTTTTCATACATTAACCTGCTTTTTGGTGCCCGCTTTCTGGCAATTAACCAGGCAAGAGGTTTCTGCAGCAGAGCAGGTCCCAAACGAATTATCGAGCGGTCGGAGAAGATATTGTAAAGAAAAGGTTGGACGTCCTGAAGCCGCGAGGGGCCACCCATATTAAGTAGAACAACACCGATTTTAGCCGTATGCATGGGGAAGGTGAGGAGGAATTTTTCTCATATCAGCTTATTCATACCACATCAAAACAGAAGAGAAAAGCACAGAGTGACATTGAGCTCAGAGGAGGTTAAAAAGGTTTTAGGGAACCTGAAAATTTGCCAGCGGCCCTTGATTCTGCCGATATGTGAAATATAATAAAAGTGTAAGACTGGTAATATAAATCACCCGTACCAAAGCAGTAAGGAATGTCAATTACTGATGATGAGAGTATTGCTCAATACTTCAACCATCCACCTTAAAATCACACGTAATAAAATCTTTGTTATTATCTTTTCAATCGCCGAATCACGGCGAGTATCCAGCCCATTGCCGTTTTATTATTTTCCCGTACCACGCAAAATGGTCTGTGCATTTTCGCTTTACGAGGGTGCCTATCAGGCACAAGTTTTGAGCAACGTGCCGCGTTGCTAGAACATTTGATGGAGGAGCTCTATGGAACTAAAAGTCGAAGCCAGAAATGTTGAGTTAAAAAAAGGTTGGCAAAGCAAAATCGAAGAAGAGAAGGAGAAACTTATTCGCAATTATGCGGGATTTTTGCTCCACCTTCGTGTTGCTATTGAAGCAACGACTCATCACAAAGAAGGCGGCTTCGAGGTCAAAATTGTGGCCTCTGTACCAAACGACACAGTGGTTGTCAGCAGGAAAGGCGAAATTGTTCGCTCACTGCTTGTAGACGCATTCGATGTTCTTTCCCTGAAACTCAAAGAAATACGCCGCAAAAAAAGAAAAAGCAAGAAAAACCCTGAGCCGGCAATGGAAACAGATAATGTTGGCATCATCAACAAGGTATCACCGCATGAATCATATGGTTTCATCACGACATTTGACGAACGTGAAGTCTATTTTCATGAAAATGCTCTGAAAAATGTCACCATAGAAGATTTGACCGAGGGTACAAGTGTTATTTATGGGGAATCAAGAGGAGATAAAGGCCCGCAAGCCTCGTGGGTAAGAGTAGCTAAGTAGGAGAAATTAAATGGTTATAAAAGGCCCCGGTTTGTATGCGTACAAACCGGGGCCTTTTTGTTTTTAACGAGTATCTGATACATTAATCCCTGTACCTGGCAAAAGAAACGTCTTTGCTGGCCAGCACCAAAAGAGTAATCGTATCGAGGTGCTGTAAAAGACAAAAGGCACCGGCCAATGTGTCTACCTGGATACTCAGCCAGTGTCCTTTAGTCTCGGCGCCATGAATCTGCTCCGTTGATAACCCCGCTTGTAGTATTTGTCGAGCCATAACCTGCGAAGCCAGTATTTATAACTCGGGGGCTGAGGTGATGCTTGTACTTTCAATTTAAAATCCCTGCAGCGGCCTTTGAGCAGGTTAAAAGGCTATCTGGCGAATGGTGAAATTAGTGCTTCATCACAACTGTGTTTTCTCTTCGTCAAGGGTAAGATTTCACAATGATTTTACCAGAGAAACTCAGTCCCTTTTTTGCAGTTCAGCTCAGAATGATTATTTATTACCTTACGCCAGTATATACGAGCTGCAA
>Ga0316201_10001490_pt1 | contig 15840 bp, 12 predicted proteins | sample CS6wburrow_MG_FD_204516 | JGI IMG/M metagenome (GOLD analysis project Ga0316201, IMG submission 204516) | Coastal sediment microbial communities from Delaware Bay, Delaware, United States - CS-6 worm burrow | ecosystem: Environmental > Aquatic > Marine > Coastal > Sediment | place: USA... | reverse complement strand
GGATTTTGACGTACTGCGCGATGATCCGAGATATGAAAAGCTGATGCAAAAATTTGGTTTTCCGAATCCACAGCCATCACCGGCGCCCTCTGCTCAGGCGGACTCCGGAAGCAAGAAAGGTAAACAGTAAAACATCGGGTGGCCGGAACACCACCCTACAGTTTTGCAAAAAACTGGCATATGATGATTAATCAATTGAATAAAGGAGGCTGGAATGTCATATCAAAAACCTGAGTTTAAAACGCAATATGAGAATTTTATCGGTGGCGAATGGGTGGCCCCGGTTGACGGTGAATATTTTGATGACAGCTCTCCGGTTGATGGCGGTCACATAACCCGGATCCCGAAGTCCAACAGCAAGGACATCGACCTGGCCGTTGAGGCCGCCGGCAAGGCTGCAGATGCCTGGGGTAAAACTCCGGCAGCTGAGCGCAGCAATATCATGTTCAAAATTGCCGAGCGCATAGAGGAAAACATTGAGAGCCTTGCGTTGGTGGAGACCTGGGATAACGGTAAGGCCATCAGGGAAACCATGGCAGCCGATATCCCGCTTGCGGTTGATCACTTTCGTTATTTCGGCAGTGTCATTCGTGCCGAGGCTGGCCAGGTGGCTGATCTTGATGCCGCCACGGTTTCGATGGAAGTACATGAGCCCCTGGGGGTTGTCGGTCAGATAATCCCGTGGAACTTCCCGATCCTGATGGCCACCTGGAAACTGGCGCCGGCCTTGTCAGCCGGTAATTGCGTGGTTCTGAAACCCGCGGAACAGACACCTGTTTCAGTGCTGTTCCTGGTGGAGCTGATCGCTGACTTGCTGCCGGCGGGTGTGCTGAATGTTGTTAATGGTTTTGGCCCGGAGGCCGGCAAACCCCTGGCGACACATCCGGACATCAAGAAGGTTGCATTTACCGGTGAGACAACAACCGGCCGGTTGATCATGCAATACGCCTCCGAGAACATTATCCCCGTCACACTGGAGCTGGGTGGCAAGTCACCCAATATCTTCTTTGAAAGTGTCATGGCCGAGGATGACAGCTTTCTCGACAAGGCTGTTGAGGGATTGGTGCTTTTTGCCTTTAACCAGGGTGAGGTGTGTACCTGTCCGTCACGTGCGCTGATCCAGGAGAGTATTTATGACGAGTTCATGGAGCGCTGTCTGAAGCGGACTGAAGCCATCAAGATGGGTGACACCCTTGATATGAGTACCCAGATGGGTGCACAGGCATCAAATGATCAATATGAAAAAATTCTGAATTACATCGACTTGGGCAAACAGGAAGGTGCAGAGGTACTGACAGGCGGTGAGGCTTTTGACAATGAAGTTTACCCGGATGGCCTGTACATCAAGCCGACGATATTCAAGGGTCACAACAAGATGCGCATATTCCAGGAAGAGATATTCGGCCCGGTTCTGTGCGTAACGACGTTCAAAGACGAAGCCGAAGCAATGGAAATCGCCAACGACACACTGTACGGCCTCGGTGCCGGTGTCTGGACCCGCGATGTTCACCAGATGCAGACTTTTGCGCGCGGCGTTGAGGCTGGCCGTATCTGGTGTAATTGTTATCACGCCTACCCGGCAGGTGCTTCATTTGGTGGTTACAAGAAGTCGGGTATCGGGCGCGAAAATCACAAGATGATGCTAAACCACTACCGTCACACCAAGAATGTACTGATGTCATACGATAAAAATCCACTGGGGTTCTTTTAAGCAAAGTGGTTCTTCATTTTGCTAATGGCCGGTATGGTGGACATCACTGTCCACCCTACCCCGTTACGGCGACCAATGGCGGGAATTTATGGTTGTAGAGCGTGTTTCGGTTACAGAGAAAGCGCGGGCGGTCATCGAACAGCTTCGCCAGCAACATGGTGAACTGATGTTTCACCAGAGCGGCGGCTGTTGCGATGGCTCCGCCCCGATGTGTTTTGCAAAAGGTGATTTCCTGGTGGGCTCCAGGGATCTGTGTTTGGGCGAGATTGACGGCTGTGAGTTCTACATGGCGGCGGATCAGTTTGAGTACTACAAAAACTCGCACATCGTTATTGATGTCGCCGAGGGCCGGGGCTCAAGCTTTTCACTGGAGATACCCCTCGGTTTGAGGTTTATGGCCGTTTCAAGGCTCTTCAGCGATGAAGAGCTACCCAATGTAAGACCGGTGTAAGGTAATCATATTCGCTCAAACCTGATGGTTTTTTTGGGTCACCTTGCGGGGGGTGGCAGACTGTACAAGGTCAACGACCATTCTCCCGGCATCCACCACTGATTTCAATCTACAAAACCATCCGGCTTATGTATATACTTTGAAACCTCCACCCGGGAGCCCATCATGCGTATTTTCAGAATTCAAATCGCCACTTTTTTCACACTGGCCGCTCTGCTGACCCTCGCGGTACCGATTTATGCACAGGCTCCCGGAGCCAGTGACGAGATTCGAGAACGTATTGAACGTTTCCAGGTTTCAGGCCAGCTGCTTATCTCGGGGCAGAATATCGCAGCGAAGGATGTTCTGTGGATGCTCTACGAGGATGGGAACTACGCCCCTCTGTGGACCGGTCGCCAACAGGTTGACCAGTTGATCGACCTGGTGGGTAAGGCTGAAGAAGAAGGGCTGCTGCCCCGCGACTATCATTACCAGACACTGGCTGACATACAACGGGCTGGTACGCCGACTCCGGCCGCTGTAGCAGATTTCGATATTCTGCTCACCGACAGCCTGATCAGGTATTTTTATCACCTTCTGTTCGGCAAGGTAAATCCTTCGGACCTTGATTCGGACTGGAACCTGAGCAGACGCCTGGACCTCGATCCGAAAGCACTGATTGCCGGGGCCATAGCCGCAGACGACATACGGGTATACGTTGCGGATGCACTGAACTGGGAACTCTATTACAAGCAGATGAGACAACTGTTGGCAGAATACCGGGAGCGGGCTGCACGCGAAGGGGGCGGCTACGAAGCGGTCCCGACCGGCCCAACGCTACGCAAGGGTGTGCGGGGACCGCGGGTCGCCAGCCTGAGAAGGCGTTTACAGGCTTCCGAACAGCTGTCACGTGACCCTGTGGACGACCCGGAGTATTTCGATGCGGCGCTGGAGCAGGCAGTATCCCGGTTCCAGCGTGAGGCAGAGATTGATGTCGACGGTGCCGTGGGCGCCGGCACACTGGCAGCGCTAAATGTGTCATTGCAAAGCCGCATCAACCAGATTCGGGTCAACATGGAGCGCGGCCGATGGATACTCAGGGAAATTCGCGACGTAAATGATTTCGTGATCGTCAACATTGCCGACTTCAAGACCTTCTTGTTCCGGGACAGGCAGCTGGTCTGGCAGACCCGCTCACAGGTGGGGCGTACGTACCGAAAAACGCCGATATTCAGTGCCGATATGAAATACGCCCAGCTCAACCCGACCTGGACCGTTCCACCCGGAATCCTGAGGCGTGACATCCTGCCGAAGATGAAAGCAGACGCGGCCGGTTACCTGAAAGAAAAGGATATGAAACTGGTGGACAACGCAACGGGAGCGGAGGTCGACCCTTCAACCATTGACTGGGCCGCCGCAACACCACGCAATTTCCGTTACCAGGTCGTACAACGCCCCGGGCCACAGAACGCACTCGGCCAGGCGAAATTCATCTTCCCCAACCCGCATTTCGTTTTCCTGCACGATACCAACCATCGCGAACATTTCGACGACAATGTCCGCACCTTCAGTTCAGGCTGTATACGTATCGAAAACCCGATGGAGTTCGCACGCCTGGTACTCAACGATCCCAAATGGGACGCTGATGCAATTCAAGGCGTGATCGATTCAAAGCAAACCAAAAACGTTAATCTGAAAGAACCACTGCGCGTGCTGATCCTGTATTGGACAGTCAATCCGATCACCGAAGATGGAACCCTGGAATTTCTGCCCGACGTGTATGACCGTGACGACCGGATCCTGAAGGCACTGGAAGCACCCTTCAAATACGTCCCACCGGATGACATGTCATTGAGACTGGAAGAACTGAATAACGGTTGACAGTGGTGTGGACAAAAAGGGGCCCCCATTTTGGAATTAAATAATGGTCCGCATTGCCGAGGTTTCAAGTTCGTCAGACACGTCCTCTGTATGGTCCGCGATACTTGCTATGACTGATATCAACGAATGCAGATGCATCTTGTGACTCAAATGAAGATCTGATCGAAAAATCTTGCGAATCAGCCGTCTTTCCAGGTTATCCACTTCGGTTTCAAAACTGCTGACCTGCCTGCCATGGTCGTGGAGGCTCTCCATTTGACCCTTGGGTTTGAAAAATGCTTTCATGGCCTCTCGCAGCTCTTCATAGCAGGCAATTGAAGCATCGAATAAGTCCAGGAAGTCAGTTCTGAATTGCTCCGGAATCTCGAGGAACTGGTTGGTGACGAATTTTGTAACATCCTCAGCCTCGCCTGCAATGTGATCGACAGACTCTACCAGCGAATAAACATCTGCACGGATCATCGGCAGAAAAGCGCCGCGGTTGAGCGCATCGCGTATTTCAAACTTTAGTTCATCACATCGGGACTCGAGCTTGCTGACTAAAACAGCACTGGAATCGACCGTATCCGTGGAGCCGGCCATGTATTCTTCCAGTACTTTACGGGATTCAACCAGGCACTCGAGTACGGCGCTGGAATGTTCCATGACCAGTTTCCTGGCCGCCTTTTCCTTTTTGAAAATCTCCATTATCTTCCTTCCTTCGTAGCCCTTTCCTGGTCAACTTACCAGGCGATAAACCACTGCCGCAAAAACGGCAGCGCAAACAGGGGTAATGACCCAGCCTAAAAATATCGTTGAAATTCTACGCGCACTGACGGCTCGCGCACCCTTGGTGAGACCAACACCGATAACACCCCCGACAACAGCCTGTGAAGTCGATACCGGGATACCCAACATTGAGAACACATGCACGCCGAAAGCCGCAGAAAGTTGTGCTGAAAGCGCACCGCTGTAATCCAACGCGGTAATACTTTTACCAACCGTATCCGTTACCCGCGAACCAAAAGTATAGGCACCAACGGCCATCGCAATACCCCCCAGCAAGGCCAACCAAAGCCCCTTGTCGGGGTATTTGCTCAGTAACGGACCAATGGCATTTCCCACGTCATTCGCACCCAGTGAATAGGAAACATATGCGGCCGATACAACCACTGAAATACCCAAAGCCCTGGACCATATCGGTGAAGTGGCATTTCTCAGAACTCGTGATAACAGCATGTAGAGTGCAAAAGCCAGGATCATGGTCAAAACCGGACTGATAACCCAGGCACCAAATATTTTGAGTAGCACACCCAATTTGAAGTAGGCGGCATTCAGCCCGACAATACCGATACCCACACCAGCCACACCTCCCACGATGGCTTGCGAAGTGGATACCGGAATGCTTGAAAAAGTTGCCAGCGTGACAAAAAATCCTGCGGACAACAGGGCTACAAGAATAGCCATGTCCGGTAGCCGGTCGTCAGGAAAGAATGCTTTGAACTCGAGTCCGGCGTCCTTGTTGTTATGCGCTTCAAAGGCACTGGATTCTGAGATCACGATACCCTTGCCCACGGTCTTCATAACGTGATGACCTTGTAGAGCACCACCGAGTATGACGAATATCGCCATCACGGCAACCGCCTGCCGATAAGAGATGATCCTAGCGCCAACCGTCGTGCCAATGCAGTTCGCTGCATCGTTGGCCCCAATATTCCAGCCGACATAGAAACCTGCGAGGATTAAAACTATGGGTAGGAGTATATCCATTGTTATTGTATTTTGGGTCGCGCCTTATGATGCATGGGCTGCACAGTAGCATTGTGAATTCATCAACAAAAGTTTTGGTTCCAACTTTTTACCACACTTATAAAAAGGGCCGGATACATTTTCAAAATGTATCCGGCCCCTTTTATGATCTTTCTTAAATGCAATTTTGCCCCTTCCATAATTGTCACGTATCACCCTCATGGTGAGCCTTCGACAAACGGTTCATCAGCGGTAACACAGCAATGGCAATCGCGGTACAGACCAGCGCGGCAATACCCAGCTTGTTGAACAGGCTGGTGTAGATCGGCAGTGTTTCCAGCGGATCGGTGATATCACGAGGTACGCTGGCGAAAGTAGCGACAAGACCACCAAGGTACTGTGAAACACCCGAGGCAACAAAATAGGCGCCCATCATGAACCCACCCATTCGTGCCGGCACGTAACGGGAAATCATCGCCAAACCGAGCGCGCTGACCAGCAGTTCGCCCAGCGAAATAGCGCCATAACCCCATACCATCAACCACGAGGATACCTTGCCTGCGCTATCGGCAAAGTGTTCTGAAGCACCGTAAATAAAAAAGCCACCGGCCACCAGCAGGAAACCAAGGACAAACTTGGCAGCGATCGAAATGTCTTTACCGGCGTCACCTGCACGGACGTAGACCCAGGCCAGGACCGGGCTGAGGAGAAAGACCCAGATCGGGTTGAAGGCCTGGAACTGTGCCGGCGACCAATCCCACAGGTGGACACCGAATACTACAAAAGCCGGGTCAACGTTGCGCAGTGCAAACAGGGCCAACGAGGTTGACATCTGCTGGTAGAAAATGAAATAGAAAACCGTCTGCACCGTCAGCACCAGGGCCGCAATCAGGCCCGCGCGCTCACTACGCTGACCGGTACTGATCAGGTACGCAAAAATGCCGATTACAACCACACCGGCGAGATACACAAAGGCACGCGCGACACCCTGGTGTTCGAGGATATAGGCGGACAGAAACACGAACGCGACACTGCCAAGCAGTACCGCACCCAGTTTGCCCCAATTCAACGGCAGGTCATCCGGCTCCGAACCGATGTGATCCATCGTGCGGCGCATCAACCAGTAATTGACCAGTCCCAGGAACAGACCGATGGCGCAGACGGCGAAGGCAACGTGCCAGCCGAGTTCGTTACCATAGGTTTCGTTGACATAGTCCTTCAGCCACGGGGTAAGCAGCTGTGAAATCATTGCGCCAAGATTGACAGCCATGTAGTAGATCGTGAAAGCACTATCGATCCGGGAATCGTCACCCTCGTAGATCTTGCGAACCAGGTTACCGGCATTGGCCTTGAACAGCCCATTGCCGACAACGATGACGCTCAGTGCGAAAAACAGAAACCAGACACTCTGCCCCGGTATCACCATGAGGCTGTAGCCGAGGGACAACACCACCGCTCCGAGCAGCATGGTACGCCGGGTACCGAGGACTTTGTCACCGATCCAGCCACCGATGGCAGGTGCCACATAGATCAGGGCCGCTGCTGCACCCCAGACCAGCGTCGCGCGTTCATCGGGGAACCCCAGCCGCTGCACCATGTAGTACACGATGAGTGCTTGCATTCCGTAAAAACCAAAACGTTCCCACATCTCGATGAGGAAGATCGTTGTAAATGAACGCGATTGGGATCGGGTATCGGGGATGGTTTCCATGTAGCCTCCGTTTCTTGTTGTCCAGCGTAATTAGAGTGTTTTACCGACGTGCTGTCGACATGAACGAAATATGATTCGGCTAAGAATACCGTAATCGAGCAAATGGGTCAGGTTAAAATTGGCTAACTTGTACCTAATTTAGTCATGGCCTGTTTCAATGGTGTTTATCGTTAAGTTACCCTGTTCTCAAGTATCATTACCCCGCCGGGTATAGTCTATGAATGTGACCAGGGAATTGAAGAATGAAAGTAATTATTGACCTGTGCGTTGTACCTTTAGGGGCTGGCTTGTCGGTCTCAAAGTTCGTTGCCGCCTGTGAGCGTATTATCAAGGACGCAGGATTGAAATCAATGCTGCATGCCTACGGCACCAACATCGAGGGCGAGTGGGACGAGGTTTTTGCGGTGGTCAAGAAATGCCACGAAACGATCCACGAGATGGGTGCGCCACGTATAACAACCACCATCAAGGCGGGCACACGAGTAGACCGGCAGCAGAGCATGCAGGACAAACTCGACAGCGTGGAAGAAAAGCTCGCCGAAACTTGATCTGGTCGCTGTCCATTGGTCCAGTTAACTCTACACAATAAGGTACAGCCAGGCTTGTGAGTAGTAGCGCAATTTCCCCTGCATCGGCAATGTTAGAATGAGGCAGCGTATCCACTATCAATTTCGCCATAAAATGGAATCAGCCATGAAAAGTATGCTCCAAGCCATTTTTGTTTTAACCGCGTTGTTCAACCCCCTGGTTGGTAGTACTGCCGAGGGCCCTTGTTCACCCCTTACACGTGATCTTTACTCCATCATTCCTCTGGACTGGATTGTGCCTGGTGACTACAAGGTCTGGAATACAGACTGCGGGCATTATGTTTTTAACTACATCAACCGTCCTGAAGATGCGACCTATCACAATCCCGATGGTGGTAATTTTTTTAACTATGGCTTTGCCACCAACACGGTCACGGAACTTGCCACTGATCAAAACAATTTTACCGTCGCCGCACAGATTAACGGTTGGTCACGGGTTCAATCCGGTGTACATAATTTGTTTGGCGCGGCAATAGAGACGGTCAACACCCCGGAAGGAAATGCATTGACAACCATGGTTGCGACCGAGAGCCAGGTGAATTCACGTCACAGTGAAAACCATGCTCCCAAAGTCGGTATCGACACGGTGCTGTACACCGCGCATGGCGATGAAGACCCCGGTATCGGATCGGATAAATATAATGTGAATAGCCGTGCTCACTTCATTTCGGCGACCCCATCCAGGAAAGGCGAACACAATGGCTGGGAAACGGGTATATACGTTTCGCGCTACGGACTGGGTACGTCGGTTGATCGCAACTTCAAAACCCTGGTCAACCTTGAACAGGTACCCGATAGTGTTTGCCTGATGACTTTTAAACGCAACAACGGGAAAACTGGCTGTCTGCGCTACAACATCGAACTCGACCAGATGGAAGTTGTAGGGGACATACACAACAATACTGACATCAAGGTTTTTCAGACATTTACCCGGTAGTCAGCCAGGCCTGCAATGGCAAAGCGCTGCTGTGAAAGCCACATACCTACACGTGGTCAACGAGATCAACAACGGGTTTACGGGTTCAGGAACTCAGCGCGTGTATGGATGTTTTCCTTGAAGCATCCGCCCAGTGCAGTGGTGCTGGTTGTCGAGTTGGAATCCATTATTCCACGTGACTTTACGCAGTAATGCGTTGCATCAATGCTGACGGCAACATCCTGCGTGCCAAGCAAAGCCTGCAATGCCACGAGAATCTGCCGGGTCAGGCGTTCCTGCACCTGCGGACGCTGCCCAAAAAAGCGTACGATGCGATTGATCTTGGATAAGCCGATGATGGTATCTTTTGGAATGTAGGCAACCTTGGCGGCACCATCAATGGTCACAAAGTGATGCTCGCAAGTGCTGGTGAGATCGATGTTCCTGACTTTTACCATCTCGTTCGCACCCATTTTATTGGCGATCAAGGAAAGCTTCGGAAAGTGCCGGTAATCGAGTCCGGAGAAAATCTCATGAACGTACATCTTGGCGATTCGATGTGGTGTTTCAGCGAGGCTGTCATCAGCCAGGTCAAGCCCGAGTGTTTCCAGAACCTGGACCATGTGCCGGCTGATACGCGCATATTTTTCGTCGGCGCTCAAACCTGTTTCAACCATGGGGGTTTCCAGGCCATGCTCCAACAAGGTATCACGTACGATCATGGCTTCCCTGCTCAAAAGTTCGCTATCATCCGGGGTTTTGATGTTGAGATTAATTGGGTTTACGCTCATGACGCTTTCTCCAGCACTGGATGATTGATAACAGCACACGATGGGAGTTGATTAGCTGAGGGACACGTATGGTGCATTCTTTGTCTCCTGAAATTGAATCTGTACAAGATTATGATAGATACTGTACAATACTTATACAGTAAATATCAAATATTTATTTATTGGAGTATTAAATTGTATAATTAGTTATACATTTTGTGCACATTATAACCGGGAAATGATAATGAAGAATGCAGGCATAGTCCTTATTACCATGCTACTCATGCTAATGACTGAGAATGTCTTGGCGGTTGAAGAGGCCAAATACACAGTAATTGTTCAACAGGGCAAGTTGGAAATACGGGAGTACGCGCCTTCTATCGTTGCGGAAGTCATTGTCAACGACGATTTTGAGGACGCTTCGGGAGCGGCCTTTCGTAAGCTGTTCAACTACATATCGGGCGATAACAACGGCCGTGACAAGATCGCCATGACTGCTCCGGTCACACAAAAGCCGGAACCGGAAAAAATCGCCATGACATCACCGGTCGGACAGCGCAAGTCAGGTGAAAGCTGGGCTGTAAGCTTCATGATGCCTGCCAGTTATTCAATGGAAACCATTCCACAACCCGATGACCCTTCTGTCACTCTCAGGGAGGTTCCGGAATACCGTGCAGCAGCCATTCGCTATTCAGGAACCTGGAGCGAGAAGTCTTATAAGAAACGATTGGTCTTACTGCAGGATTGGATGGAGTCAGAGAACCTTGAAGCCGCAGGCGAGCCCGTCTGGGCACGATACAACTCACCTTTTACACCCTGGTTTATGCGTCGCAATGAAATACTGATACCGATAGTTCCCTAGGAGACTACTCTACCCTGATGATAATCTTTCCACGGGCATGGCCTTCTTCTGAATACCGGATTGCTTCTGGAACCTCGTCCAGGGAATAATGACGGTCAATCACCGGAACCACTTCTCCGGACTCCATCATATCCGCCAGCGTGACCAGGTCATCGCCGCGCATTCTCGCTATCATCATGACGAACTCCTGCCCAACGAACGGTGAATAAACCATTGCTTTGAGGGGAGCCATCAGCGGTCCGAGCCAGTTGCCTTTCGCACCTCCGATGATGACAAAAATACCTTCGGAGCTCAGAATCCTCCTGTTATCTGACAAGGAATGATTGCCGATCATATCAACAATCAAATCGTATCGTTGCCCGTTTTCGGTGTAGTTTTCCTGCTTATAATTGATGACATGATCCGCGCCGATTGAGCGCACCATTTCGGCGTTACGTTCGCTGCATACTGCCGTTACTTCGGCACCATATGATTTGGCAATTTGTACGGCAAAAGTACCCACGCCCCCCGATGCACCATTGATCAGAACTTTCTGACCCCGTTGCAACCGGCCCTTGTCACGCAAACCCTGTAGTGCGGTGATAGCAGCTATCGGCACGGATGCCGCCTGCTCGAAGCTTACATTGCCCGGCTTCAAAGCGACGCGGTCTTCAGAAACTGCCAGGTACTGGGCAAATGCCCCGGTTTTGCCGCCAAAAACTTCATCTCCCGGTTTGAACCGCTCTACGTTTTCTCCAACGGCCTCAATCGTACCCGCAAAATCCACTCCCAGCCTCGTGTCAATTGGTGACCCCAGGCCAACGCCCATTAAGCGCATGATGTATGGGGTGCCTCTCATGTAATGCCAGTCAAGCGGGTTAACCGCTGCAGCCTTGACCTTCACCAGCAATTCATTATCCGCAGGTGCCGGCTTCGCGACATTTTGCAGCTCAAGGACCTCGGGTGAGCCATAGCAACGATAGACAATGGCCTTCATCGACTCCACATTACCGGTGAGAGCCGTGGGTTCGGGACAGGCTGTGTTATGACTCATCGCGATAGCCAGTACTGACATGCCAACGATGGCCAACAGAGCCAGGCCACCTGATATCTTGTAACGTAATTTCATACATTTTCTCTCCGCATTGCGGCTTAGTGTACAACGGAACCCCCACACGTCCAGTTTGCAAAACCGCAAGTCACGGACACCTGGAGAAATTCAGGCCAGCAAGCCGCCTGGCATTACTGCTGGCTTTTCTCTGGCCGCTGTCTGCTTTTAAGAGGTCTCGGCGGCCTCGCTCAGGATTTCGTCTTTATCGTCCTTATCGAAGTGCACGTCGATTTGCGGGAAGGCAATAACGATACCGGCCTCTTTAAAGCCATCATTGATCTTCATGTGCAGGTCACTGAGTAAGAACCCGCGTTGTTGCACATCGGTGAAGAAATAACGTGCGGTCAGCTTCAGGGCGCTGTCATCAAACTTGCTGAAAATGACATCGGGCTGCGGTTTTTCAGCGATTAAATCATGATTCCGCAAGATATCCTCCAGGACTGCAACGGCCTTGTGTACGTCACTGCCATAAGCAATACCGACATCAAGGGTCATACGTATACTGGTGTCACTCAGCGTCCAGTTGAGCAGGCGCCCGGTAACGAATTCCTTGTTTGGAACCAGTAACTCTTTGCCATCGAAATCCCGGATGGTCGTGGCCCGGATACGGATACGGATCACCTCGCCGGAACAATCGCCCACGGTGACTACATCTCCAACCCGGACGGGGCGTTCAAACAAAATAATCAAACCGCTGATAAAGTTGGCAATGATCTCCTGCAGGCCAAAACCAATACCAACACCGAGTGCCGCCACCAGCCATTGCAAGCGGTCCCATCTGAGCCCGAGTTTGGAAAGTAAAGCCAGTAGGCCTATGGAGATGATCAGGTAACCCAGTAATTTCACGATTGCGTATCGCGACCCCTGGGATATATTTTTCTGGCCTCTGAGCACCAGTGACAGAAACGGTGGCACATTGCGTGCGGCAACTACGGTAAACAAGCCAATTAATAGTGCCTCGACCAAAGATCCAAGCGTGATGCTGGTCAAAATGGCTTCACCATCGGACATGTCGCTAATGGTCCACAGCGTTATCCTTTGCATGGCTTCCAGGGCACGGAAAAGGGGAGCCCAGATGAAGACCAGTGAAAAGGCCGCAATGGTGATGGTGCCGACTTTCAGCAAAGTGGACACGGACTCACTGAGTGTAACGAGGTCGACCGTTTCAGGTTCAGCCTCGGGGGCTTCCCCCTCTTTAAGCGACTGTCTCGCGGCCAGAATTTCGTTAAAACGCAGACGGCGGCGGTAAACCAGTAACCAGCGTTGCATCATGTAGAAAATGAAAACCGCGGCAACGATAATTACCAGTGAATTGACAGCAACGTTGAATATGACCCTGCTGGAATAGAGGTAGCCAAGGACAGCAAATGAAATGAAAAAGACACCGTTCGCTACTACAAGGAGCATCGTCCAGAACCGCCAACGCGGATGCTTTTTAAGTTGCAGTGAATCCAATGCCAGGAAGCTAAGAATTAAATAAGTCAGGAAGAGCATATTGAAACAAAAAATCAGGCGGCCCAATACCGCAGTGATAGAGTTCATCTCTACCTTAAAAATGAACGCAGTCAGCACGACAAGCGGAAACCACCAAAGCAATAGCCGGGTACTGAGGCGCTTCAAGTTGTCACAGTACTCCTCTTGCCACCCGAAATGTGTACGGGCAACCCCTGCTTCGAGACACGAGGTTCTTACCAGCAGCAGCACCAGTAAAATCGCGATCGAATCCTGCAATCCCTTTGCCAGGTAGGGTGCGGTATCCGAGTTCGGGCTTTGCAAACCGTTCGCTACCAGCAGTAGCAATAAAGGTATCGGCATCAAGCGAATGATAGTGAGCGCAAGCGCCTGCAGAGTGTATGTGATTGAGTCTTCACGAACCCTTCCGACTTTCTTGTTGATATCGCACAGACGTGAGTCAATTTTTCGCCTTAAAGCCAACAGGAGCAAGGCCAGGAACACCCCGGCGATGCCCACCGGTGTCAGCCCGGAAAAACTTAATTCGTTAAGCTTTATAAAAAAGGCCTTAATATCACCCCCGATATTCTTCAAAATCTCCAGGGAGAGCGGTGGATGGCTCGGTACCCATAAAATCCGGCTACCAAGATATTCCTGGTATTCTTCGTATTGATTGCTCAGGCTGGTGCGGTTTCGCTCAAGGCTTCCGCTCTTGTTAACCAGCTCGGTTTCACCCGCGATCAGTGTTGTCAGAAGCTCCCTTTTTGAGCGTAGCAGTTCCTGTGCGGTTGCTATCAGCTTCTCATCAGGCTCAATATCGGGGTTGGCAATCGCTGCAGATAAACCGTCGGCAATGTAATCTGCCGGATCAGCCATGGTGTTCAAAGTATCTTCGTAGCGCGTACGTTGAATGACATGATCACCGATAGTACCGGATGTAACAGATACCAAGTCATCAAGTCTTAGATCATCTGTCTGGTGCCAGTGAACCATGAGCACATGTCCAAGAGATGCACTGTCTTCGGCGAGGGATACGAGCCTCTTTACCCCATCAAAACGGTTGCTCAATGACAATAGTTGGTTTTCGATGACTTCGTATTCTTTGTTCAAACGGGCTGTAATTTCATCCAGTCTCGCACGCTCATCCCTCAACTGTGTGTTGTGGTCTGCCAGTTGACGGATAAATGCGTAACCCGGCACATCATCGTCAATATTGAAGACCGGTTCTGATTCCTGAACCTCCACCCTGGATGCAAGTTCATTCTCGAGGATTTCGACTTCATCATTCAAACCAGCGAGAACACGCACCAACTCGTCACTTTGCGCTTTTCTTCTACTGTAGCGCGCAGGCTGGCTGGCCAATCGCGCTTCCAGGGATCTGCGCTCAGCGTTCAAGGCAGAGCGTTCAGCCACTACCGCCCATTGTGTTGCCTCGAATTGCGATGGTTGCAAATCGGGTTCAATAGTAATGGAAGTGGCGGGCAATTCCTGGAGCCGTTTATCAATCGCTTCAAGCCGGGTCTGAATGATAGGTGAACTGCTTTGTTCTGATGCCAGTTTTTCATCCAACTGGTTTTTGGCCGTCTGGGAGTCACGCAACTTCAACCGTAGTGCATTCAGTTTTTCATCCAGCTGTTCCTGTGACAGTTTCGCAACCGAATCCGGGTTTATATCGGGCGAACGGTATTCTGCAGATACCATACGATCACGAATTTCAGCCTCCTGTTGAGGAGCATCAATCTGGGCCTGTAAGTAAGTTTTTTCAGAGGCAGTATGGACTTCAGCCTCCCCAAGCCAGTTAAGTACAGCTTCGTAGCTGCCAACCGTGGTCTCGGCTCCCTCTTGACTGCCTGTGTCCCTGAGCGCCTGAATTCTTGCCGATACCAGTTCTTGGGTCAGTGCCACATCTGTTTCCAGTTCTTGCGCATATGCAAGACCCAGACCACTGACCAGTAAGGTCATTATTAGAATTTGTCGTAAAACACTCAAAATGCGGCTCCGGTATACGTCTTGTGGTGTGTAGGGTAACTGTTCGCCGGATTTTGTCCAATACAAACGCAGAATTTAACAATATTATGTAGATATGTGCAGTACCTGCACTCACGTTGGCTACATTGCCAGCCTTACGCAGTCCACATATCCAACGAAGGTGTTGGCGGCGGGTGATCAGGCGTGGCTTGGTTGCTTTCAGCAAGGTGCTCGGAATACGCGTCGTGCATATTTTCCTGCACCAGGTTTTCGTCAATGGCGCCGATGAAGTGGAAAACCCAACCGAATGCGCCGAGACTGAGTCCATGACCCAACTCGTGGTCGATCACAGCGGTATGACCCTCACCGTAAAACGAGAAATTCCCCATGTTGAATCCGCCCGGTGGATAGGTAATCAAACCCCCTTCCATGATAATCATGCCAGTCTGCCAGTTGACGCTGATCGAGTGGATCTTGACCCGGTCGACCTGTTGGAACGTGACACCCGCAACGATGAGATTGATAACAAAAAAGATCAGCCCCAGTCCCGTCACGACCCAGGACATTGGCATGAGCCAACTCGCCCATCCAAGGATGCCTTTATATATCTCGTTTTGAGCAATGCTATCGAACGCTGCAAGAAAGTTGATCACACCCAGGGCAATACCGATCACTGGTCCAAACAGAATTGTCCCGATCGCCGCGTTCATGCCGGCGTTAAAGCCGATCATGAA
>Ga0316201_10001486_pt1 | contig 15861 bp, 10 predicted proteins | sample CS6wburrow_MG_FD_204516 | JGI IMG/M metagenome (GOLD analysis project Ga0316201, IMG submission 204516) | Coastal sediment microbial communities from Delaware Bay, Delaware, United States - CS-6 worm burrow | ecosystem: Environmental > Aquatic > Marine > Coastal > Sediment | place: USA... | reverse complement strand
GTTCACCTGGTCAACGTTCTTATAAAGTGCCTAGTGATTCGTTAAAACCTAAACCTGCAGTTACTCGCACTATGTCACGCGGTGGCTTTGGTGCAACGGCATCGGCAAAAAGCAACTGGGGTAGTTCGAAAAGTAGCAGAAGCAAATCAAGAAGCTGGGGCGGATAAATGCTTCGAATCCCTTGCGAGGAGCGCAAAAATTGGGAGGCTTTGGCCGCAGAATTCGGATTTAAATTTCACACTATGCACGGTGAGAAATATTGGGATGAATCTGCTTATTACCAGTTTTCGCTTGCTCAAATTGAACAAGGAATTGAAACGCCTACCGAAGATATCCACCAAATGTGCTTGGCTGTAGTCGATCAAGTTGTGAATAACGACGAACTGTTAACTCGATTTGCGATACCTGAGCAGCAGTGGGAATTTATTCGTAAAAGTTGGCGAAATGGCGATCCTTCTTTGTATTCTAGACTCGATTTTGCCTACGACGGGCAAGGCATTGCTAAGTTATACGAAAACAACGCCGACACGCCTACATCAATTTACGAAACGGGTTTTTGGCAATGGATGTGGCTTGAAAATAAAGTAGACAGTAAGTTGCTGGCCCACCATGCTGATCAGTTCAATTCCTTACAAGAAAAACTCGTTAACCGTTTTAAAGAGCTTCATACCTTAAACCCCGATAGAACCTTACACTTCGCGTGTTGCAAAAACACAGAAGAAGACAGGGGCACGGTACAATATTTAGAAGACTGCGCAGTTGCCGCCGGTATTGATACTAAGTTTGTTTATATTGAAGATATTGGTATCGATAAAGACAAGCAATTTGCGGATTTAGACAATCAAGTCATAAGCTGGTTATTTAAGCTATATCCTTGGGAATTTATGTTTGAGGATGAATATGGTGATGTGCTAGGACAACAAAATATTCGTTGGTTAGAGCCACCTTGGAAAGCAATTTTGTCGAACAAAGCTTTGTTGCCCATGTTGTGGAGAATGTTTCCTGAGCACCCTAATTTATTGCCTTCGTTTTTTGAAGACGAATTACATTTAGTGCCAGAAGATATGCTCTTGGTTAAAAAACCTATATTTTCTCGCGAAGGCGCGAACATTACTTTTACCGATAGCCGCGGAAATGCACTTGATGACAGCGCAGATTCAGACGGACCCTACGGCGAAGAAGGTTTCATATTCCAACAGAAATGTTCTCTGCCTCAATTTGATGGTAACCATACCTTAATTGGCAGTTGGCTGGTTGATGATCAAGCTGCAGGGATCTCCATTCGCGAAGATTCTCATACGGTCACACAAGATATGAGCCGTTATTTACCTCACGTAATAATTTAATCTGTGTTTAAGTTAATATAATCACCCCTTTTACTTAAGTCGAACGTTTAGTCAGTATGGATGTCTATTAAAGTAGCTCACAGCTTAGCTGTGGCCTTATAATTGATAGGGTTAAGTATGCAATTAAGCGCAATGATGAGAGTAAACAAGATGAAAAAAACTATTGATGGCACTAACATGAACACCTATTCGAGCAATAAATTATCTCGTGTCGCGGGCCTTATGCTAGTGACAAGTTTACTGGGATTAGGCTGTTCTGCAGGTCCTTCAGATCAAGAGTTGCGAGAAGAGCAAGAACGAAAAGCGAAAGATGAATTTATTGTTGTAGAAATGCGCGAAGCCAAAGAGGCTAAAAGTAAAAAAATAGAAGCGATGTCACAAATGCGCACTCAATTTGCTGGCGCCCCGCTTGCTATGAGCATGGATATGCCAGCACCTCCTCCGCCTCCGCTCGAGGCGACTAATCGAGATGACTTTGAGGAATTCGCTACTAACCCTATCAAAATGGTCGGGGAAAATCCCGTATCAACCTTTTCATCTGATGTAGATACGGCATCTTATAGTTTTGTGCGCCGTCAATTAAACCACGGTTATTTGCCGAATAAACAAGCTGTGCGTTTAGAAGAAATGTTGAATTATTTCGATTATCAATACCCGAAACCTCAAAACGCTAGTGAGCCATTTAAGGCAAGCACGGCTGTTTTTGATTCGCCATGGGCTAAAAATCGTAAGCTTGTGCATATTGGTATTCAAGGATATAGCTTAGGCGAAGACACTCAGCCCGACAGCAACTTAGTGTTTTTACTGGATGTGTCGGGTTCAATGAGTTCCCCCGACAAACTGCCTTTAGTTAAGCAATCTATGTCGTTGTTACTAAGTCAGCTCAAACCAAGCGATACGGTTTCCATAGTGGTATATGCGGGCGCTGCCGGAACAGTGTTACCGCCAACAAAAGTGAAAAATAAAACGGAAATATTTGCAGCAATGGAAAAGCTTTCAGCGGGCGGCTCTACCGCAGGAGCACAAGGCATTGAATTAGCTTATCAATTAGCTGAAGAAAACTTTAATGAGGACGCTGTAAACCGAATCATATTAGCCACCGATGGAGATTTCAACGTTGGTTTAAACGATAGGGAACAACTACAAGACTATGTAGAGCGTAAACGTGAAAAAGGCATATTCTTATCGGTGTTAGGCTTTGGACAAGGCAACTACAACGATCACCTAATGCAGTCCTTAGCGCAAAATGGCAATGGCATTGCTGCCTATATTGATACCCTTAGCGAAGCTCAAAAAGTATTGGTTCACGAGGCGACGTCTTCGTTATTTCCCATTGCCAACGATTTAAAAATTCAAGTTGAGTTCAATCCCAAAGTGGTTAAAGAATATAGATTACTCGGTTATGAAACGAGAGCCCTAGCAAGAGAAGATTTTAATAACGACAAAGTTGATGCTGGCGATATAGGTTCAGGACATTCGGTAACGGCCATTTATGAAGTTACATTGGTTGGCAGCGAGGGTAGCTTCATCGACAATTTGCGATATGAGAACAAAGATATTGAAGCCGCAACTGAGCTAAACGGCGAGCTAGCTTTTTTGAAAATGCGTTACAAGTTGCCAGGTAATTCTGCGTCGACACTAATACAACAGCCCATAATGCTTCAAGATACTTATAATGAAGTGCTATTAAGCGATGCACATTTTGCTGCTTCGGTAGCTGGTTTTGCTCAGTTATTGAAAGACGCCAAATATACAGGGCAGTGGAGCTATGACGATGCGCTGAATTTAGCACTTGCTAACAGAGGGAATGACGAGTTTGGTTATCGCAATGAGTTTGTGCAATTGATAAGGAAAGCTAAACTGGCGAAGCCAGCTAATATGTAGGAAATAAAAATAGGATCTTGAGTCAGCCAAGTTCTTCAACTGTCTTGCTGACTCAATATTTAAGCTCAACTATTATGCACGGCTAGTAAATTTAGCTTCCGCGGTGTTAACTTTTATTTTTTCACCCGATGAAATATATTCAGGCACTTGCACAGTTAAACCAGTCGATAACAACGCAGGCTTCGTTCGTGCACTTGCAGAAGCTCCTTTTATAGAGGGGTCGGTTTCGGTAATGACTAAATCGACAGAGGCAGGTAATTCAATGCCAACAGGTTTATCTTCAATAATTAATATTTGTAAACCTTCGGTTTCTTCAGTGATAAACAAAAGTTCATCAACAATGGTTTCTTTATCTAGTGAATAAGGTGTGTAGTCTTCGTTGTCCATAAACACATATTCGTTACCATCGACATAAGAAAACATCACTTTTTTCTTACTAAACTCAGAGGTATTAATTACCTCATCAGCTTTAAAGCTTTCATCTACTTTCGCGCCTGTTCCTACTTCATACAATCGCATTCTATATAAACTAGCGCCTGCTCGGCCACTTGGTGTGAGTTTAGCAATCTCTTTTACAAAATAGACTTTTCCATTGTGCTCAATAACTGCATTTTTCTTTATTTCACTGGCTTTTGGCATACTACTTCTCTTTAATATTCAATTCTATGTGACTAGGATAACTCAAATGTAAATATACTGACACTTGGTTTTTTAATAAATTGTCTGTTGAGCAGGCATAAAAAAGCCCGACCAAATTGGCCGGGCAAAAGGAGCTTAGTTAAAGCACCTAACGACAGAACTTTTATTGACTACATATCGCTGATATTAAACTATCGCTTTCATATCAGTCATGTAGCCGCGTAAGACTTCACCCATAGTTTCAACGCCATGTGTGCGTAATGCTTTGTTAATAGCAACTAATTTGAGGTTATCTACGCCATTGCTGGTATTGCTCAAACCACCGCCTATATGTTCAAGGGTGATTTGAGGCATTAATTTTTCTTTCAATAATGGGATCGCAGCATTTGCGAATAAATAATTGCCGTATTCAGCAGTATCTGAAATAACAACGTTCATTTCATATAAACGCTTACGCGATATAGTGTTAGAAATAAGTGGTGTTTCATGCAGTGATTCGTAATATGCCGACTCTGGTAAAATGCCAGCTTCAACCATAACGTCAAAAGCCACTTCTACACCGGTTTTAATCATGGCAACCAACAAAATACCTTTGTCGAAGAATTCTTGGTCTGAAATAGTCCCATCATAAATAGGCGCATTTTCAAATCCAGACTGTCCAGTTTCTTCACGCCACTTGAGTAAGTTGGCATCGCCATTAGCCCAATCTTGCATCATGGCGCGAGAGAATTCGCCAGATAATATATCGTCTTGATGCTTTTCGAATAAAGGACGCATCATTTCGGTAAGTTGTTCAGACAACTCAAATGCAGCTACTTTCGCTGGATTTGATAAACGGTCCATCATGTTCGTTACGCCGCCAATTTTTAAAGCTTCCGTAATGGCTTCAAGGCCATATTGTATAAGTGCGCCTGCATAAGCTGCATCAATACCGTCGGCAACCATTTTTTCATAAGCTAAAATAGCCGCGGCTTGTTGCATACCGCAAAGAATAGTTTGTTCGCCCATCAGGTCAGACTTTACTTCGGCTACGAAGCTGCTTTGTAATACACCAGCACGGTCGCCACCTGTGGCACTTGCTAATGCTTTAGCAATTTCGAGGCCTGCGCCTTGCGGGTCGTTTTCTGGATGCACGGCAATAAGAGTTGGCACGCCAAATCCGCGTTTATACTCTTCACGCACTTCGGTGCCAGGGCACTTGGGTGCGCACATCACTACAGTGATATCGCTGCGTATTTGCTGGCCTTCTTCAACAATATTAAAGCCATGCGAATAAGACAATGTAGCGCCTTTCTTCATAAGCGGCATAATAGCTTCAACAACGCTTGCATGCTGTTTGTCGGGCGTAAGGTTATATACTAAATCTGCTTCAGGAATAAGGGTTTGATAAGTGCCAACCGTGAAACCGTTTTCACTTGCTCTAACAAAGGAATCTCTTTTTTCATCTATTGCAGATTGTCTAAGCGCGTAGCTTATGCTTAAACCTGAGTCACGCATATTCAAGCCTTGATTCAGACCTTGAGCGCCACACCCTACAATAACAATTGATTTGCCTTTAAGTGCGTCGCAACCGTTTGCGAATTCTTCGCGTTGCATAAAGCGGCATTGGCCAAGTTGATTAAGCTGATCTCTAAACGCTAAACTGTTGAAATAATTTGCCATTTGGTTTCCGAGCATCAATTGATGCGTTTTTTAAAAGTTAGTCTTTTACGACCTTGTTGAGCACTATACAGAAACTCTTTGTTTTATAAATTGAATTATTTGCAACTTAATGTTTCAATATATGAAATAAATGTCGCGTTCGGTGCTCGTTTTGACCGTTTAAGAAAATAAATTTATGGATATTAAAGCGCTAAAACAATTTCAACATTTAGCTTCTAGCTTAAGTTTTTCTAAAACAGCTTTAGCTATGTTTGTGTCGCCACCTACTCTTACTCGCGCCATTATGAGGCTAGAGCAAGAGTGTGACGTGTCTTTGTTCTTGCGTAATAATCGCAATGTTCAATTAACCCAAGCGGGGCGTAAATTACTCGCTTTTGCTGATGAAACATTGGCTCGATACCATAAACTACAAAGCGATATTGCTAGCCAAAAAGAACAACTGAGTGGTGAGCTATCTCTGTTTTGCTCGGTGACCGCGGCACAAACTTATTTGCCTACAATCTTAGATAGTATGCGTCGACTGTATCCCTCGGTAGATATTAAATTAGAGACCGGAGACCACGAGTTGGCATTAAAGCGAATAAGCGACAATCAGCATGAAAATATGGCCGATTTAGCGATTGCTATTCACACGCCCGATTTTCCTGCAAACATTCATTTCCAGTCTATTGATATTGTGCCTCTTACCTTAATCGTTCCATCTTCAATGGACGTTAATAGTCTAAATGATATTAGCTGGCAAACTTCAAATGTGATTATGCCGGCCAGAGGACCCTCTAGGCGAATAGTGCATCATTGGTTTGCTGAGCAAAATATACGTCCTAAAATTTATGCGCAAGTATCGGGTAACGAAGCAATTGTTAGCATGGTGTCTCTAGGCCTAGGTATAGGGTTTGTGCCCCGCCTTGTGCTTGAGAATTCAACGGTAAAGAATAAAGTGAAGAGTATTCCAGTATCGAATATTGAAGCGTATCGGCTGGGACTGTGTTATTTGAAAGAACGCGCTCACGAGCCTTTGATACGCTCAATTAGTCAATTATTTTCTCAATAGCTTTAGGTCTGTTGAACTAATATGTGTTTAGGGTATTAATTTACCGCCAATTGTTTTAGTAGTTTGTCGAAATTACGATAAGACAAGGCTTCCGCTATGTGTTTCTTTTGTATGTGAGTACTTGCTTCTAAGTCAGCTATTGTTCTAGAAACCTTTAGGGTACGGTGGAAGGCTCTCATTGAAAGTCCAAGTGCATCTATGGCCTTTGTAATGAAATGTTGGTTAGCGTCAGACAATACTGCAAATTGTTTAAGGGTTTTATTGTTTAAACTGGCGTTTAACGATCCTTGCCGTTCATATTGAATTTGTTGTGCCTTTGAGACTAAGATTTTTACTTCAGCGCTAGTTACAATATTATTTTTCTGTCTACCTTTGTCCTCTTCATTCCTTTCGGTGCTGATATTCGTTCCCAGGGCCATACTGATATCTACTCTGGGCACATGAACTTGTAGGTCAATTCGGTCAAGCAAAGGGCCTGAAATTTTATTTAAGTAGCGAAGTATTTGATCATCGTTGGAGCGTTTGTCATCAACGTCGCCGGTGGGGCTAGGATTCATTGCTGCTATCAACTGAAAGTCTGCTGGGTAAGTCGTTTTGTGTCTAGCGCGAGACAAATTAATTTCGCCGGTTTCTAAGGGTTCTCGTAAAACGTCCAGCACATGACGCCCAAATTCGGGTAGCTCATCTAAGAATAATACACCCTTGTGCGCTAAGGTTATTTCACCAGGCATTGGGTAACTGCCCCCGCCCACCAAAGCGGCCGCTGAACTTGAATGATGGGGTTGTCTAAAGGGTCGCTGGCGCCAGTTATTTGGGTTGACTTGTTCACCTACCACAGAGCGGATAGACGCTACAGTAAGCGCATCTTCTATGGGTAATTCGGGTAAAATTGACAGTAAGCGATTGGCCAACATGCTTTTTCCTGTTCCTGCGGGTCCAAACAATAGTAGGTTATGCCCTCCAGCTGCACATATTTGCAATGCGCGTTTGGCATGGTCTTGGTCTATAATATCGGATAAGTCGCCATACTTTGCTAGGTTGTGATCGAACAAACAAGGTGCTTCGCTAATGAGTGCTCTTGATAACATTTGCTTATCGATTAAATGTAAATAAACGTCCCAGAGGTGACTTGCTGACAATACATGTGCCGTGCTGACAAGAGCGGCTTCTTGTGCGTTCATTTCAGGTAATATTAATTTACGCTCAGATTTAGCGGCGGCAAAAGCCATAGGTAATGCACCTTGCACACTGCGTAATTCGCCCGACAGTGCCAGTTCACCTACAAATTCATAGTTTTCTAAACATCCAGCGCCTAAGCCCTCACTTGCACAAATAATGCCTATCGCAATGGCTAAATCGAAGCGTCCACCCCCTTTAGGTAAGTCTGCGGGAGCCATATTCACCGTAATCCGCTTGCTGGGGAAGTCAAAGCCCGCATTAATCATTGCACTTCGCACTCGATCACGCGATTCTTTTACGGTAGTTTCGGGTAGTCCCACTAAGTGGAATCCGGGCAATCCATTGCTAAGGTGCACTTCAATTGTGACTAAGGGAGCATCTATGCCTAAATTAGCGCGTGTATATACAACGGCGAGATCCATAAATCGTTCTTGGTTAGTATTGATAGGCAATATTGTGCTCAATCACTGTTTGAATCGCTACTGTACCTTGGACCTGATCTGCCAAAACCACTGAATGTTTACGCTTGTGTTAGTGCTTGATTACAGGCACACTGCGAAGTGTAGCGACAAGTTGAATTATTCCGAACATCATTTGATACACGCTCAACCGTTTTCGAAGTATTGACCTGAGAGAATAGGCAGGATGTGTGTTAGTGGTGTTTTTTGCGTTTTACGCTCAAGCAACCTGCATCTGCCGCTTTTTGTTATTCACAAGGTTAATTAGTCCTTTGCGATAAGCGCAAAAACACTCGAATTGAAACAAAAATTGAGCTACATTCACATAATGAAATACTCGGGTTCAGTAGCGCGATAATTACCATGATGGTAGCTAGCACCCCAAAGCATAATGCTTGCGACCCAAGTAAAAATTAAATATTAATCGATAAGAGAATTACATTGCCTATCACTAAGCCAGTTTCCACCAAGTCAGTTAACGAGACCTCTAGTTTTGATTACCTAATTAAGATACTAAAAGCGCCTATTTATAATGCGGCTGTAGTGACTGAGTTAAACAAGCTTGAAACCTTGTCTAGTGTGGTGGGCAATGAAGTATATATCAAAAGAGAAGATCAACAGCCTGTAAAGTCTTTTAAACTGCGCGGTGCATACAATTGCATGGCACAGTTAAGTGTAAAGCAAAGAGCGGCTGGGGTAATTGCAGCATCGGCTGGTAATCATGCTCAAGGGGTTGCCTACGCGGCTAAAGCAATGAATATAAAAGCCACCATCGTGATGCCCGAAACCACTCCTGAAATTAAAGTAAAAGCAGTGCGAACCTTTGGGGGTAAGCATGTGACTGTGGTGCAACATGGTACAAGCTTCGATCAAGCAAGTGCACATGCTTTTGAACTATGTGAACAATATGGATTTACCATGATCCCCCCGTTTGATCATCCCGATGTAATCGCTGGGCAAGGCACTATTGCTAAGGAGATGTTGGAACAATTAAGTGATTTCGATTATTTATTTGTAGCCGTTGGCGGTGGCGGATTGGCTGCGGGAATGGCGGTTTACTTAAAACAAATAAAGCCAAATATTAAGATTATTGGTGTGGAGTCGGAAGAATCTGCTTGTTTAAAAGCAGCTTTAGAAGCGGGCGAACCCGTGTCATTGCCACAAGTGGGTATTTTTGCCGATGGTGTAGCCGTGAAAACGATTGGCACTGAATCTTTTCGATTGTGCCAGCAATACCTTGATGATGTAATTACTGTGACTAACGATGAAATTTGTACGGGTATTAAAGACATATTCGATGATATACGAGTAATTGCTGAGCCTGCAGGTGCACTTTCGGTAGCGGCAATTCGCAAATACTGTCGTGAACATGATATTCAAAATAAACGATTAACAGGTATTCTGTGTGGCGCTAACGTTAACTTTCACACCCTTCGTTATGTATCTGAACGCTGCGAATTAGGTGAACAAAAAGAAGCGGTTTTCGCCGTTAATATCCCTGAAGAAAAAGGGGCTTTTAAAGCATTTTGTACTTTGCTTGGCGGTATAGTTATTACCGAGTTTAACTACCGTTTTAATTCCTCTACGCAAGGTACTAATGGTTCTACTACCGGCTATGCGCAAATATTTGTGGGTGTTAAGCTAAGAAATGGCGCGGTAGAATTTAATCAGTTATTAAAGGCCTTAGATGACAAAGGTTATACATACTGCGACCTTTCTAAAAATGAGCTTGCTAAACTACATGTTAGGCATATGGTTGGCGGTCGTCCACAGCAAAAAATTGATGAAAGCATATTTAGCTTTTCTTTTCCTGAATATCCAGGTGCCTTAATGCATTTCTTAAATACCTTGGGCGAATCATGGAACATTACTTTGTTCCATTATCGCAATCATGGTGCTGCGCAGGGGCTTGTGCTAGCTGGTTTCGAAATAGCGCCACAACAGCGTGAAAGTTTTCAGCAATACTTAGACAAGCTCGATTTTGATGTACAAGAGCATCAAGATGATCCTGCTTATAAATTCTTCTTATCTAGCACAGCATAGCGAACAATAGCCAAGCGCAGTAGCAGTCTTACAAGCGTTCTAAATGCTGAATTATTTCAGGCCATACAAGAGGTGTGATGGCTTCTTTTAAGACCAAACTAGATTCAGAAAACTCAAGGCTACCGTCGTCACGACTATGCACATGTTTATTTTCGCGAAGTGCATTTACAAAGGTACTCAATACATTCTTATCGTAAAATTCAGGCGAATGCATACCAAATAACGATGATAATCTTTCCGCAACGCCAGTGGATTGCCGCTCTAACTGAGCCCGACCAATAATATTTTCCGTTTCTAACACTCGCAACACCACAGCGTAGCGCTGCCAAGTTTCTTGCATACATCTGCTTAACAACCACGCACTATGAAATTCTGGCGAATTAGGCGCAGCAGCGGCTAAATACTTGCCTTTTTGTACTAACATGCCGGCAGACTTAAAGTACTCCACTAAATCTTCAATATACTTGGCAAGCTCCTCGTTGCTAAAACGCAAAAAGAACTCTCGCTTAAGCATTGGATATAGCTTTTCAACTAATTCTATCAATGCTGTTTTACTAAGAGTTTTGTGAGCAAATACCGCCGCTATTACTAAGCTTGGTAGGGCAAACATATGCAGAATGTTATTACGATAAAAGGTGAGTAATACAGCGTTGCCTTCTTTCGGCGAGACCATAAATCCATATTGATCTTCACTTTGTTGAAACCTGTTTAAAGCAAGAGTTCGCTCTACTATATCTTTCGCGTCTTCGTCTGGATATGTGGCATCAGCGCTATATGGGGTGGCTTTAAAAAGCTTAAGGAAATCATCAACAGCTTTGATCAAATCGTCTTTACTCATAATATGCGTTTTTGATGATAACAAACAGATTGCCAATAATGCAGTGCCGTTCAATGCCGCGTTCTCATTAATTCGCGTCATAACGGTATTAGCTAATAAATTAACGGTTGGTGTCAGCCATGTTGGTTTCTTTTCATTGTCGGTAATGTCATCTCGCCAATTGGGTACTGCTTTGTCTAAAAAATTATGTAGCGCAATGGGTTCACCAAAATTGACATATCCATGACCGTAGTTTTTCAATTTACGAATGGCTGAAAATACCTGAGTGGTAGATTCCTTCGTCTTGCCTTTACCTTGTAGCTCCTTTTGATAGCTCTTTACTTCCATAACATGTTCGTAACCCAAATAAACAGGCACTATTGAAACGGGCCGCTTTACGCCTTTGGTTACGGCTTGGATTGTCATGGCTAACATGCCTGTTTTAGGCGGCAACAAGCGCCCAGTGCGGCTGCGGCCACCTTCAGGGAAATATTTAACCGAGTATCCTTTATTAAATAGCAGCTCTAGATACTCTCTGAATATACTGCTATAAAGTTTATTGCCCGCAAAACTGCGACGCAGGAAAAAGGCCCCACAGCGCCTAAAAATAGGACCTGCTGGCCAAAAGTTTAAGTTAATACCTGCGGCAATATGTGGTGTAACCAAACCTTCGTGGTAAATAACATAGGTTAGTAATAAATAATCCATGTGACTTTTATGACAAGGCACATATATTATTTCGTGACCATTCGCTGCAAGCTCACGCACACGGTCTGCATGGCTAACGTCAATGCCGTCATAAATTTTATTCCAAATACGGGTAAGTAATCTACTGCCAAGCCTTATCAAACCTTCGCGATAGTCGGCTGCTATTTCGTCTACATATTTTTTAGCTTTTTTGCGCGCTTTTTGCGGACTTAGTTTCTTATTTTGTATTTCATCATCTATAGCTGCTTTAACACTCGTGGCGCCTAATACTGAATTATATAAATCTTGGCGTTCTAATAAAGTGGGTCCAGAAAGTACTTGGCGTTTGCGTTGAAAATGTGTCCGTGCCACTCTTATAAGCTTGTGAGCAATTTGCTTGTCACTGCCCTTTAATGAGGCCATTTCCCTTGTGGATACTGGTTTAGAATAGCTGACAAAGTTATCGCGGCCAAAAAACAGCACAATGAAAAATTTGCGAAGCCAGTTTGGTGACGCTTTTAACGCAATTAGTTGTGCCCAACCCGATTTTTCCTTGCCAGCTGAGCGGCCCCATGAGATAAATACTGGCACAACTTGCACGTCTAAGTCTTTGTCTTCTCGATGATACTGAAACATTTCAGTAAAATGATTTTCAATAATAGTAGGTTCTACTTTTCGGGTGAGAATGCTTTCAGGCTTGTTTAGATAATAGCTTCTGTTATGAACTTTATTTACTAGCGGCAACTTCTGTAAGGGGCTAGGGAGGCCGAGTTGTTTAGTCGATTTTTCAAGCGCGATAGAATCGGTAAAAGATTTGGTTTGCAGTAAATACACAATTGGGCGTGTTTTATCAATTCCCAACTCTTTCTCGAGATCTGCAGGGACACTTTTTACCGATACTAACCATCCTATAGGTTTAGCGAGTAAGTAGCGTAAAAACGAGGCCATCCAATTCATATTTGCTCCACTAATAATGGTGGTAAAAATTAATATCTTCTTTATAGCACTGAGATGTTAGCACGAAGGTGCTTATTTACTTCAGCACTTATCTTTGAAATATTGCAGCAAAATACGGATAGTTAGAACAAAAAGCAATCAAAATAGTTGTTGCTTATTGATTTTTAAAGGATATACTTCAATTAACTGTATAGAAAAACAGGCTGTTTATGCGTCCACTAACACCAAGACAACAAGAAGTTCTCGAGCTAGTTAAATCTACTATGATAGATACTGGCATGCCTCCAACTCGCGCTGAAATTGCGAGAGAATTAGGATTCAAATCGGCAAATGCGGCCGAAGAGCATCTTAAAGCTTTAGCTAAGAAAGGGGTGATTGAAATTTTGCCGGGCACTTCTCGCGGGATTAAGCTCAATGTTGCTCTGGAAGAAGAGCTTGAAGACGGACTGCCTCTAATAGGGCAGGTAGCAGCAGGAGAGCCGATACTTGCTCAAGAACATATAGAGAATAGATTTAAGTGCGATCCCGCTATGTTTCATCCACGCGCTGACTTTTTACTTAGAGTAAAAGGCGAAAGTATGAAAAATATTGGCATTATGGATGGCGATTTATTAGCGGTGCATAAAACCGATCAAGTGAATAACGGTCAAGTGGTTGTCGCGAGAGTTGATGAAGACGTTACGGTAAAACGATTCGAACGTAAAGGTAGCGAAATACTATTACATGCAGAAAATGACAGCTTTGCACCAATAAAGGTCGATCTTGCTTCTCAATTTTTTACAATTGAAGGTTTAGCGGTTGGTGTGATTCGAGATCGAGCTGATTTCTAGAATCTCAGTTTAGTCAGGTATTACTTATAAAAGAGACCCTATAATATAGCTGTCTCTTTTTTTGTACGTTTTTTTTGGTGATAATTTGAACAAATCAGGGGTATTTAGAAAAAAAAAGTGATAAAACACTAGACTAGTGGGGCAAATTGAAAGATTATTACGCGGTTATTTACATAATAAAAACAAATGCATCAGTATAAATTAAACTTAAGTCCACAAAATAGATTTTGTGGCTTATCAATGTCACGGCCGTTAGCGGTGAACACAATGGGAGTGTTAGTGTGAAGTTCAAAAATTTCATTTCTTCTCTGTCTCTTTTCTTTGTTGCATGCTCAAGTTATGCAGCAGATGTGGTCGATACTGGCCGGTCAGATTTGAATTTACGTCCAGGCGTTACAGAGATAAGTCATCAGGTCTACGATTTGCATATGCTTATGTTTTATATTTGCGTAGGCATTGCCGTTGTCGTTTTTGGCGCAATGTTTTATTCCATGGTAATGCACCGCAAATCTAAAGGCGCTAAGCCCGCAAATTTCCATGACAATTTAACCGTAGAAATAGTGTGGACCATCATCCCATTTGTCATTCTTATTTTTATGGCCGTTCCTGCAGCGTATACGCTCATTGATATGGAAGATGCTAGTCAGCCAGACCTTACGATCTTGGTTACTGGTTCTCAATGGAAATGGCATTACAAGTACATGGACAACGATGTTGAATATTTCTCCGTGATGGCGACTCAAATGGATCAAATAAATAATAAACTTCCGAAAGGAAAAAATTATTTATTAGAAGTAGATCGTCCGTTAGTTGTCCCAACGGGTCAGAAAGTGAGATTCTTAATCACTTCCGACGACGTCATACATTCTTGGTGGGTACCAGATTTCGCTATCAAGAAAGATGCAAACCCAGGGTTTATAAACGAAGCTTGGGCAAACGTGATGGAACCAGGAGTATACCGCGGTCAGTGCGCAGAACTTTGCGGCAAAGACCATGGCTTTATGCCCATTGTGGTTATTGCAAAAGAACCCGCAGAATTTAATGCATGGGTAGCAGAGCAAGAATCTATAGCACTGCGCGCTCGCGAAGAAGAACAGCGTTTATTGTCTATGAATATGGGCATGGATGAGCTAATGACCCAAGGCAAGAAAGTGTACGAATCTGTTTGTGCGGCTTGTCATATGCCTAACGGCGAGGGTTTGCCAGGTGTTTTTCCTGCTCTGAAAGGTTCACCTATGGCGCTAGAAGATATTCCAGGCCATATCGATATTGTGGTAAATGGTCGTGCCGGAACTTCTATGGCTTCATTCTCTAAACAACTAACAATGTCTGAAATAGCGGCGGTAGTTACTTATGAGCGTAATGCTTGGGGTAATAATACTGGTGATATGGTTCAAGCCAAAGACGTTAACGCAATTATGAATGGTAAGGACTAAAACATGGCTACCACTATTGACACTAATCATTCTGGTGACGAACATGCTCATGACGATCACCACCACGGAGCACCCAGCGGCATAACTCGCTGGTTGTATACAACAAACCATAAAGACATTGGTACTTTGTATCTTTGGTTCGCTTTCATCATGTTTTTGGTGGGCGGCGCTATGGCAATGGTTATTCGCGCTGAACTTTTTCAACCAGGCTTACAAATTGTAGAACCAAACTTCTTCAATCAAATGACAACCGTACATGGTTTAATCATGGTGTTTGGGGCAGTTATGCCAGCATTTACTGGTATGGCTAACTGGTTAGTACCAATGATGATTGGTGCGCCAGATATGGCGCTACCACGTATGAATAACTGGAGTTTCTGGATACTTCCATTTGCCTTCTTGATTTTATTAGCTTCGTTATTCATGGAAGGCGGTGGCCCGGCCTTTGGTTGGACATTCTATGCGCCACTTTCAACCACTTATAGTGGCGACAGTACGGCACTCTTTGTTTTCTCTGTGCACATAATGGGCATGAGTTCTATTATGGGTGCCATAAACGTAATTGTAACTATCTTCAATATGCGTGCTCCTGGTATGACGTATATGAAATTGCCATTGTTCGTATGGACTTGGTTAATTACAGCATTCTTATTGATAGCGGTAATGCCGGTATTGGCTGCAGCAGTTACTATGGTGCTAACCGATAAATTCTTTGGTACTAGCTTCTTTAGTGCCGCTGGCGGCGGCGACCCGGTATTGTTCCAACATATATTTTGGTTCTTCGGACATCCAGAAGTTTACATAATGATTTTGCCAGCCTTTGGTATCATTTCTCAAATTGTTCCTACGTTTTCACGTAAGAAACTATTTGG
>Ga0316201_10001485_pt1 | contig 15863 bp, 6 predicted proteins | sample CS6wburrow_MG_FD_204516 | JGI IMG/M metagenome (GOLD analysis project Ga0316201, IMG submission 204516) | Coastal sediment microbial communities from Delaware Bay, Delaware, United States - CS-6 worm burrow | ecosystem: Environmental > Aquatic > Marine > Coastal > Sediment | place: USA: Delaware... | reverse complement strand
GACAGAATCAAGCAGCTCGTCCGCTGCATCGCCCTGGTGGCCTCACTCGTGACGGCCCCGGCGGCCATGGCCGTGCCATTCTGCCCAATTTCGCCGGACACGCTGACGGTCTCCAGCCAGCAAGTTATCAACACCTACTATCCCGGCACAGCGAGCGTAGCAGCGGGCGCCACGAGTATTTCTGTAGGCACCCCGCGAGGCGGCGCTGCGATCGTGGCCGGCGACACTTTGCTCGTGATGCAGATGCAGGGCGCCGAGATCGATACGGGTGACGCCGAGACAGCAGGTGGGCCCTATGGTGATGGTGCAGGCCCAAATGATCGCTCCGGAAACCTCGCGACGAATTTCGATGCCGGCCGCTACGAATTTGTGACTGCGACCGGACCCGTGTCCGGCGGCGTGGTGCCGATCGAAGGCGAACTTCCCGGCAGCGGACTACAGTTCGCGTATACCGAGCGACCGACCCCGACGGCGACAGCGGGCGTTGCGACGTTCCAGGTCATACGGGTGCCCGTCGTGCAGGACCTCACGGTTACGGCGAGCGGTGAAATAATTCCGGAGGCCTGGGATGGCTCCAGCGGTGGCGTAGTTGCATTCGATGTTGCAAACACCCTGACACTTGATGGCACGATTAATGTAAGCGGCTACGGGTTTCGCGGTGGCCAGTTCCTGTTTACCAGTGGTGGCAATGCCAACCTGACCGGTAAAGACAGGAATGGCTTCAAGGGCGAAGGCATCGCCGGGCGCCCGACGATGACGTACAGCACGCTGCGTGGCGCCGAAACCAACAGCGCAGGTTACCCGACGCCAGGCGCACTGTATCTTGGTGAACAGGGTCTTGGTGCACCAGGTAACGCCGGTTCTGCCGGCGGCGGTAGTGAAGACGCCGGTGGTGGAGGTGGCGGCAACGGCGGCTTTGGTGGTGACGGTGGGCGCGGTATACCGGATCTCGCGTCGCGTGGCATCGGCGGCGCGAGCTTCGCCGACCAGGTATTCACGCCGACGGTAAACCGCCTCGTTATGGGTGGCGGCGGCGGTGGTAGTAACGGCAATGACGGTACGCCGGTCATTCAGCTGTCCAGTGGCCAGGCCGGTGGCGGCATGGTCATGGCTCGCTTCAAGCGATTCGCAGGCAGCGGCACGTTCATCGCCAACGGTGATTCGCCGGGGTCCGGCGCCAGCGAAGGTATTGGCGGTGGCGGTGCGGGCGGCACGGTGGCACTCCTGACGGATGGCGCAGATCTTTCTGCGGCTACCTTCGAGGCCATCGGCGGCAGCGGCGGTTTCGCCCAGAACCCCAGTGACGGCGGTGGCGGTGGTGGTGGTGGCGGCCTGATCTTTATCGCCAACTCGACCGGCGTGACCTCCAGTGCGCTTGGCGGAGCGGCTGGCGGTTCGTCGTCTGGCGGCGACTTTAACGGCTTTGCGGGACAAATCGGCGTGCAGTTCGATACGGCATTCCAGTTGCCGCCGTCCGCACCGTTTGACTGCGATTTTTTCCCGGACACCGATGATGATGGTGTGCTCGATTTTTACGATCCGGATGATGACAACGATGGTGTGCCGGACAGTGTCGAGGGCACCGGCGATTCGGATGGTGATGGCGTTATCAACGCACTCGACATCGATTCGGATAACGACGGCATTGTGGACAATGTGGAAGCACAAAGTGCCGGCGCTTTCGTAGCACCCACCGGCGTTGATACGGATGGCGACGGCCTCGACAATGCCTACGACTCAGATAATGGCGGCACGGCGATCGTTGTTGTAAACACAGACGGTACTGATCAGCCGGACTACCTGGATGACGATGCAGACAACGACGGCGTTCCCGACCTTATAGAGGGCCACGATGCCAACGGCGACGGCGTCGCTGACGTAAGTCCGTCCGGCAGTGACGATGCCGATGGTGATGGCCTCAACGATAGCTTTGACACGGTCGCGGGGCCTGCTGCCGGCAACGCATCCGGCAGCAATAGCCCGCTGCAGAATACCGATGGCGCTGACAATCGCGACTGGCGCGACGCGGACGACGACAATGACGGCACTGCGACCGCAGGCGAGGATGCAAACAGCAACAGTAATTTCGCGGATGATGATGCCGATAGCGATGGCACACCCGATTATCTCGAGTCATCGAGTGCGGACAGCGACGGGGACGGCGTAACGGACCAGAACGATCCGAATGACGCGGATCCCTGCATACCTTCGCAGTTTGGTACGGGTTGTACGACTGATACGGACAGCGACGGCACGGCGGACAGCGTCGAGGGCCAGTTCACCGACACCGATAGCGACGGCACGCCGGACTACCTCGAGTCGTCGTTGACGGACACCGACGGTGACGGCTTTAACGACCAGGCTGACCCGGCCAATACCGATCCCTGCATTCCGTCACAGTTCGGCGCCGGTTGCACCACGGATACCGATAGCGATGGCGTGGCAGACAGCGTCGAGGGCGAGTTCACCGACAGCGATAGCGACGGCACGCCGGACTATCTCGAGTCGTCACTAACAGACACCGACGGCGATGGCACCAACGACCAGGATGACCCGGCCAATACCGACCCCTGTATTCCTTCCACGTTTGCACCTGGCTGCACCGACGATACGGACGGCGATGGCGTGGCAGACAGTGTCGAGGGCGAGTTCACCGACAGCGATAGCGACGGTACGCCGGACTACCTGGAGTCGTCGTTGACGGACACCGACGGCGATGGCGTCAACGACCAGGATGACCCGGCCAATACCGACCCCTGTATTCCTTCCACGTTTGCGCCCGGCTGTACTGACGATACCGACGGCGATGGCGTGGCAGACAGTGTCGAGGGCGAGTTCACCGACAGCGATAGCGACGGCACGCCGGACTATCTCGAGTCGTCGCTAACAGACACCGACGGCGATGGCGTCAACGACCAGGATGACCCGGCCAATATCGATCCCTGTATCCCGTCAGACTTTGGTCCAGGTTGTGCCACGGATACCGACGGCGATGGCGTAGCAGACAGCGTCGAGGGTGAGTTCACCGATAGCGATAGCGACGGCACGCTGGACTATCTCGAGTCGTCGTTGACGGACACCGATGGCGATGGCGTTAACGACCAGGATGACCCGGCCAATACCGACCCCTGTATCCCGTCGGTACTAGGACCGGGCTGCACCGCCGACAGCGACGGCGATGGCATTGCCGACAGTGTCGAGGTTGGCGGAGACGGATCTTTCGATGCTGGCGACAGCGATCCGCTGGACATTGACAGCGATGACGACGGGCTTGCAGACGGTGTCGAGGATGCCAACGGCGATGGTGTGCAACAGGCGGGTGAGACCAGTCCGACCGACGCCGATTCCGACAACGATGGTATCGACGATGGCGTTGAAAGCGGCGTCAACGTCGGGCTTTCCGATCCCGATGGCGCAGGTCCTATCGAAGGCACCGACGCCGGTTTCGTCGGCGACAACGATCCCTCGACCACTACCGATCCGCTGAATGCAGATACGGATGGCGACGGTCTGGATGATGGCGTCGAGGATGCCAACGGTGACGGCCAGGCCCTGAACACGATCGGCGGCACGGGCGGAGTCGCAGGCAACGGTGAAACTGATCCGGGTGATGCCGATACCGACGGTGACGGCCTCAATGACGGTGACGAAACTAACGGCACGGGCCCGCTGGCCGGCATTGGCGTGACCAATCCGCTCGATACCGATACCGACGATGGCGGTGCGCAGGATGGCACTGAGGTGACGCTCGATGGCACCGATCCGACGGTCGGCAACGGTGGTGACGACGCAATTGACTCGGATGGCGATGGCATTACCGACAGTGTGGAAGTGGCACTGGGTACCGATCCTGACGATGCGGATTCGGACAACGACGGACTGACCGACGGGCAGGAGGTCGGAATCAATGGCCTGCTGGACGCCGGCGAGACAGATCCCCTCGACGCCGACAGCGACGACGACGGTCTGTCCGATGGTGCTGAGGTCAACGGCTCCGGTTTGCTGGACCCGTATGGGTCTACCGACCCGCTGGACAATGATACGGACGGCGACGGCATCAACGATGGCGTGGAGGCCGGAGTCTCGACAGACGGCTTGAACCCGGGCAACAGCGACGTCGCAGGAATACCGTACGCGGGCACCGCGGGCAGCTTTGTAGGCGACGCGGATCCCGGCACGACGACCGATCCGACGAATACTGATTCGGACGGCGACGGGCTACCGGATGGTGCTGAGGACCTGAACGGCGACGGGCAGACCGTCAATACGATCGGTGACAGCGCGTCTTCGGGTACCGGCGAAACGGATCCGAACAATACAGACACGGACAGCGACGGGCTGGGCGATGGCGACGAAGTGAATGGCACAGGGCCGCTCGCGGGAATCGGCGCGACGGACCCACTCGATGCGGACACCGATGATGGCGGAACGCAGGACGGCACCGAGTTGTTAGCGGATGGTACCAACCCGGTGTTTGGAAACGCTGGCGACGACGCTGCGGCGGATCCGGATAACGACGGCCTGAGCAATGCGCAGGAAGCGATCCTTGGTACCGACCCCGATGACCCGGATTCAGACGACGATGGAATCGACGATGGTGCCGAGGTTGGCAACGACGGGGTTGTCGATCCCACCGACACTGACCCGCTCGATGCGGACACTGACGATGACGGCCTAAGCGACGGCGCCGAGCTTGTCGGGCAGGACGGTTCGCCGAACAACGGTGATGAAACCGACCCGCTCAGCGCAGACTCCGATAACGATGGCGTCAATGATGGCACCGAGGTAGGCGTTACGAGCGGCGTGCCGGGTGGCGTCAGTGATGGTAATGGCACCGCGTTTGCCGGCACAAATACTGGTTCACCGAACTTTGTGGCAGATGCAGATCCGGCGACAACGACGGATCCGACCGATCCTGATTCCGACGACGACGGTCTGAGCGATGGCGCAGAAGACGCTAATGCAGACGGCGCTGTCACGAATACGATAGGTGGCACGGGCTCGAGTGGTTCCGGCGAAACGGATCCCAACAACGACGATACGGATGGCGACGGCTTACGCGACGGTGACGAAGTCAACGGCACCGGTCCCCTTGCGCTGGTCGGAGCGACCGACCCGCTCGATACGGATACGGATGATGGCGGCACTGAAGACGGCGCCGAGGCCCTGGCGGACGGCACGGACCCGGTCGCCAACAGCCTGGATGACGCCGCTGCGGATGCCGATAACGACGGCTTGAGTAATGGCCAGGAAGCGATACTGGGCACGGACCCACTGGATTCGGACTCGGACAACGATGGCATTGATGACGGTGACGAAGTTGGCAACGACGGAGTCGTCAATCTTGGCGACACCGATCCGCTGGATGCCGACAGCGACGATGATGGGCTTACCGATGGTTTGGAGACGAGTGGTGCAGACGGTCTGCCAGGTTCCGGCGACGAGACCGATCCCCTGGCTGCCGATTCGGACAGCGATGGTCTGCCAGACGGCCTCGAATCCGGCGTTACCACGCCAGTAGCCGCAGGCAGTAGCGACGGTAACGGCACGCCGTATGACGGTACCGAACCAGGTGCCGCGACGTTCGTGATCGACAGCGAGCCAAGTACGACAACGGACCCGACCGATCCTGATTCCGACAACGACGGTCTGCAGGATGGTGTCGAAGATCTGAATGGCAACGGTTCAACGGGTCCTGTAACTATCGGGGGTACCGGCAGTACTGGTTCCGGCGAGACCGACCCGAATAATTCGGACAGCGATGGCGATGGCCTCAGCGATGGCAATGAACGTGACGGCATCGGCCTGCTCGGCGGCATCGGCGCAAGCAATCCGCTCGATACCGACACCGACGACGGTGGCATCGACGATGGCGTCGAGGTGCTGACTGATCGGACTAACCCGCTGGCGGGCGGTGATGACCGTATCGATACTGACGGTGATGGCACCTTCGACTTTTCCGACCCGGATCCGCTCGATCCGTGCACGCCGAACTTCCCGAGTGCGACCTGCCTGGACGATGATAACGACGGGGCTGCCAATAACGGCACACCGACAACGGTCGTGCCGGTGGAGCCCAATCCGGCGGCGGACAGCGATCCTTGCGTACCGAGCAACACGGTGGCTGCCTGTGACACCGATATGGATGGCGTATCCGATGGCGAGGAAATCACGAACGGCACGGACCCGAACGACCCTGACAGCGACAACGACGGCATTCCGGACGGCACCGAAAACACGGATGCTGACGGCGACGGTACCAACGACGGTCTCGATACCGATTCCGACAACGATGGTATCCCCGATGTGATCGAAGCCGGGCCGAACCCGCTCGTGCCTGTCGATTCCGACAACGACGGTTTCGCCGACTTCGTGGACAACGATTCGGACAACGACGGTATTCCCGATGCAGTCGAAGGTTCGGATGATAGCGACGGCGATGGCGCGGCCGACTACATAGATCGTGACAGCGACGATGATGGCATACCGGACACGATCGAAGACGATATCGCGATCGGCGTGGACAGCGACGGCGACCAGGTTGACGATGGCTACGATGTCGATGTAACGCTCGGTACTGACGCCGACAATGACGGCGTCGACGATGCACTCTCACCACGCGATACGGACGGCGATGGCAAGCAAGATTATCTTGATATCGATGCCGACAACGACGGTATACCCGACACGGTGGAGGCGGATCTCGATGTATTGGCCGACGCGGACGGCGACCAGGTTAACGATGTCTACGACAGCGATTCGACATTTGGCACGGATGCCAACGGCGATGGTGTTGACGATGCGGTCACACCGACCAATACCGACCTTGATGCGTCACCGGACTACCTCGACCTCGACAGCGACAACGATTCCCTGCTCGATGTCATTGAGGCGGGCGGCGTTGATGACAATGGTGACGGAATAATCGACGTCATCTCGATCAATGAAGGCACGCTTACCACGCCGACCGACACGGATCTCGACGGCATCGGAGACTGGCGTGAAATCGATAGCGACGACGACGGGACCAACGACATTGTTGGCACGGCGTTCGAAACCGACGATATGGATGGCAACGGCGTGCTTGATGACATCACTGATACCGACGGCGATGGCATTGCCGACGTTGTCGATCAACAGGATGGCTTTGGTACCTTGAACGACGTGGATAACGACGGTATTCCCAATAACACCGACGGCGGCGTTGATACTGATGGCGACGGCCTGCCGAACTTCCAGGATACTGACAGCGACGGCGACGGCATACCGGACTCGACCGAGGCCGGACCAAACCCTGTCGCGCCGGTCGATACGGACGGCGACGGCATGCCGGACTTCATCGATACCGATTCTGACAATGACGGCATCAATGATGTGCTGGAAGGGGTTAATGACTTCGATAACGATGGTGTGCCCGATTACATCGATGTCGACGGCGAGCTCGAGACGGCGGTATCTGGTTCTGGCAGCGTCGGTTGGCTATTGTTGCTCGCCTTGATGGCGGCAGCAGCCGTTCGGTATCGTGCACAAGCCCGGCTACGCGCTGCGTCCCTGTTGGTCGTGGCCTTGGCGCTAAACGTGACGATGACCGGGGACGTACATGCCGATACGCTGTGTGGGCATTACGTTGAGCCCGGCAGCAAGCAGTATGCCTATATCGGCGAAGATCCCGAGAGCCACGGCGCCGAGTTTGAGGGATGCTGGTACGGCGGTCTTGGCTTCGGCTACTCGTATGTGTCGCCTGACGAAGAGGCGCAGAACTTCTTCCACGATACGAGTGAGAACCACGATAGCGGGCCGCACCTGCTGATCGGCAAGCAGTTTTCGCCACACTGGTTTGGTGAGCTGAAATATGCGGATCTCGGCGAGGCAGGCATCACGAATCGCAATCCTGCAATCGCCGCTGCATTCCCCGACGCGGCAATCACGTATCGCGTCCCGTCGGTCATGGCCGGGTACCTGTGGCGTGTGGACAAGGACCTGAAGCCGTTTGCGAAAATTGGCCTCTCCGCGATCGGCAACAGTGCCAAGGGCGGTCCGATACCGTATGAAGAACAGACGTCGGTACAGGTCGCGTTTGGAGTCGGATTGCGCCTCGACATGGGAAGAAGTCCCTGGTTCCTGCGTGCTGATGTTGACTTCTACGACCGGGATGCCTGGTACGCCGGCGTTTCAGTGGGCATGTTCTTCGGACCAAAGTCTGTCTTTCGGCCCTACGAGCCGCCTCCCGCAGCACCACCACCGCCACCACCCAAGCCCGTGCCGGAACCGGCGCCTGCGCCCGAGCCAATGCCGGACCCGGATGAAGATGGGGATGGCGTACTCAATGAAGTCGATGAGTGCCCGAATACTATGCCAGGTGTGATTGTCGACGCTCGCGGTTGTGAGATACCAACTGAAATTCAGCTGCCCGACGTCCGCTTCGAAACCAATTCGGATCGCCTGCGTCCCGGTGCAGAGCGCACCCTGAATGACGCGGCGGACACGCTGATGCGCAACCCCGGTCTGCAAACGGAGGTTGCCGGCTACACAGACAGTCGCGGCGATGAGAACTACAACCGAGGTCTGTCCGAGCGGCGCGCCAAGACTGTGCGCGATTACCTGATAGACCGCGGCGTCGATGCGAACAGCTTGAGCTGGCGCGGTTACGGAGAGGCGAATCCGATCGCCGACAATGAGACCGCAGAAGGCCGAGAGCTTAACCGCCGTGTGATTTTGAGAATTCTGGAGCGAGGCTAAAGATCAGAGCGATCTGGCCGAAGAAACTGATATGAAATACATGAATACAAACAATATTGGCGACACGATTCGCATTCGAAAACCGCCACGTGTCTTCACGAATGAAAAGGGCGATACGATCTGGATGAGCGAAGTGGAACCGGTCGAGCTCGAAGTCGAACTCGACCATGTCCCGGAGACAGACCCTTATGACTCCTGGCGGTCGGCTAACTGCTGACCGCAGTGCCTCAGGTCGCCGAAGCGGCCGCGATCGCGCCGATTGACGCATCCAGCATCGCGTCAAACTCTTCTTCAGTCTGCTGGGCCTTCAGGCCTTCGGAAAGCGCGCGCGAGAAACTCGCGACCATGCCGTGATTCCGAGACAGGCGATCGTTCGCCTCGTCTCTCGAATAACCGCCGGACAAAGCAACTACACGGGCTACGTTGTTGTGCGCGATGCACGGTGCGTAGAGGTTGTCCTTCTCGGGGAGCGTCAGCTTCAGCATGACGATCTCGTCAGAACCGAGATTGTTGAGATGTTCCATGATCGCGGCCAGCAACAGGTCCTCGGCCTCGGCCTTGTCGGGGCAGTGAATATTGACTTCCGGCTCGATGATCGGCACCAGTCCTGCGGCGATGATCTGTTTGCCAACTTCGAACTGCTGGTCAACGATCGCCTTGATGCCCTTGGCATCTGCCTGGTTGATGACCGAACGCATCTTGGTGCCAAATATTTCTTTTCCGTTGGCCTTCTCGAGAAGCGCTGCCAGATCGGGCATTGGCTTCATCAGCTGTACGCCGTCTGCCTCATCGGCCAGACCTTTATCGACCTTCAGGAACGGCACGACGTTCTTGACGTTCCAGAGATACGACGCCGTCGGCTGACCCTCGATCTCACGGTCCATCGTGTTTTCGAACAGGATCGCGCCGAGAATGCGATTGCCACCGAAAGACGGACTGGTAATGATGCGCGTGCGCATCTGGTGCACGACGTCAAACATCCCTTCGTCGTCGGACCATGCGTCCTCGCTGACGCCGTACAGTCCGAGCGCTTTCGGCGTGCTGCCGCCGCTCTGGTCCAGGGCCGCAATAAATCCGGGTGCTGTCTTTACTTTTTCCAGTTGTTTTTCGTAGTTGCTCACGATCACTCTCGTTTGTATTGGTTGGCTGAAATATTAAGGTCGGGATTGTACAGCAAGCGGGCAGGCGCGGCTTGACTCGCCGGTGCCGGCGCTACCAGCCCTTGAAAAAGCCTCCGTCCGCGAAATCCCACAGCAGAGTGAGGTAGACGCGATTATCCCAGCTCTGGTCCGATAGCGGCACCTCGACACCCAGGTTCAGGGCAACATGGCCGCCGCGCGTCAGGCCGATGCGAACCTGCGGCATCGCCGTCCACTCCAGGTCGCCATTCCTTGAGCGGAACGGCTGCGTGGCAACTACCTCGAGCGCTGGAAAGACGCGCCTGGGCCAGGGCGAATGAATGTAGTGCACGATGCCGGCGAGCTCGGTTTCGCCGTCCGATGCCTCACCGACGGGGAACTTCAGGCGCAAGCTGCCCTGGAACGTCCATGCGGGTGACATCTCAACGCCGTAGGCCAGGTAGGTCTGCAGTTCGCCGTCGCCATCAGCTTCGACGGGTATCGCGTATACGGCGGCGCCGGAGAGAATATGCTGCATGCTGGAGGACAGCACGTGTTTGTAACCAAGCTCGGCTTCCGACAACTCGCTGACGCTGCCTTCGGATTCATGCACCAGCTCAACAATAGCCTGACCGCGTTTGCCGACGCGCTTCTCGAACTCAAGGACGTTCTTGTAGGCGTCCTCACCGTCCTGATTCGTGAAGCGGCCTTTGTAAACGACTTCGTCTTCCGGGAACGCCTTCTTGACCCGCGTAGGCAGCATCAGGTTCATTTCGCCGGGCGGGTAGGCGCTCGTGTCGACCATTGACTTGATGTAGGCGGTAACCTCGGCGACTTCTGCGTCGGACAGGTTCTCGCCCTGGGCCGGCATCTGCTCGGCAAGCCCCATCGCATGACCACCGTATTTGATGACCATCTCCCAGTCTCCGGACGGTTCGCGGCTGTTGAACAACGGGTCGGAGAAATCGGCCGGCATGACGCCGAGGCCCTTGACTACCGGGCTGTCAGGATCCGGCATGCCCGTTTGCCCGTGACAGATAACGCAATTGGCCGCATAGATATCGCTGCCGCTGCTTGTGGTCTCCGCGGCGACTGCGAATGGGATGGCGAAAAGCAGAATGGCGCCTGCCATCAGGCTTCGTTGCATGGTCGGAGACATTTTAGATCCTGGGTTCGATTCGTTTGTAGGGGTGCCGACTTTATAGACTGATTCTAATGTCCTAAGAATCAGAGGAATTACGTACCACAGTCCCAGCGAGTCATGACCACGCGGTATTGGCGACTAGCTATCGTTCCGCAGCCTCATGCACAATGGCGCGATGAAACACACAGCTGCCAGACTAGTCCGTCATGCACTCGAGAATATCGGGGCCAAATTCACGTTCGGCATACCCGGCGTCCACAACATCGAGCTGTACGACGAGCTCAAAACGTCGGAGACGATTCGACCTGTGCTTGTCACGCACGAGGTAGGCGCTGCGTTTATGGCAGATGCCGTGAGCCGCGTCGGCAATACGATTGGCGTGCTGGCGATCGTGCCGGCGGCCGGTATTACGCATGCGATGAGCGGCATCGGTGAGGCGTATCTCGATGGCGTGCCGATGCTGGTGATCTCCGGCGGTATTCGCACCGACTTGCAGCAGAAGTTTCAGCTGCACGATGTGGATCAGCACGCACTGCTGAAGCCGCTCACCAAAGCGACGTACCGTATAGAACGTTACGAGGACGCAATTCCGACGATATACCAGGCGTACCGCACGGCGACGGAAGGGGAGCCCGGCCCAGTATTCGTGGAGCTACCGGCCAACTTGCAGCTGCTCACCGGCGAGGTCGAAGAAATGCCGGCTTTCGAGGGTGGCGAGGGTCGGTCGTCGATCAATCCGGACCTCATCAACAGGGCGGCGCAATTGCTGACCGGAGCGAGCAAGCCGGGCATCTTCGTTGGCTGGGGAGCTCGCCATGTTGCCGAGGATATCGCCCGGATCGCCGAGCACATCGGCGCGCCGGTGGCGACAACCCTGCAGGGCCTGGCTTCGTTTCCTGGAGACCACCCTCTGCATACCGGCATGAGCTTCGGCCGGGCCGCGGTACCTGCGGCGGAGAACGCGTTCAAGGACTGCGACGCGATGTTGGCCGTCGGTACCCGCTTTGCCGAGATAAGTACCGGCAGCTACGGCGCTGTGCCACCCGAGCAGCTCGTGCACATCGACATCAATCCCGAAACGCTGAATGCTAATTATGCGGCGAAAGTTGCTATCGCCGCGGACGCTCGGGACGCAGTACCGGCATTGGCGAACGCAATCTGTGAGATCGGCGAGCCGCGTGATCATTCGTCGGTGCTGCTGCAAATCGCGAACGACAAGGCGGTGTATCGAAAGGAGTGGCTGGCGCATGATAATGGTGACCGGGTCAATCCGTGCCGTCTGTTTGATGCGCTTCGGGAAAAACTCGACGATGAGGCCATCCTGATTGCCGATGACGGCAACCACACCTTTCTTACGGCTGAGCTGATGCCCGTTCATGCGGGCGGATCGTTTTTCTCGCCGACGGATTTCAACTGCATGGGCTACTGCGTGCCTGCTTCAATTGGCGCCAAACTCAGCGCGCCTGAAAAACAGGTCGTCGGCATAGTCGGTGATGGCGCTTTTCTGATGACCGGTCTCGAATCCGTTACCGCCGTCGCGAACGAGCTGGGCGTCATCTGGTTCGTTTTCAATGACGGTGAGCTTGCGCAGATCGCGCAGGCGCAGGAGATTCCGTATCAGCGCACGACCTGTACCAAGATAGGCGGCCTGGACTACGAAGCGTTCGCCAAGTCGACGGGTTGTGCCTATGTTGCCATCGATAATGATGAGGCTATCGAAGCAGGTATTGCGTCCGCATTCGAGCGCGCCGCCGAAAACAAGCCTGTGATCGTCAACGTCAGGATCGACTACTCGAAGAAGACCCGGTTTACATCGGGTGTCGTCAAGACGAATCTTGAGCGCTTCGATACCAGGACCAAGTTACGCATGGTCGGTCGCGCTTTATACCGGAAGGTTTTCGGCGCAGGCGACTAGTCGCGACCTGAAAGACACCCATGCGGCCGCTATCGACGTCAGAAACGCGCTCAAGTTGCTCATTTACGCGGCGTAAACTCTCCGCTTTCTCGCGCGCTGCTTCCTTGATATACGCGCACCTGTGCGCCTTTCATTCGGCGACTAGCGACTAGCGCAGCCGACGCATCCAGTCGAACTTCGATTTCGTATACGGCGCGTAGCGCAGCGCCGGGTCGGGCCACAAACCGCGTTTCATGACCGCTTTCTCGTGGCTGAACGTATTGAAGCCGTATTCGCCGGAGTACGCACCCATTCCGCTGCCGCCGACGCCACCAAACGGCAGCTCATGGGCCATCATGAACATCATCGTGTCGTTGACGCAGGTGCTGCCGCAGCTGACTTCTTCGACAAAGCGTGCCTCGGCCGCTCCGTTGCCGGTGAAAATGTAGCTGGCGAGCGGTTTGTCGCCATCCCTGATGAAATTGATTGCCGCATCAAGATCGTCAACGCGGACGATCGGCAGCACGGGCCCAAAGATCTCTTCCTTCATGACGGGGCTATCGGTAGATGCGCCCGTCAATACGGTTGGCCCGATGAAAAGAGTCTCGCGATTGCTTTGTCCGCCAATGGCCACCTCGCCGCTCGCCATGAGGCCCATGATGCGGTCGAAGTGGCGTTCGTTGACGATGCGCCCGTAAGAGTCCGATGATTCCGGATCGTCGCTGTACATCTTCCGGATCGCTTTTTCGAGAAGCGGCAGCAGCTTGGCCTCTGTTTCCGTGTCAGTGAGGATGTAGTCGGGTGCGATACAGGTCTGCCCAGCATTGGTGAATTTGCCCCAGGCGATCCGGCTGGCAGCAGTTTCGAGATTGGCGTCCGGCAGTACGACGCACGGGCTCTTGCCGCCCAGCTCCAGCGTCACTGGCGTCAGGTGTTTCGCCGCAGCGGCCATGATGATGCGTGCAACGTTGCCGTTACCGGTATAGAGAATATGATCGAACGGCAGCTCGAGCAGTGCGGTCGTTTCAGGAATCGCGCCTTCGACAACTCGCACACAATCTGTGTCCATGTATTCCGGCACAATCTGGGCAATGAGTTTCGAGGTAGCGGGCGCCAGTTCTGATGGTTTCAGAATGGCACAGTTGCCGGCTGCGATCGCAGCGGCGTAGCCGGCCAGCACGAGCTGCAGCGGATAATTCCACGCGCCAATGATGAGTACCGTACCCAACGCTTCGGGCTGCACCCAGCTCTTGCCGGGTTGCGCAATCGCTGGCGTCGAGACCCGGCGTGGCCTGGTCCACTTCTTGAGGTTCTTGCGGCAATAAGACGCATCGTCGGTGACATAGGAGATCTCGGCGAGCCACGTTTCCATGGCGGGCTTGCCCAGATCCTGCTTCAGTGCCTCGGTAATCGCGGCCTCCTGTTCCGTCATCATGCGCTCGAGTGCCGCCAGCTGGGCGTCGCGCCAGGCCAGGTCACGAGTGCGACCGCTCCTGAAGGTGGCCTGCAGCTCGCTGAACATGTCGCTGTAATCTGGTTGAGCCAGTTCTGTCTGGTCGATTTCACGCACGGAAGTTGTCGTCATCTTGCTTGTCCTGGTCGTCTCATCATGTTGTCCGGCAGTTCTGCTCTGCGAACACCTGTCATCATTGTACCAGCGCTGCTGACCGCCTAATCTGCCTTTATTCGAAGGATTTTCGGCCGCTCGCCCTCTAACGGTTAACGTGAACGAGAAAACGCCACAAATAGTGCAGGACAGGGATCTCGCAGCGCGCGTGGCGGGTGGTGACCAGGCGGCGTTCGACGTCTTTTTTAAAGAATACTTCCCGCGGTTGTACCGTTTTACATTGTCGCGCGCTGGCAACGACCCCGATCTCGCCGAGGAGATCGTGCAGCGGACCATGTGCATCGTGGTCAGAAAGATGGGCGCGTATCGCGGCGAGGCGCTGCTGTTCACATGGCTGTGCCAGATCTGCCGCAATGAAACGGCGGCCATCTTCCGGCAGCGCAAGATCGAGATGCGAGAGGATGTACCTATCGAGGACCACCCTGCCGTGCAGGCGGCGCTGGAATCGATGCTGTCTTCCGACTTCCGGCCGGAGAGCGCACAGCGGCGTGACGAAATTGCGCACTTTGTAAAGACCACGCTGGATTACCTGCCGGCGAACTATGCAACGGCGCTTGAAATGAAATACGTACAAGGATGCAGCGTTGCGGAGGTTGCGATACGCCTGAATATCGGTACCAAGGCTGCCGAGTCAGTGCTGAGTCGCGCACGCGCTGCATTCAAAGAGGGCTTTCGGTCTCTGTGGGACCTCGAACCGGGTTTCGTAGTGGATTAGGCATTCAGGTCGATCAAATGACAAAGCACACGAAAGAAGACCAAGAGCAGCAGCGCGATGAAGAGGCAATGGCGCGGCTGCTGCGCGTTGCCGGTCCGCGCGCCGAAATCCCGGAGGGCGCCGAGTCTCGCGTTTACGCCAGCGTGATGAAAGAGTGGCAGGCAAGCACGCGATCGCCGGACGGCGCGCGCGTTTACGACATCGTGCATCAATCCTGGAAACGTAATGCTGCACGAGCGAAAGCAAAACGCTGGATGTTGCCAATCGCTGTCGCCGCTTCCGCCGCGCTGGTCGCTATCTTCATGTCGCAACCCGAGCCACTGCCACCCGTGGCTGTAGGCACTGTCGCCAAAGTCGTTTCCCCTGCGGCCGGTGGCAGTGCCTACGCTTTGGATGATGCGATCTTCACGGGCATGACTGTCGCAACAGGCGAGGACGAGGGTCTGAGCTTCCTGCTGTTGCGAAACGAGTCTTTGCGGCTGGCTGAAAAATCGACGCTTCGCATTGACGCGAGTGACCAGTTCACCTTGTTGAGCGGCAGCGTCTACGCCGATACCGGGGAATTCGTCTACAGCGATGGCGGCCTGCGCATCGATACAGCGCTGGGCGCGGTTACCGACATTGGC
>Ga0316201_10001484_pt1 | contig 15869 bp, 11 predicted proteins | sample CS6wburrow_MG_FD_204516 | JGI IMG/M metagenome (GOLD analysis project Ga0316201, IMG submission 204516) | Coastal sediment microbial communities from Delaware Bay, Delaware, United States - CS-6 worm burrow | ecosystem: Environmental > Aquatic > Marine > Coastal > Sediment | place: USA... | reverse complement strand
CAACATGTTGACGATATGACTCAAGCACAGGAATTCCTCAATAATTATTAAAGCCGCATATTATACCTGAGAAGCGGATTTTTTGCCTATTCAGCAAAGAGAAAACTGAGTGACTTGACTCTTTACTATATACATATCAAGCATATTAACAGCTGGAGTATCGAGGTTTATTATTAACTGTATCTACAGCACTTACCTTGATTTTTTCCTCTACAGCTCAACGCCTCTGCAGCATAATATTTTTAATATAACAATAAAAAAGCCCGAAATATCTCGGGCTTTTTTATTTGTATCCTGATAACTGAACGACTAGTTATGCTTCTTTTTATAATCATCGATTGCCGCATTAATTGCATCTTCAGCTAAAACTGAACAATGGATCTTTACCGGCGGTAACGCCAGCTCTTCAGCAATTTGTGTATTTTTAATCGCTTTCGCCTCATCCAGTGTTTTACCTTTTACCCATTCGGTTAACAGTGAACTTGAAGCAATCGCACTACCACAGCCATAGGTTTTAAATACCGCATCCTCAATGACGCCGTTATCATTAACTTTGATTTGTAATTTCATCACGTCGCCACAAGCAGGCGCACCGACCATACCGGTACCAACATTGTCACTGTTTTCAAAACTACCGACATTTCGTGGATTCTCATAGTGATCCAGAACTTTTTCACCGTATGCCATTACTCACCTCACCAATTCTTTATTAACTAGCACTTTATTATCCAGCTCTTTGCTGGCTGTTTTATTGATATTAAAAACACCCTGATTAATTGCTGCTGCCTGTTTTTTTGCCAAAATAAATCGACCAATCATTTTGTCACGCTGCAGCGATAACTCAGGTATACCGGGACGTTCAACAAATTGTGCCAATGTGATACCCGATAAAAACTCATGTAATTTCACACTCAAATTTGTCCACAACTCATGGGTCAGGCATTTTGATCCATCCTGACAATTACCTTCGCCCTTACAACGCGTTACATCAACGTTTTCATCAACTGAACAAATGATTTCAGCAATACTAATTTCAGAGGCAGGCCGCGCTAAACGATAGCCACCACCCGGACCACGCACACCTTTCACCAGGCCACTCTTACGTAACTTGGCAAATAACTGCTCAAGATATGATAAAGATATACCCTGACATTGTGAAATATCCGCCAATGTTACAGGCCCAGCCTTGTCATGAATGGCAAGATCTAGCATGGCAGTTACACTGTAACGCCCTTTTGTTGATAAACGCATTAGAAAACCTCAGAATTCCTGACTGTTTTAGTAGGTTAATCTTACTAATACCCAGTAAAACAGTCAAGTATTTCATGTGGGACATATTTACTGTAAATTCAATATCTTATAGAATTTCTGCAGATTGCCGGATTTAAAATGCTTATTATTTGGTGGCAAACTCTAACGATAAAGTGATGCGGCAGCCAAATCACGAGTATAATCATTTTTCGGATTATTGAAGACATCTTCAACACCGCCCTGTTCAACGACTTTGCCGCGGCGCATGACGATAACGCGGTGGGACATAGCGCGAACCACGCGTAAATCATGGCTGATAAACAGGTAACTTAATTGCCTTTTTTCCTGTAACTGTGCCAATAAACCCAGCACCTGTTTTTGAACTGAAACGTCTAGCGCACTGGTGGGTTCATCCAGCAAGATCACATCCGGCTCTAGTACTACCGTGCGTGCAATGGCAATTCTTTGTCGCTGACCACCGGAGAACTCGTGAGGATATCGCCAAAGCACATCCTCTTCCAGGCCGACTTCCTGCAAAACGTCAATAATTTTTACTAAACGTTGACTGGAACTCAATTCTGGAAAATGTAACTTTAATCCTTCTTCAATAATTTGCTGCACTGTCATTCTCGGAGAAAGTGAAGAAAAAGGATCCTGGAAAACGATTTGAAAATGCCGACGTAATGGCCGCATACTTTTTTCATTAAACTGAGAAACATTTTGCTTTTTAAAATATATTTCACCCTGCGATGACAGTAAGCGAAACAGGGCTAATCCTAATGTTGTTTTTCCGGAGCCTGATTCACCCACTATACCCAGCGTTTCTCCAGAACATAATGATAAGGTAATATCGTCAACTGCCCTGACTTCATCAACCTTGCGCTTAAAAAAACCTTTATAGACAGGAAAATAACAGCGAAGATTCTCTGCACTTAACACGACATTAGTACTTGCCTGCACAGTGGCTATTTTTTGATCTGGTTCACTATCCAGCAAGAATTTTGTGTATTCGTGTTGCGGCTGTTCAAACAACCTAGCCGTTTCATTATTTTCAACGATTTGTCCGTTTTGCATAACACAAACGCGATTGGCAAATTTCCGTACCAGATTTAAATCGTGAGAAATAAACAAAACAGACATACCCGTGTCTTGTTGAATTTCCAGTAACAGGTCGATAATCTGTTGCTGAATGGTAACATCAAGGGCCGTTGTTGGCTCATCAGCTATCAATAAATCTGGATTACAGGCCAGAGCCATTGCGATCATTACACGTTGCCGTTGACCACCTGAAAGCGCATGTGGAAAGACATTTACTTTCTTTTCTGGTTGAAAAATCCCTACTCGATCGAGTAACTCAATGACACGTATTTTTTTTTCTGTTTTATTTAGATTTTCATGCAAGGTCAGCACTTCTTCAATTTGTTGACCAACGGTGAATACCGGATTCAAAGATGTCATCGGTTCCTGAAAAATCATCGAGATATTTTTTCCACGAACGTCTTTTATTTCATCACCCAGCGTTAATAAATTCCTCCCCTGAAATTCAATGCTGCCATTTGAATAAATCGTATTATCTTCATCGTGCAAGCGCAATATAGATAATGCAGCCACTGACTTGCCTGAACCTGATTCACCGACTATAGCCAGATTTTCTCCGGAATAAATATCAAAATTTAAATTATCAATGATATTGACCAGGCCATTTTGTGTATTAAATGACACGCTTAAATTTTTTATACTTAATAATTTTTGCTTGCTATTCAAAATCTATCTGTCTCAGTGCATGTAGAGTAAATTGCTTTTTTAATTTTTATATCTAATCAGTATATCTCGACTAAGTTTTTCGCGTATCTAATGCTTCGCGTAATGCTTCACCGATAAAAATCAGTAACATCAGCGTTCCGACTAACACAACAAAAGCGCTTAATGATAACCACCAGGCTTCTATATTCTCTTTACCCTGTGAAAGTAACTCGCCCAAACTCGGCGTGGTCGGCGGCACACCTAAACCCAAAAAGTCCAAACTGGTTAAAGCCAAGATTGCGCCACTAATCCTGAAAGGCAAAAAGGTGATGACTGGTGTCAAACTGTTAGGCAGCAGGTGTTTACTCATTATCGAAAAATTGGTTAAACCCATAGCCCTGGCAGAACGAACATAATCCAGGTTCCTGCCACGAAGAAATTCGGCACGCACATAATCCGACAATCCCATCCAACCAAACAATGACAACAATATAATCAACAACCAGATACTGGGCTGGAATATCGATGCAAAAATAATGAGTAAATACAGCTCTGGCATTGACGACCAGACTTCAATCACTCGTTGCATGATCAAGTCTGTTCGACCAGAAAAATACCCCTGTATGGCGCCAGCGATAATACCAATAACGACACCAATAATCATGAGTGCAAATGCAAACCAGACAGAAATTCGAAAACCATAAACAACCCGCGCAAGCACATCACGCCCTCGATCATCAGTGCCAAAATAATTCTGATTTGATGGTGGTGCCGGATTCGGTAAATCACTAACAAAATTAATTGTGTTGTAGCTATATGGAATGATCGGCTCAATCATCCAGTTATCACCTTTTGTTAGCTGATGTCGGACGAAACCATCAGTGTAATCTGCTTCGGTTTCGAAGTCGCCACCAAAGGTTGTCTCTGAATAATGACTAAATATCGGAAAATAGAAACTGTCTTCATATTTCACAATTAATGGCTTGTCATTACACAAAATTTCAGCAAAAAAACAAAGTATAAATAAAATGCTGAAGATCCATAAACTGACATAACCACGGCGATTGGATTTAAACCTTAACCAGGAACGTTCCCCTGGCGATAAACTATGTTTATTACTGTTAGTCATTTCTGTTTATTAAGCTGTTTTATCAAATCATTTATCAACAGATTCAAAATGAATACGCGGATCAATTAGCACATAACTTAAATCGGCTAATAATTTGGCAATCAAACCCAGCATCGTGAACAAGTACAGTGTTCCCAGCACGACTGGATAATCCCGCTTTAATACTGACTCATAAGAAAGCAACCCTAATCCATCAAGAGAGAAAATCGTTTCAATTAACAGACTTCCTGTAAAAAACGCACCAATAAAGGCGCCTGGAAAACCTGTGATCAGCGGAATAACTGCATTTCTAAAGACATGTCGATATAACACTGCATTTTCCGATAAACCTTTTGCTCTCGCTGTTAACACATATTGTTTGCGTATTTCTTCAATAAAACTGTTTTTGGTTAACATTGTCATAATCGCAAAACTGCCGATTACAGATGCAGTGATCGGCAACACCATATGCCATAAATAATCTGTAATTTGTTTATACCAGGGAAGACTATCCCAGTTATCGGAAACCAGTCCACGTAAAGGAAAAATATCGAAAAAACTGCCACCGCCCAAAAACACCAGTAAGGTAATCCCTAATACGAAACCGGGTATCGCATAACCAATCAATATAAACGTACTGGTCACCACGTCAAAAGTACTGCCATCGCTAACTGCTTTTGCAATACCGAGAGGAATACAGGTTGAATAGACGATGAGAAAACTCCAGACGCCCAAACTGATAGAAACCGGTAATTTTGATATGACAAGATCGACAACACTCTCATTATGAAAATAACTATCGCCAAAATTAAAACTTAAATAGTTCTTCATCATGCTAAAAAATCGTTCATGAACTGGTTTATCAAAACCATACAAGGCACGAATTTCTTCTATATACTCTTCATCAAGCCCAGTCGCACCGCGATATAATCCACCAGTACCACTACTTGCTTCACTCTCGCCTTCTTTGCCTTCTAACTGACTAACGAGTTGTTCCACCGGGCCGCCGGGGACAAACTGAGTAACGGCAAAAGTAATTAACATGACACCAAACAGTGTCGGGATCATTAAGAGCAGGCGTTTTAATATATATGTAAACATGAGTTAAATATTTTTTTATTAATTAAAAAATCTAATTAGCATCTTGTTTTATCCACCACGCTTTTAACAGCCAGTTAATCGGGTCATAATACAATGGTTGCGTTTCAGGCACCCCGAATTTATTCCAGTAAGCAATGCGATGCACATTGATATACCAGTTTGGCACAAGATATTCACCATATAACAACACACGATCCAGGGCACGAGATGCAGTAACCACTTCTTCGCGATTCTTCGCCTGAATTATATCTAAAACCAGCGCATCAACGACTGGATCAGCAATACCCGGTAAATTATTAGAGCCTTTCATATTGGCAGAGGCAGAATGAAACATACTCATCATCTCATTACCTGGTGATACTGATGATGAGAAACTATGCACCACCATATCAAACTCAAAAGTATCTAGTCTACGTTTATACAGCGATGAATCGACTATCCTATAACTGGTTTCAATACCCAGCTTTTTTAAATTATGCGCGTAAGGCGCAATGATTCGATCAAAACCACTTTGTACCAGTAAAATATGCAGCTTAAAGACCTCGCCGTGTTTATTTTTAAGCACGCCATCCTGAATTGTCCACCCCGCTTCAGCAAGCAGGTCTCGCGCCTGTATTAAATTTTTTCGCAAACTGTTCGGCGCCAGCGTGGTTGCCGGCTTCCATTGTTTTGTAAATATTTCGCCTGGCAACTGGTCACGGTATTTTTCCAGCAAGGCCAGCTCCTTATCTGCAGGTAGACCCTGCGCCGCCAGCTCGCTGTTACTGAAATAACTGTTAGCACGGACGTATTGATTGTAGAACAGCTTGTCATTCGCCCACTCAAAGTCATAAGCAAGGCTTAATGCGCGACGCACGCGCACATCGTCAAACGTTTTCTTGCGAGTATTAAAAGCAAACCCTTGCATACCGGTATTATTCTTATGCGTCAATTCTGTCTTTAAAATATTACCAGAATCATATGGTGGCCCGTTGTGCGATCGCGCCCAACGTTTGGAATGATTTTCAAAGAAGAAATCAAATTCGCCAGCTTTAAATGCTTCAAGAGCTATGGTAGAGTCTTTATAATATTTATACGTTATGCGATCAAAATTGAACATGCCTTTTCTTACGGGCAAATCTTTTGCCCAATAGTCTGGATTCTTAACGTATTCAATGGTTTTACCACGTTCATATTTATCGACAAGATAAGGGCCACTGGCAATGGGTTTTTCATCACTTAATTGTTCAAAAGCCTGCTCATTTGCCCATTTTTTAGAAAATATTGGTATCTCACCAATAATCATATGCAATTCTCGATTTGTATTTTCAAAGTCAAAACGAACGGTTAATCGATCAATCACCGTGGCAGATTTCACATCTGCATAATAAACTCTAAATTGCGGATGCGCCGATTTACTCATTAAAGTATCGAATGAATATTTTACTTCTTCAGCAGTGATTGCATCACCATTAGAAAACCGGGCTAACGGATTAATATGGAATGTCACAGACAATCCATCATCAGCCAGATAAAAATCATCGGCAATTAATCCATACTCACTAAATGGTTCATCAAGACTTTTTTCCAGCAGACTCTCGAACACCAGCAAATTAAGCCCGCCAGCAGAGATGCCTTTCAACAAATACGGATTTAAACTATCAAAAGTACCTAATCCCATCATGGTTAACTCGCCCTGTTTTGGCGAATCCGGGTTGACGTAGTCAAAATGTGAATAATTAACCGGATACTTGGGCTCATACCCCATACCCATGGCAGGTACAGCGAAAGAATTTATTGGTAGAAGAAATAGAAGAAAAAAGCAGGAAGTAAACTTTACTTTTAATATTTTAGGCAACAATCTGGCCAGCAATCTGTGATACATAACTTTATCGTTGTTTTTTTAATGGCTATTTTTATAGTTGCATTTACAGGTATAATCCACATAACATGTGTCAAACAAGTTTACAGCACAGACTAATAACTGGCTAATAATAACATCATAAACATGGGGAGCTGCCAATGGGTTTTTTAACGGGCAAACGAGTATTAATTTTTGGCGTAGCGAGTAATCGCTCAATTGCCTGGGGTATTGCAAAAGCAATGCACCGAGAAGGTGCCGAACTGGCATTTGCCTACATGGGCGAACGACTAAGAGAGCGCGTCGAAAAATTAGCAGGCGAATGCGATTCCGATATTGTTGTACCCTGTGACGTTGAAAAAGACGAAGAAATCGAAGCGGTATTCGAACATCTGGATGACTACTGGGACAGTCTGGACATTATTGTACACTCGGTCGCTTTTGCCCCCAAAGAAATGCTGGAAGGTGATTACCTGGACAATATTACTCGTGAGGGTTTTAATACTGCACACGATATTAGTTCGTACAGTCTCGCGGCGATTGCTAAAGCCGGCCGTCATATGATGCAAAACCGAGAGGATGCCTCAATCATTACTATGAGCTACCTCGGTGCAGTACGTGCTTTTCCTGGTTATAACGTTATGGGTTTAGCCAAAGCCAGTCTTGAAGCCAATGTGCGATACCTGGCTCATTCATTAGGCCCTGAAGGTATTCGCGTTAACGCGATTTCTGCCGGACCAATCAAAACCCTTGCGGCCAAAGGCATCTCTGGTTTCAGCACCATCCTGGAACATGTTGAACAAAGCGCTCCTTTACACCGCAACATAACCATCGAAGAAGTAGGTAATGCTTCTGCTTTCCTGTGCTCACCACTGGCGAGCGGTATTACAGGTGAAGTGCTCTACGTAGATGCGGGTTACCACACAGCAGGCCTGATGGGTGATGTAAATTAATACCCAGCATTATACAAACAGTCATAATAAAAAAGGACAACCTGTTTTTGTAATTGACGGGTTGTCCTTTTTTATTGCGCGTTTCTTATTCCGTTAATCAAAAGCATTACTTCGACACTAAACCACGAGAGTCTCCTCCCCTTCCAGACGAGCAACAGTCACCGCTGCACACGAATCACTAAAGACATTCACCGCAGTACGACTCATATCAAGTACGCGATCGACGACTAGAATTAAGCCAATTGCCTCAAGTGGCAGACCTATAACTCCTAGTATGATTGTTATTGCCACCAGGCTTGCGGAAGGAATACCTGCAACGCCGATAGAAGTTAACAGGGCAACCAGAACAACAGTAAATTGCGTCGTCAGGTCCAGCGAAATTCCGTATGCCTGCGCAATAAACATTGCTGCTACACATTCATACAGTGCAGTACCGTCCATATTGATAGTTGCGCCCAATGGTAATGTAAATCCAGCCACCTGATTTGACACACCAGAACGATTTTCAACACTATCCATGGTTATTGGCAAGGTCGCTGATGAAGAACTGGTAGAGAATGCTGTTAACAGCGCTGGCAGCACTGCCTTAAAATGTTTAGCTGGTGAGACACGTGCAATATAGCGAAGCACAGCAGGCAGGAATATAAACATATGCACGCCCAAAGCCAGTAATACCGTAATAAAGAACAAAGCCAGTGGTTTGAACGCTTCGATTCCAGATATCATTATCACTTTCGTTACAAGTGCATAGACGCCGATTGGTGCGAACTTCATCACAAAATGGGTCATCATCATCATGATATCCAGCAAACCCTGCCAGAAATCTTTTTGTACTTGCGCCGCTGCCCCTTCCAGTTTAGAAACAAAAAAACCAAAAACTAAACTGAAAAAAATCAGACCCAGCATTTGTCCATTTGCTGCTGCAGTGACTATATTCGGCGGTACCATTCGAAGCAATACCTCTGCAATATCACTCGCACCTTTCCCACTCACTTTGCTGACCACATCCTCTGTTTCTGAAGATAAGCCAATTATGTGCCGCGCAGGTTCACCATCAATAATGCCTGGCTGAAGCAGGTTAACAAAGAACATTCCAATTAAAATCGCAACTAAACTGGTTGCGGCATAATACAGTACCGTTTTCGCACCCAGACGCCCCAGTGTATCTGCATGCAAGCTCATCATGCCGCTAATTATTGATGCCATCACTAATGGCACAATTAACATTTTAAGTGCGTTTAAAAATAAGGTACCAGTGAAAACCAGAACAGCGAGAAAAGAAACACCAAAAACAGAAGATGTTTGATCAAGAATAATACCAGTGAGCACAGCCAGGCAAAGTGCGATGAGTATCTGCCAATGCAAAGCAATTTTTTTAGTTGCCACTGCTCACCTCTTTGCTTTGTTTACTATCGATTTAATTACACCATTTAAATTAATAATATTGTGATTAGTGAAACCAAATAAAATTGATATGAATTTAAATGTATTTAAATCATTGTTGTAACACGCTCTTGTTTATATCAATATCAGCGCTTTCTTTAATCGCCAGTAACGCACTTGAAAAGTCACGTAACGCGGCTTCATTTATAGCTTCGCTCTTAACTAAATCCAGCTTATCCTGAGGAATCTTGCCCGGCATATTTACTTTTGTTAACACGACTAATGCAACGTCACCCGTTATCAAATCGACTAGTTTTACAGATGGCTTAGCCTCTTGATTTTGTGCTATATCAAACGCATTATGCAATATCGAAGGCTCACTAACTTTAGCGTTATCATGACGGCTCAAGGAGGTAATTGTTTCAATTTTAATACCGTCAGTATTTAGACTATCAACAGATTCTCCCGCTACAATCCTCGCCTGGACTTCCAAAGCTGCTTCCCTGGTTTGTTTATGGCCATTTTGTATTTTTAATATATTTTCGATCTTCGAACTGACTTCTTCTAATGGAATAGCTGTCGCAGGTATATGTTCGTTAATACGTAACACGACAACGTGTGTTGGGCTAAGCTCAATAATATCACTGTTACTTCCCTGCTCCAGTACTGACGTTGAAAAAGCAAAATTTCGAACTTTTTCGTTGTTTGCGATGCCCTCACCTTTAGTACGAGAAAAATAATCACTGGTCTTAACTTTTAGCCCCAGATCTTCAACAACTGCATCGAGACTATCCGGATTCTCATAAGCCGTTGATGCCAGCCTTTCACTTAAGTCATAAAACATCGAAGCGACAGTATCAGCTTTCAGCTCATCCTCGAACTCATAACGCTTCATATCTAATGACAAAACCGTTTCGCTTCTTACATCATCTAGCTTTATCAAATGATAGCCAAATTGCGACTCTACGACGTCACTAACCGAGCCCTTGTCCAAATCAAACAAGGCCTGTTCAAATGGTTTGACCATTTCACCCAGTGCAACCCAGCCAAGGTCACCACCTTCTGCTGCCGAACCCGTGTCCTGGGAATATTTTTTCGCGAGCTCAGAAAAATCCGCACCTTGCTCAAGCTCCTGCTTAAGTGATTCGATTTTTATTTTTGCCGCTGCTTTGTCTTCAGATGTTTGTAATAAGATATGCCTCGCTTTGCGTTCTTCGCGACCACTGATACTGGAGACATAATCATCGTACATTTTTTTTATCTGGTCTTCGTTAACTTCAACAGTTTCTGCTAACGTTTCTGAAATGATTTCAACATAATCAATTTTAATTTTTTCAGGTACCATAAATCGCTGCATATTCGTTTTATAGTATTGCTGTATTTCTTCTTCTGTTGGTTTTGTTGCTGTAGAAAAATGCTCAACATTAAATGTCAGCACCTTGATATCTCGTGTTTGTTCATTCAATTTCGCTAAGCTGTTCACTTCTTCTTTAGTAACAAAAGCTGAATTCACAATCGCTGACTGCATTTGCTGCAATCTTAGTTCGTTTCTTAATGTCTGCTCATACATTGGTATGCTCATACCTAGAGAAGCAACGTTGGCTTCAAATCGCAGGCGGTCAAAAACACCGTCAACAGTAAACAGCTGCTTAATCCTCTCCGACAATACAACGTCAGAAATTCGATAACCATTCTCAAAAGTAACACCTTCGAGTAATCGCTGATTGATTAATTGCGATAAAGTGCGTTCACGCAACACTTTTTCCTCAATAGGAAGTACGCCGTTATTTTGACGTAACATCGCCTGGCGCTGCATAGAAACAGTCCGCTCAAAATCATTTGCAGATATTTCTGTGTTATTTACTTTGGCAGCATAACGTGGCCCGGTATCATCCAGATAAGACTGAATGCCCCACAATGCAAATGGCAAACCAATCAAAACAACAATAACAATACCTAACCAACCTTTAATACGATCATTAATAGCCTGTAACATAGCCTTTCTACTATCTAAAATTAACGTTGAAAATAACGCGGAAATTATTGCAAAGAATAATTAAAAAATTAACTTTGAACGGGATTATACCTAAATCGCCGAGCTTGTAAGGTATAGCAGACAAATAATTCATGTTTTTAATAAGAAGCATACAAGCTGATTGTAAAATTCAGTGACTGACTAAAAACACGAAATGGAAATTAAGATATTTAATGACACATACCGCACTAAGTTAAGCTTAATGCGGCACTGTCTTTAAAATGGCGGACCGGACGGGACTCGAACCCGCGACCTCCGGCGTGACAGGCCGGCATTCTAACCAGCTGAACTACCGGTCCGTAATGGTGGGTGCTGAGGGAGTCGAACCCCCGACATTCGCCTTGTAAGGGCGACGCTCTACCAGCTGAGCTAAGCACCCTGTCTGGAAGGCGCGCTAGTTTACTGCATCCTTAAGTGCTTTACCAGGCTTAAATGCAGGAACTTTTGCTGCCGCTATTTGGATTTCTGCACCAGTTTGAGGATTACGGCCAGTTCGTGCTGCTCTTTCGCGTACCAGGAATGTGCCAAAGCCAACAACACCTACTTGCTCACCTTTCGCCAACGTACCTGAAATTGTAGAAAGTACTGCATCAAGCGCACGAGCGGCATCTGTTTTAGTTAAACCTGTTGCATCTGCAACAGCATCCATCAGTTCTGTTTTATTCATTGATTATTCCCATGATTAGGTGGTTTTTTAAAGGACAACTTATGAAGTCGTTATTATTCTATTTTGATTCCTAAAGTTAGATTACAGGAACCACTTAAAGATGACTACCAAAGTTTTTCTCAGCGGAGATTTATACCGTGAGTTACCGAGCGTGTCAATGTCAAACTGGCAAAAACACTGCTATTTCAAGCTTTTTTGTAAATATAAAAAGCAAATGCACCTTTAAGTGCATTTGCTTCATTATAAAATTGACGTCTATTACTGACTTACATCAATGTCGTAATGTGCTTTCAGACTTTTTATTTTTTGCCGCTCGTGCTGATTTTCCACTGCCTGATGCAGCATCTTTCAGTGGGGTCGGCATTTCTGTTAACGCTAATTCCAATACCTCATCAATCCAGCGCACAGGTTTTACGTCCAGTTTGCTTAAAATATTTTTGGGTATTTCTACCAGGTCTTTTTCATTTTCATGTGGAATTAATACCGTCTTAATTCCTGCACGGTGCGCAGCAAGTAATTTTTCTTTTAAGCCACCTATCGGCAACACTTCACCACGTAAAGTAATTTCACCTGTCATTGCGACATCTGCTCTCACAGGCTTTTTAGTTATCGATGAAGCTAAAGCAGTACACATACCGACACCTGCGCTAGGACCATCTTTGGGTGTCGCACCCTCAGGCACATGCACATGAATATCTATACCATCTTGAAAATCAGGTTGTAAACCTAAGGTCGCGGCACGGCTACGAATAACCGTCATTGCTGCCTGAATAGACTCCTGCATCACATCACCAAGCTGGCCAGTATAGGAAAGTTTACCCTTACCAGTCATGACAGCTGACTCAATAGTAAGCAACTCACCACCAACCTCAGTCCAGGCAAGACCATTTACCTGTCCAATCTGGTCATTATCTTCTGCAACACCATAACGGAAACGTTTCACACCGAGATATTTCTCCAATGTTTTTGGTGTTACTTTTGTTACACTGACAGCCTGAACTTTTTTACTCGAGCCGGTATTAAGCAAAACTTCTTTAACAACTTTACGGCAGATTTTTGCTATTTCACGCTCGATACTTCGTACGCCAGCTTCACGAGTATAGTATCTAACAATATCGCGCAACGCAGCATCACTAATCTGCAACTCATCTTCTTTTAAACCATTATTTTTTATCTGTTTAGGCAGTAGATAATTTTTCGAAATCTCTACTTTTTCATCTTCGGTGTAACCAGGCAGACGAATCACTTCCATACGATCCAACAATGGACCAGGAATATTCATGCTATTTGCCGTAGCAACGAACATAACGTCAGACAAGTCAAAATCCACTTCCAGATAATGGTCAGCAAATGTATGGTTTTGCTCCGGATCCAGCACCTCTAACAATGCTGAAGCTGGGTCACCACGAAAATCAGCTGCCATCTTGTCAATTTCATCGAGCAGGAACAATGGGTTACGAGTACCGACTTTACTCAGGTTCTGAATAATTTTTCCGGGTAAAGAACCAATATAAGTACGACGATGACCACGAATTTCTGATTCATCACGCACACCACCTAATGCCATTCTTGTATATTTACGATTGGTTGCTCTGGCAATGGAACGGCCTAATGAGGTTTTACCGACACCTGGAGGACCAACCAGACATAAAATTGGGCCTTTAAGTTTGTTCACGCGCTGTTGAACAGCCAGATATTCCAAAATACGCTCTTTGACTTTATCCAGCCCATAATGATCTTCGTTAAGCACTTTCTCAGCACCTGCAAGATCATGACGAATTTTTGATTTTTTCTTCCACGGACAATCAACCAGCCAATCGATATAATTACGCACGACCGTTGCTTCAGCTGACATTGGCGACATCATTTTCAGTTTACTGATTTCATTGTCCGCTTTTTTTCTGGCCTCTTTACTCATGCCAGACTTTTCAACACGTTGTTCTAATTCTTCAACTTCATTAGGTGCGTCTTCCATATCACCTAACTCTTTCTGAATCGCTTTCATTTGCTCATTCAGATAATACTCGCGCTGGCTTTTTTCCATTTGCTGTTTAACTCGACCGCGAATACGCTTCTCAATTTGAAGCATATCAATCTCGCCATCGATTAATTTCATAATGTACTCTAAGCGATCCTGTACATTAGCAATCTCAAGAATTTTCTGTTTCTCATCAAGTTTCAATGACATATGTGCAGCAATAGTATCTGACAATCTTGATGGATCATCGATACCCGCTAACGAAGTCAGAATTTCTGAAGGGACTTTTTTATTGAGTTTCACATACTGATCAAACACACTAAGCGTTGAACGAGAAAGTATTTCAAGTTCCTGATCATCTTTGGTAACGTCATCAGACATCAGGCGATAACCAGCAACAAAAAAGTCACCGCTTTCTTTCATTTTGCCAATATGAGCACGCTGCGAACCTTCAACCAGTACTTTGATCGTACCGTCGGGTAATTTTAATAATTGCAATATGGTGGCGAGAGTACCAATTTCATGTACATCATCAATTGAAGGATCATCGATATCTGCACTTTTCTGCGCAACAAGCAAGATTTGTTTGTTATCCTGCATGGCGGCATCAAGCGCATGAATTGATTTTTCACGGCCAACAAACAACGGGATAACCATGTGTGGATACACTACTACATCACGTAAGGGCAAAACGGGTACTTCAGAAGACTGCTCTACATTTGCTTCTGGATCTTTTGTGCTAGCCATGGCTACCTCTAATTTTTAATCGTTATTATTAAGTGTAGTCAAACGCAAAGCTTTTCAAGAGCTCAGTAATAAAATATTTTACTTTTATTACCTAAAAACCATAGAAAAATCATAGGATTATTCCAAGCCTCCCTAACTATTTGTTTTTAACTCTTTTTCCTGAGTCAGCTGCTGCGGCTCACCACCTTCATAGACCAGATATGGCTGGTTACTGCCCTCAACCACGGCTTCATCCACAACGACTTTAGACACCCCTTCCAGTGAAGGTAATTCATACATGGTTTCTAACAGAATATTTTCAAGTATGGTTCGTAAACCACGCGCCCCAGTTTTACGTTCCATGGCTTTTTTTGCGATGGCGTGTAACGCCTCATCTCGAAGCTCGAGCTCGCTGCCTTCCATTTCGATCATCTTGCCATACTGCTTGCTTAGTGCATTTTTTGGTTCCGTCAAAATAGTAACCAGGGCGTCTTCATCAAGTTCTTCTAATGTTGCAACCACAGGTAAACGTCCAACGAACTCCGGGATTAAACCGTAGGAGATTAAATCATCCGCTTCCAGCTCATTGATAACCTCATGCGCCTTACGTTCTTCATCTTTTGTTCTAACTTCAGCGCTAAAACCGATACCACTTTTATCAGAGCGATTGAGAATAACTTTATCCAGTCCAGCAAAAGCGCCACCACAAATAAACAAAATATTTGCCGTGTCAACCTGCAAAAACTCCTGTTGCGGATGTTTACGACCACCTTGCGGAGGAACAGAAGCCACCGTCCCTTCAATGAGTTTCAATAAGGCCTGTTGCACACCCTCACCTGAGACATCTCGAGTTATTGAAGGGTTGTCCGACTTACGTGAAATTTTGTCAATTTCATCGATATACACAATTCCAGTTTGAGCCTTATCGACATCATAGTCACATTTCTGCAATAATTTCTGGATGATATTTTCTACATCTTCGCCAACGTAACCCGCTTCTGTCAGTGTGGTTGCATCCGCAATAGTAAACGGCACATCAAGCAACCTTGCCAGGGTTTCAGCAAGCAGGGTCTTGCCTGAACCA
>Ga0316201_10001483_pt1 | contig 15870 bp, 17 predicted proteins | sample CS6wburrow_MG_FD_204516 | JGI IMG/M metagenome (GOLD analysis project Ga0316201, IMG submission 204516) | Coastal sediment microbial communities from Delaware Bay, Delaware, United States - CS-6 worm burrow | ecosystem: Environmental > Aquatic > Marine > Coastal > Sediment | place: USA... | reverse complement strand
TGCCCGCCGGGTTTTTCCCCGGTCAGATTGAAGGTCCGCTCACCGGTTGAAACCGCAACCCAATCCGGTCATTCGTACATGAGCATTATTCCATCGGCCTTAAGTCGTGCCCCACTTTTCGAGATGTAGTTCGATCAGTTCAATCAAAATCCCATCGGGGTCACGACAGAGCGCGATATCTGCCAACCCCCCTACGCCTTCAGTTGGTTCTGACAGGAATTCTATCCCGGAGCTCTTTAGGAGTGCGTAATCCTGTGCAAGATTCCGTGTGCCAAGGCAGAGACGAACAATACCCAGGTCGTCATTTACGGCCGCTGCTTGAGGAGAATCCTTTGCGTACTCGGTCAAATCAATCTTCGGAAAACCATCATCAAGTTGCATAATGCAGGCACGGGCCGTCGTACCCGCTGGAACATCCAACGCCTTGCTCTGGTGGGCGGGAATCTCAGCACCAGAGTCCTTCCCGATACCGAGATACGGCACACCGGGGATCAGCAAACTGAAACCCAATTTTTCGTAGAACGAAATTGAGGTGTCGAGATCGCTCACATTGATGTTGATGTGTCCCCAGCTTAGGTTAGGCGTTGTCATTGTATTTATCCTTTCACTTTCTGGTTTTCGTCCCGGTTTCATCTGGAGTATGAAGATGTTAGCTCGTGTCTGTAAGTGTCACGAGGCTTTTCTTGATTCCTATCACCCTGCTTTTACCGGATAGTAGCTAAGACGCGGAACGTCAGTTGTTGGCCGATAGCTGCCCTGAAAACTGAACGATTTCGGGCGTCTTAAATGTCTGCTCTTGGTGAAAGCTGACATAGGGCTGCGCCAAGAGTCCGCTTCCTCGTTCAGCCCCGGTTTGATGGACACCATTGAATGTCCATGTGGCCGTAAGGCGACGGCCGCCTGGTTCGTGCTATAACTTCTCCTACTGACCCAAAGCGGCCATACGGAGCCGAACGTATTCGGGTTCCTCGAATTCAAAACTGCGTCCGGACGCGTATGACCAAACTTCGATTCTTGCTGCCGTCGCTAATTGGCATTCTGATTTTTCTGACGCCGATTCCTTGGGATGGTCGCATCACCATCGGAATTGGCGTTGTTACCGATTGGATCAAAGGTCTGATGGGTGAGTATGGCCTCCACATAGTAATTGTGCTCATGGTGACCACGAGCTTGTTGACGTTGCTGGGTACGGCATTCCGCGTCAGCTTGATTCATCGACACGGCGGATCGAAAAACCTCTTCGTCGTGCCGCTTAGTTGGATGTTTCTGCGGCTTATCGGCACGACCTTTGGTCTAATCTATTTCTTTCAGGTTGGGCCCGAGCTGTTGAGAAGCGAAGCCATAGGTGGCGCCGTGTTCGTCGGTATCGGCGTCAACGTAATCGCTGTATATGCTAGCGCCTGCCTGTTACTACCTCTGCTGACCGAATTCGGCTTGATGGAGTTTGTTGGTACACTGGCTCGTCCGGTGTTTCGTCGGTTTTTTCAGTTACCAGGTCGGGCCGCAATCGATGCCGTAACGTCGTTCGTCGGTGCCTCGGCGATCGGTTTGTTGATTTCGATCGGACAGTATGAGCGCGGAAATTACACAGCTCGCGAAGCTTCCGTCATCGCGACAAATTTCTCTATTGTTTCACTTCCTTTTAGCCTGGTTGTTGCGACAGTTGCTGGTATCGAAAAGTTCTTTATACCTTGGTATGGCTTTGTCATAGTGGCTTGCATTATTGCGGCATTAATCACTCCGAGGCTGCCGCCGTTATCGAGGAAAGCAGAAACCTATATTGCAGCCGCGCCAGCGGAGGCGTCCGATAACGAACTCGACGCACACTCGCTGCTAAGCGAAGCGTGGCACAACGCATTGACGCGAGCAGAGCAAGCACCCGACGTACGTGTTTTTTTCACTACTGGCTTGACCAACCTGGCGTTTTTCTTGTTCTCCGTTGTTACCGCATCATTGGCTTTGGCGACGATCGCGGCCCTGCTCGTCTTTCATACACCGATATTCGATTGGCTGGGAAGCCCATTTATTGCATTTCTCAATTTTGCACAGTTATCGGAGTCCGCACTCGCAGCGCCCGCACTATTCTCGGGTTTTCTGGATCAGTACATGCCCGCCATTGCCGCAGCTGGCATCAACAACAATGTAACCAGCTTTGTCCTCGCAGGCTTGTCCGTCTGTCAACTTGTCTTCATGTCAGAAGTTGGCGTAATCATTCTGCGGTCAAGCCTGCCACTAAGTATTATTGACCTTCTGATAATCTTTTTGTTGCGCACCGCGATAGTGCTGCCCATCCTCATCCTCGGCGCGCATCTCGTCGTTGGCTGATCCGGCGGAACGCTGACTGGTCCGTGGTTGAAACCAGCCCTGCGATTGCACTGGACTTCTGCTATTCGAATGACCGCTAATGGCTGTTTGCTGACGGTCAGAAACCTCGATTTTCGGCTGCATCAATGACCGCTTTGGGTGAAAGCGGTCATTATCGTTAGGTACATCCCAGAATTGACACGGGTTGCCCCTAGAAGCATAAGAATAGCTATTGTGAAGCTGTCAATCTTCAAGAGACCATCTACGGAATCCATTGTGCGATTCATCGATGAAATTGATGACTTCATTATGTCATCATGGTTCAGCCTGCTTCGGTCGCTAGGTTGGAAACCACGAGAACGACGCCGCGTGCCCAGAATATCCAAAAAGGCGGCCAATAATCACGCGAGTCCAGACGAAACAGAGAGCAGCGCCGAGCGCTGATCCAATGTCTGCAATTGGCCAAAAGTAGCCCGTCGCGATTTCCCAAAAGCTGACGGCCCGGCGGCCGGTTTCGGGAACGGCAGACATTCGCGTACGGGCATGTCCAGGGTTGCCACTGAACCGTTACTGGAGTTCCCAAAGGTCTTCTGAATACTCGATTCACAGGCGAAGATAAAATCTAACTACCCGGTGAGAACTCGGAAACGGGCACCGCCGCAATTCGTCTAACGACGTAAGTGGCGTAACCGTCTGAAAAGGTCGGTGCGGCCGACAATCGCAGCGACACAGCGGCACTCGGGCAGCGTTATTCGGTGTCCGCCTGCATTTTCTTGATCATCTCCTGCGTATGCTCAAGCTCGCTTCCGAGCGCTGCATCGCTGTTCTGTGCGAGGGCAATCGAGATCTCCGCAAGCGCCGCGTCGAATTCCTGTTGTCGCGCGAGTGCCAGCGCCAGGTTATTGCGCGCAACGAGCAGTCGGTCGTCACGCGCCAGCAGCCTCCTGTAGATTTCTTCGGCTTCGGCGAATTGATCCGACGCAAATCGAACATTGCCAAGACCGAACAACACCGCCGAGGAACCCGGCCACGCTCGCAACGCGGTCTGCCAGGCCACCGCCGCCTCATCGAGTTGACCCGCTTGCTCGAGCGCTGCGACGGCCTCGAAATAACGACCCTGATCGACATTTGCAGGCATTTCATCGGGCCGCAGCACGACAATGGCCCAATAGTCGCCGCGTCGCCAGGTACGCAGAAAGGTCTTCGTCGTTGTGATTCTGCGTCTGTCAGTTCCCGAGCGAAGAATCACTTCCCCGTGTTCAGGGTCGATGCCGACAACAACGGCATAATGCCAGCGTGGAATCGCGGCAACACCGAGGTTTTGCAATACGACCACGGCACGTCCCGCCGCAATCTCGTTCCAGACTGCCGACAAGGTACCGTCGATAACATACGGCAGCCGGCCCGAGGTGCGTGTCGCCGCCAGCAGCTCGACTTGCAAGCTGCCGGACTTATCGGGCAGGTAAACCTTGTCGACGATCGCTGGCAAGGAAACGCTTGCGCCACTCATTGTTAGCACGGTCGTCAGGGCTGCCGGTCCACATTGGTAACGCTGCTGTGGATAAAACGGCGCGTCCTCGAGTTCGACCCTGCCGGCATCGGCGGCGAGTTCACGCACGGCTTCCGGAAGGGACGTGCATCCGCTTAGCAAAAGCAAAAGGGCCGATAACAGCCGGCCCTTCGTGAAAAAGTTTCTGCTCAGGAACGCGGCCCTGACGTCAGATACTCTTGAAGACGTCCGTGACACCGACGAGCTCGAGGATCAGCAGGACAAGAAACACGGTGCCAATTACGGCAAGCGCGTCACCGCCAGCAAGCTGTGTATCCAGCCGCCCTTCGAGTGCCAACAGTTCCATATTGCTCATGCCGCGCAGCCGCTCGGCCACAATGTCCGCATCAACGCCGAAGGCAAGCAGCTGCCGCTCGACGTCCTGCTGCGCAAGAAGTACTTCTACCCGTGCAAGGCTCGCGTCGCGGGTCTCGCTATCGATCAAGTACCCGGTGCTTATCATGCCGGCCGACGATGTCTGCGCAAAGCCCATGCAAATCAACGCAACGGACATCAGACGGACCACGAACCCGCGTGCTCTAAATGACATCATTTCGAACTACCTTCTGTTTGAATACGGCGCTCACTATAGCATCGGTCACAGGCCGTCCAGAGATCTTTACTCTCCCCTGGCGCGAGCTTGCGGGCGCATCAGCGACCAGGAAGATCGCAGGCACTTCGGCTAAATATCGGCTCTGATCGGCAGCAGTAGAGGCACCAGCAAAGCTCCCAAAGAACACAAGCGTGCATCGGGCCGATAGCCAGCTGGAAAGGCCCGTCTCTGCCACCGCAAAAAATGAAGCCGATTGATGTTGCTTTATCCTGGTCGATGACGGCGCCGTTGTATCGAATACTACAAATGGCCTGCAATGAGGCGGGTCGTTCACGGCAATAATCACGCGGAGTGGCGGCTCGGGCGTAGGCTCAGCCGATTGCCGGTCTCCGGGGTTGTTGTCTCAGCGCGAAATCAGCTGCATGGCAGCCGTCAGGGCCTGCCTGCCAAGCAGCCTAACGTCGACCCGCACGGTCGCAATCACCCCCCTGCCAACAAGCCTCATAGTTATATGACAATTTTCTCTGGTTTTTTTTATCTGGTTATTGTTTTCCGGTATTATTTGTCATATATTTGCCTGCAATCTGTGTTTCGGAGCTATCTTCCTGTGTCAGAGCCACTCTCCACCTGGACCTTTCTCAGCAATTACGCCCACGTGCTGGTTTGTCTGGCCGACAACCCAGACGCGCGGTTGCGCGATGTGGCTGAACGAGTAGGTATAACCGAACGTACGGCTTTTCGGCTCATCGGCGAACTCGAAGTGGCAGGCGTCCTTAAGCGCGCCAAGGAAGGCCGACGCAATCATTACGTTATCAACACCGATGCGCATCTGCGCCACACCATCGAGAACCACTGCACTGTGGGCGAGCTGCTTGAGACCGTCTTGCACCAGCACGCTGCAGTGAACAACAAGTCGGAGAAATCACAATGAATATCAAAGTACTTTTTTTCAGCGCCTTCGCGTTATTTCTGTTGTCTGATCGCGCCGTGAGCGTCGAGCCGCTATCAACGCCGGAGCTTGCGGAGCATTGTGCCTTCTATCACGACGATCGAGACGGCAAAGATGCCATCTTCTGCGTTCGCTACGTGCAGGGCTTTATCGACGGCGCGGTAGCGACTGATGCCCGCGTTCTAGAGAACATCGCGACGCAATTTGACGCGGATGAGTCTTTCGCCGAGCGGGCCATACGCAGTCGTATTGGCAGCCGCATCAAGCGTCGTGGCCCCACCGTCTATGCCGACTTCTGCCTGGGCGAGCCGGACTCACTGCAGCAGGTCGTCGAGAAAGTGGTCGACGATCTGGCCAATCGCAAGGTGCTGGATCAGGACCTGCTGGCGCGTGACGCCGTTTTCACCACCCTGCGTCGCGAATACCCATGCGAGCCTGATAGCGATAACTAGGCTGGCTCGATGAGTACCGCATCCCAAACCATAACGCGCATGCTGGTGCTGCTGATCCCATTGGTCGCGGCATGGCTGCTGTGGTCCGGGATATACAAACCGCTGTTGCTGGGGCTCGGGGTTTTCTCCTGCTTGTTAACCATTTACATCAAGCATCGCATGGACTATTTCGCGACCGACCTGTTCGAGTTGCGTTTCGGCCGGCGCCTGCTCGGTTACTGGCTGTGGCTGGTAAAAGAGGTCGTCAAGTCCAGCCTGGATGTCGCCCGTATTGTGCTGAGCCCGAGCCTTCCAATAAGTCCCCAGGTTGTGAAGATCAAGGCAAGCTGCGCGCGTCCGGTCGACCAGGCGATCCTTGCGAACTCGATTACGCTCACACCCGGCACGCTCGCGCTAGACGTCTACAAAGGTGAGATCATCGTGCACGCATTGACGAAGGCCGGCGCCGACGAGCTTAAGCGTGGCGAAATGGACCGGCGCGTTGCGGCGTTGAGAGAGGAATAGCAATGTATTACGCCGTCACAATCGCAACGCTCATCACCATGGCGCTGGCGCTGGTTCGCGCACTGGTGGGCCCGACGATTTATGACCGTCTGCTTGCGGCCAATATGTTCGGCACAAAAACGGTGCTGTTTTTGTCAGTCGTGGCCTTTCTGTATGGACGGCCAGACTTCCTCGACCTCGCATTAGTCTACGCGCTGATCAACTTTATTGGCGTGATCGCGGTTCTCGAGTTCATTCGAGAACGCGTGGACAGCGACGTTTCCGAAAAGAGCGCTGGCGAATAACTATCATGACAATGGCTATCGACATTTTAAGCTGGCTGTTGCTCACGGCGGGTGGCGCGTTCATCTTCATCGGCGGGCTCGGCGCGCTACGTATGCCCAATCTCTATACGCGCATGCATGCGGCGAGCCTGACAGACACAATGGGCGCCGTACTGGTCCTCGGCGGTATCATGCTGCAGGCGGGCCTGACACTCGCAACGATCAAGCTCGCGATCATTCTTCTATTCCTGCTACTGACAAGCCCAACGGCGTCGAACGCGTTGGCCAGCGCAGCGATTCTTTCCGGGCTGCAACCAAAAGAAGGGCCGGTCAATCGCGCAGGGAGAAGCGAATGATCATCATCCTGTTCGGCGTCTTCCTGCTCACGCTGTTGGTGATAACGGCACTCGCTATCGTGCGCAGCGACAGCCTGTTCGCGGCTGTGATCCTGACGGGCATCTTCAGCTTGCTGATGGCCGCAAATTTCTTCCTGCTCGACGCCGCCGATGTTGCGCTGACCGAAGCAGCGATCGGCGCGGGGATCTCGACGGTCCTGTTTCTTGGCGCGCTCGCATTGACGGGCGAACAAGAACGCGGCGGTTCGAAAAAACGCCTGGTTGCTCTCGGGGTTGTCACGGTCACGACGCTTATCGTTATCTACGCCACGTTCGACAAGCCGCGCTTTGGCGATGCGGACGCGCCGGTGCACCAGCATGTCGGGTCGTGGTACCTGGAGAAGACCCCGGAACTGATCGACATACCCAATGCCGTGACGGCTGTGTTGGGAAGTTTCCGCGGCTATGACACCTTGGGCGAGGTATTTGTCGTGTTCACTGCAGGGATCGGCGTGTTGTTCCTGCTCAGTGCGCGCACTGCCCGCCGCCCCAAGGATATTGAGGCAGGCGACGAACCAGACCAGGGCCTGCGGCACTATCTTGTCCCGCGGGTGGTTGGACGCATGCTGATTCCATTTATTTTCCTGTTCGGCCTGTACGTCCAGTTTCACGGCGACTATGGACCAGGCGGCGGCTTCCAGGCCGGTGCGATCGTTGCGGCGTCTGTCATTCTCTATGCGCTGCTCGAAGGTGAAGGCGCGGCGCTGCGCGCTTTGCCGATGGGAGTATTGAAGTGGCTCGTTGCTGGCGGGGCTTTGCTGTACGGCGGAGTTGGTGTTGCGAGCATGCTATTGGGCAGCAACTTCCTCGACTACTCAGTACTGGCGTCTGACCCGATCGCCGGACAGCACATCGGCATAATACTTATTGAACTGGGCGTCGGCATCACTGTTACCGGCGTGCTGCTATGCGTGTTTCACGCGTTCGCCGCTCGAGGCAGAGTCTGATGGAATTGCTCGGCCTCTTTTACTACTGGGTATTTGCAATTCTGCTGATGATCGGCTTCTACGCGGTCATCGCGAAGACCAATCTGATCAAGAAGCTTATCGGTCTGTCTATTTTCCAGGCCGCCGTGTTCCTGCTCTACATAACTATGGGCAAGATCGACGGCGGCACCGCACCAATCCTCCAGGATGGTGTTTCCCTGTACTCCAATCCTCTTCCGCAGGTCTTGATTCTCACTGCGATCGTCGTGGGTATATCGACAACCGCGCTCGGCCTCGGCATCGTTGTACGCATTAAAGAGGAATACGGCTCGATCGAAGAGCACGAGATCCAAGAGCGCGATCGTCAGTGAGTAGCCTCGCGCACCATTTGCCGGCACTGCAGGTCATAGTGCCAATGCTTAGCGCGCCACTGGTGATGCTGCTTAAGCCGCATGGGCTCGCTCGCGCGGCCGCGACAGCCGCCAGCCTGTTCGCATTTGCCATCGCCATCGCAATGACGATGGGCGTACTCGATGGCAGCACCTACACCTATCGAATGGGCTCCTGGCCCGCACCCTACGGCATCGAGCTTGCTGTCGACCGCTTGAGCGCGTTACTGCTGCTTATCGTCACCGGCGCATCAACGTTTGCGTTGCTCGCAGGACGCCGCAGTGTCGATACTGATATCGACGAGTCACGCCAGCCGCTTTTCTATTCTGCCTGGCTGCTGGCACTCGCCGGTTTATCGGGCATTCCTGTCGCCGCCGATGCGTTTAATATTTTCGTCTTCATGGAGATCTCATCGCTGGCAAGTTACGTCATCATTGCCGGCGGATCGGATCGCCGCGCACTGCCCGCGGTATTCAAGTACCTGATCATGGGCACCATCGGTGCCACGTTTTACCTCATTGGTATCGGCCTGATCTACCTGATGACCGGCACGCTGAATCTTGCTGATATGGAGCTGCGCATTCACGAGGTTGCCGACCAGAGGCCTATCCTGGTTGCGGCCGGTTTCATTACGATTGGTCTTGCGCTCAAAGCAGCCGTGTTTCCGCTGCACGTCTGGTTACCGAACGCCTATACCTATGCCCCAAATGCGGTGACGGTGTTTCTCGCCGCGTGTTCCACGAAAGTATCGCTGTACCTTCTACTCCGCTTCGACTTCTTCGTCTTTCAGGGAAATCTCGCTGGGCATGATGTTCAGTTTGCCTACTTCCTGATGCCGCTCGCCGTGCTGGCGATTTTGATCGCCTCGGGTGTGGCGCTGTTCGAACAAAACATAAAACGTCTGTTGGCTTACTCGTCCATTGCTCAGATCGGTTACATTTTGCTTGGCGCGAGCTTTGTCACCGTTGCAGGGCTAACGGCAAGCACCGTGCACCTGTTTAATCACGCACTGGCGAAAGGCGCCCTGTTCCTGGCGGTTGGCTGCCTTGCAACGTCATGCATGGGAATGCGGCTATCGGACCTTGGCGGCGTGGCAAAGCGCATGCCGTGGACGGCCGCCGCTTTCGTCGTAGCCGGGCTCAGCCTTATCGGCATCCCGGGAACGGTCGGCTTCATCAGCAAGTGGTACCTGATCACGGCCGCGCTGGAACACGGCTCGCTCGGTATGGTGCTGGTTGCGGTACTCGTAATCAGCTCGTTGATGGCGGTTATCTACATCTGGCGCATCGTCGAGACCATCTACTTTGCTGAACCAAGCTCCGACCTTTCAGCCGTCAAAGAAGCCCCGCTGATGATGCTCGCCGTCACCTGGGCGGCCGCGCTTGCCAACGTGTATTTTGGCCTCGCATCGGAAGTGCCTGTAACGCTCGCCTCATCAGCGGCAGAAACACTGCTGGAGCACCTGCCATGAACGGCAGTGATTTGATTTTACTCGCACTGGTATTGCCGCTGCTCGGTGCCGTCGGGATTGCAGCAGCCAGCCGATTCGGTGCTAATGCGCGCGAATCCGCGACGCTACTGACGGCAGGAGCCCTGGCCTGGACCGTGTGGAGCCTGGTGCCCGAAGTTATGCAGGGCGGACGGCCGTCGCTGTTCCTGACCGAAGTCCTGCCCGGCATCGAGCTGGCATTCCGGGTAGAGCCGCTCGGTATGTTGTTCGCGGCATTGGCGTCGAGCTTGTGGATCGTCAATTCGATCTATTCCATCGGCTACATGCGCGGCAACAATGAGCCAAACCAGACTCGCTTTTATATTTTCTTCGCGATTGCGCTGGCTGCCACCATTGGCATCGCGTTCGCCGAGAACCTGTTCACGCTGTTCCTGTTCTACGAAATCCTGACGCTGTCGACCTACCCGCTCGTATCACACAAGGGCAACGAGAAAACGGTGCGATCGGCAAGAGTTTACCTTGGCGTTTTGTTGACCACCTCGATCGGCCTGCTGCTCCCCGCGATTATCTGGACCTACACCGTAGCAGGCACAGGGTCCTTCACGCCGGGCGGCATCCTCGAGGGCAGGATCGCAGGACCCGCCGTGGGTCTGCTGCTCGGGCTGTTTGTTTTTGGCGTTGGTAAGGCCGCTGTCATGCCGGTGCACCGCTGGTTACCGGCAGCGATGGTTGCGCCGACGCCCGTCAGTGCCTTGCTGCATGCCGTGGCTGTAGTCAAAGCGGGCGTGTTCACCGTCACCAAGATCATCATCTATATTTTTGGCGTCGACTTTCTGTTTGCCGAACCGAGCAGTGGATGGCTGGTCTACGCGGCCGCATTCACGATCATCATGGCCAGTATCGTCGCGCTGCGGCAGCAAAACCTGAAGCGATTGTTGGCCTATTCGACTATCGCACAGCTCTCCTATGTCGTCATGGCAACGGCTATTCTCAAACCGCTGGCCGAGATCGGTGCTGCGGTGCACATGGTGGCGCACGCTTTCGGCAAGATCACGCTGTTCTTTGCGGCAGGTGCCATATACACGGCGGCAAAAAAGACCGAACTGCACCAGCTTCGCGGTATCGCGAAGCGCATGCCCTGGACGATGGCCGCCTTTACAATTGGCGCACTGAGCATGATCGGCGTACCGCCAACCGGTGGCTTCGTATCAAAGTGGTACATCCTCGCCGGCGCGTTCCAGGCCGACAACTACGTCGCGATTGCGGCAATCATTGCGAGTACGGCCTTGAACGCAGCTTACTTCCTGCCGATTATTTTCATGGCCTGGTTTCTCAAGGAAGATACACCGCCGGCGAAGGAACATGGCGAGGCGCCGTTTGCGGTCGTACTTGCACTCATGATCACGGCGTTCCTGACGCTCGCCTTCTTCTTTTTCAACGGCCCTGTCCTCAAGCTTGAAGGACAACTCGTGCAGGCGATTTCATGAACGACGAAAAATCACACTGGCTGACTCGCCCGGCAACCATCCGCAAACTGTGGTGGGGCTTTTCCGTCGTGCTCGCTCTAACTGTCGCTGCCCAGTTCTTTATCTACGTTAAAGGCTACTTCGGCGTCGACGGCTGGTTCGGATTTGGCGCTGTGTTCGGCTTTTTTTCCTGCCTCGCCATGGTGTTGGTGGCAAAAGCACTCGGCGTTGTCCTGAAGCGCAATGAAGACTACTACCCCGCCGGAGACGATGATGTTTGACGTGCTGCCACCGGCCATCGTCATGGTCGCCGGCGCGATCCTTATTGGCCTCCTACGCGGTCATTGGCGCACCCTGTTCGTGCTTGGCACGCCACTGCTGACGCTATGGGCCATCTGGCAGATTCCCGACGGTGTCGTCGCTACCGTCAACTTCCTTGATTACCCGATTGAACCCATCGAAGGTAGCCCGCTCCGAAGACTGTTTGCGACTATATTCGCCCTGATGGCGTTTGGCGGCGGCCTGTACGCGTTTCGCCAGGCCAAGTGGTACGAACTTTCAGCCGCAATGATCTATGCAGCAGGCGCTATCGGCGTCAGCTTTGCGGGCGACCTGATCACCTTCTTCCTGTACTGGGAACTGATGGCGCTGTTTTCGACGGTGGTGGTCTGGTGCGGCGGCACGCCTGGGGCCCGTGCGGCCGGCATACGTTACGCCATCATGCACCTCCTCGGTGGCGTCATTCTAAAGGTCGGTATCGAAGGCGTCGCCATCCACACTGGCTCCATTGACGTACAGCCTATGCTGGCCAACAACTTCGATACGTGGATGATCCTGATCGGTGTACTTATCAACGCAGCGGCGCCACCAGTATCCGCCTGGCTTTCCGACGCCTATCCGGAATCGAGCCCGACCGGATCCGTATTCCTTTCAGCGTTCACAACCAAGACAGCGGTCCTTGCCCTGATACTGCTATTCCCCGGCGAACCGGTGCTGGTCGGCATCGGCCTGTTCATGGTGATGTACGGCATCATCTATGCGCTGCTCGAAAACGACGTGCGACGCATTCTTGCTTACTCGGTCGTTAACCAGGTGGGTTTCATGGTCTGCGCAGTCGGTATCGGCACGCAGATGGCCCTGAATGGGGCGGCGGCTCATGCCTTCGCACATATTTTATATAAAGCGCTGCTATTCATGAGTGCCGGCGCCGTCATTTACCGTACCGGTTTCTCAAAGTGCACGGATCTCGGTGGCCTTTTCCGCACCATGCCGATAACGGCTGTTTGCGGCATCATCGGCGCGCTCGCCATCTCCGGTTTTCCGCTTACCTCGGGCTTCACAACCAAGACGATGATCTCGCAGGCCGCAGCGGACAACGGCCTCGTGTTCGTCTACTTCATGCTGGCTGCCGCATCAGCCGGCGTTTTCCTGCATGCCGGTATCAAGTTTCCCTGGTTCGTATTCTTCCAGAAAGACTCCGGGTTACGACCCAAGGACGCCCCCTGGAACATGGCTGCGGCCATGGTGCTCCTGAGCGCGCTGTGCATCCTGCTCGGCGTGTTTCCGGAGTTGCTGTACCGTTTCTTGCCCTACCCGGTTGACTATGTCCCGTATACCGCCGGCAAGGTGCTGTTCTATCTCCAGCTGCTGTTGTTTTCCGGCCTTGCGTTCTTCCTGTTATTGCCACTGATGAAGCGCACCCTGACCATAAGCCTGGATACGGACTGGATGTGGCGCGTTCTGCTGAATCGGATCGCGCGTGCGATCTATACGACGGTCGCCTCGATCGGTATTGCGCTGCAAACCCGCATCGGCGAATCCCTCGACGCCTTGCGCAAGCGGGCCGGAGGTCATTTCGGCACTGGGCTCTCGCGGGCCGGAGTCTTTGCACGCGCCTGGTCCATCGGAACGACGGCGCTCTGGATCGCCGTACTGCTTACAGCATACGTACTCTTTTATCTTGTCTAACGATCAGAAACGTAAACTGTGTGTTCTATCGCTTGTACACGGCAAGATGCATACAGCGTCAACGGTCCGAAAGCGAAGCGAGAGATCCAACGGTCAAGCCTGAAATAACCTGAGCCCCGCAGGAGCAGTCTTTTCAGTGACCCCTGTCGTCGGAGGGCAACCCGGATTGGCGGTATTAATCGGGGTCTGTCGGAGAAGGTGGGTCTTCAAGCTGAAATCCGTGCCGTTTATACGTTTCTTTCCACGCGACTGAAGTTTTATTGACGAAACTTAATACCCACTGATACAGGTCTTGTCAGGCACCTGTCAGTTTTGGTCACAATTTTACAAAACTCGCTGTATAGGCAATTCGCACCACAGAGGTTACTAGCGCTCGTCGTCCCGCTCTTTCTTCAATTCCTGCAGAACCTTCAGCCCTTTTTTTCGTTGCTTGGAAATGACTTTGAGCTTCGAGGTGATTTCACGCCTTGTTTCGTCATCAATGTCCCCGGCCAGTTCCATTTCCATCTTCTTTTGCTCGGCCCGAAGTGACTTAAGTACTTTCTTCAGGGAAGAATACTTCTCCAATTGCGCTTGCCGCTTGGCGCTGAGAATGTCCTTCAGCTTGTTTAGCAATTTCTGGTAATTCACTGTGCTGCCTCTGTTTTCGAATCTTCCATTATCTCGATGATGTCGTCCTCACCGAGAGCGACGCTTCTGAGCGCTGTTTTTTCCTCAAGATCATAGGCCGAAAACAGCACTGACCCGGCCTCGACCAGATCCCAGCAGATTTCCCTGCAATAGGAGATATCATTCATTAGTGATGTCGCGATCTGCACATCTATGCGTTCCTTTCTGATCAACTTGTCGAGGCCGTGACTGAATTCTCTGGTCTTCTCTTCGATATCAAGTTTGACCTGATCGAGCGGCAACACTGACCTTGACGGCCCTTGAGCATTTCGAGCTGTCTCAATATCCCTGAGTACCGTAATGATCTGCCGCCGCAGACGATCGTATTCCTTCTTGACGACCTGATTGTCGGACTTCATAAATTTCGTGAGATTCTTTTTCAGATGCTTGACACCTTTCACGGCCTCAATCACATGCTGTCCGGCTTGCCGAATGGTATTTAATTCTTCTTTCATTCTGCCTTTGGAATAGCCGCCGCGGCTGGCAATGACATACTCGACAATGGCGCCATACAGGGCTTTCAGTTTCTTCTCATAAAGCTCATCGATGTCTTCATCGATAATGTCGGTCGACTTTTTCACGACGCGTTTTATTTTCTCATCAGACTCCAGCACGTCCCGCCGGATGCTCAGGCCATCAATGATGACCCCTGCCGCCAGGTCATAGAGTCGAATGGTCTCCTTCCTCGTAGCTTCAATTGCCGCGTCGCGGATGTCCCCTGACGCACCGCTAAGATACATCGGCCGCTCAATCTCAATCTCATCTGCGACTATGACCTTTTCGAGGAGTCTCACCAGTGCCCTCAACAGTGGCAGCATCACAATAATCCCGAGCAGATTGAACAGGGTATGAAACACCGCCAGTTGTAGTGTGTAATTCTGAGGACCAATACCCAGTTGATTGCTGATCCAACCGACAGCTTCCATGAGCTGGTAAATTCCGCTGACGGCGATGGCCCCGGTTACAACATTGAAGATCAGGTGAGCCAGTGCCAATCGTTTGCCATTGGCGCTGGCGCCGAGAGCCCCAAGAATTGCTGTAACGGTTGTTCCGACATTAGAACCGATTGCCAATGCCAACGCGTTTTCGTAGCTGATTTGTTGGGCGGCGAGAGCAGCCAGGATCAGTACCAACGTCGCGTGGCTCGATTGCATGATGACCGTGGCGGCAATTCCCAGGCCCGCAAAAACCAAAACACCCGGGTAGCCGGTCATCGAATATTCGGCCAGGTCGATGCCCTGTCCGAAAGTATCAAAACCCTCCTTCATGTAGTGAATGCCGAGAAACAGAAAGCCTACCCCGGCGAGTACGTATCCCGCGCCCTTCAGGCTCTTTGCATTCTGAAACACCAGAATAATACCGAACACGAGCAACGGCATGGCGTAAGAGGACAGCTTCACCTTCAGGCCAAATCCGGCAACAAGCCAGGCACCGGTGGTAGTACCGAGATTGGCACCAAATATAATGCCGATTCCGGACGCGAGGTCCAGCAGCCCGGCACTGAGAAATGAAATCGTGATCACGGAGACCAGGGAACTCGATTGCATGACTGTGGTTGACAGGACACCAAAGGTCATGCTCTTCCACAGTTTGTCGGTGGAAGCTCTCAGGATCTTCTCAAGTGTTCCGGCTGTGAAAGTTTTGAAGCCCTCCTCCAGCGAGAGCATCCCGAAAAGGAATATCGCCACGCCTGCGGTGATCGTTTTGAATTCGACGCTAACGGCGAATCCATACGCCAGCAGTACAAACATCGCTGGTAAGAAAGTCCTACGTAACATTCACTGACATCACTATCGAAGAGGGATGGCCACGGTGGCCAAATTACTTGCTACGGAAGCATCATGCCACGATTCGTGCAGTACAGGAGTGCAGCATGACTCCAATGAAAAACGGCAGTGCGGTGCCCAGCCGGAACAGCTCTGTTCGGCCTTTGCGAGTAGCTCGCTCTATTTCATTTACGCTCTCAAATTTCATATTTGTTCCCTACACAAATACCCGCGGCAAGGACGCCCGCACGGCGTCAGACTTAGTG
>Ga0316201_10001482_pt1 | contig 15872 bp, 12 predicted proteins | sample CS6wburrow_MG_FD_204516 | JGI IMG/M metagenome (GOLD analysis project Ga0316201, IMG submission 204516) | Coastal sediment microbial communities from Delaware Bay, Delaware, United States - CS-6 worm burrow | ecosystem: Environmental > Aquatic > Marine > Coastal > Sediment | place: USA... | reverse complement strand
GCCCGGTGCAATACTCGACGTTGCCATCGAAGACACCCCTGCGGATCAACTGATTTCAGCCTGGTCCAAAGAGGTCGCCGTTTTAATGGAAGCCGTTGGCTGGTCGTCCGAACATATCTGTTCACGGGTATATGACGGGGGTATCAGCCTGGTGATCAACGCACCAATAGATGTGCTGTATGCTGCCTGTGAACTCAATGAAGTGGCGTTCAGCAGGGCTGTAGCGATTTTAAAAGGTGAGCCGTTAGCGGATATGCACGACGCCATCGCCACCTTGTCTGACCTGGCGACTAAAGAAACGAAGCCGGGCTTGCTGGCATTGCAGGCCGCTGCTGCGCAACACCAGGTACCATTCCTTTGGGATGATGACGAGGTGTCGGTAGGTTTTGGTCAATCAGCCATGAGCTGGCCGGCGGTTCAGTTGCCTGACCCGGAAAGTATCGATTGGCCGACCATTGGTTCAGTACCGCTTGGTATTGTCACCGGCACCAATGGTAAATCTACCACTGTCAGGCTCGCAGCTTCGATCCTCAACGCAGCCGGTCTTCGGGCAGGAATTACCTCGACTGATTACATACGCGTCGGCGAGGAAATACTCGACCTTGGCGACTATTCCGGTCCGGGTGGTGCGCGTACCCTGTTAAGGCATCCACAATCTGAAGCCGTTGTGCTGGAGGTTGCCCGCGGCGGCTTACTCCGTCGGGGTATTGGCGTAGAGTTTGCTGATGCTGCCCTGATCACCAATGTCGCGGAAGACCACATGGGTGAATATGGCATCAACAGTGTGGCAGAAATGGCAGAGGTCAAGTTCATCGTGCGGCGGGCGCTGAGCGCCGCTGCGCCGCTGATATTGAATGTTGATGATCCTGAAAGCGTCAGGATGGCCGCCACTGTCAACAACAGAATTATCTGGTTTGGCGTGGATGCAACGCACCCGGTGTTGAAGAAACACCTGGAAAAACAGGGCCAGGCGGCCTTCCTGTCAGAAGGCTGGCTGGTCCTGGCTGAGGGCAGCAGGACCAGAAAGGTCATTCGCGCTGAACATGTCCCCATCACTTTTGGAGGGGTGGCGCGATACAACATCCACAACGCACTCGGTGCCATGGTCTTATGTTCCATACTGGGGGCGGACGACGAGGCGCTCGCAAACGGTCTCAAATCCTTTAGCGGGGACGCCGGGGTTAACCCCGGGCGTGGCAACCTGTACCAGAAAAATGGTATCCGGATATTTATCGATTTCGCACACAATGAACACGGTCTAAAGGCGGTTGCCGATACGGTCAATGCTTTCAAGGCGCGCCGGAATATCGTGCTGATGGGGCAGGCTGGCGATCGCAGTGACGAGGAGATCAGCGCATTTGTCAGTGCTGCCTGTGACTTGAGACCCGCACGGCTTCTGGCCTGCGATATGCCGGGCTACGAGCGGGGGCGCCAGCCTGGTGTTGTGGCTGGCATAATAGCTCAAGTCGCCCTGGAGCATGGTCTGCAACCCAATGCTGTGGTGATGTGCAACAGCCCGTTTGAGGGTGTTAAAAAAGCACTGGACTCTGCGCAGGAAGGTGACTGCCTCGTACTGTTAGCACTTACCCAGCGTGGTGAAGTGACAAAGTTGGTGCAAGAATTTGTGGGAAATTAAAAAGTTTCTTTTGGAAACCTGAATGGCAAAACTTTATTTTAACTACTCTTCGATGAACGCCGGTAAAACCACGGTTTTGCTGCAATCGGCACATAATTATCGTGAACGCGGCATGACACCGTTGTTATTCACACCAAAACTCGATGACCGATACGGTGAGGGCCGGATCAAGTCACGTATCGGCCTGGAGGCAAGAGCGACTATATTCACGGCGGAAGATGACCTGTTTGAGATAACGCGGGCACAACTGGAAGAGCAAAATATCCACTGCGTACTGGTCGATGAGGCCCAGTTTTTAAATCGTGACCAGGTCTACCAGCTCAGCGAAGTTGTCGACCGGCTGAATATCCCGGTGCTGTGTTTTGGCTTACGCACCGATTTCCAGGGTGAACTGTTCGAAGGCAGCAAATACCTGCTTGCCTGGGCCGACCAGTTAACTGAAATCAAAACCATTTGTCATACCGGTCGGAAAGCCAACATGGTGGTGCGGGTTGATGATGAAGGATATGCGCTTAAGGAAGGTGCACAGGTGGAGATCGGTGGCAACGAGCGTTATGTATCCGTCAGTCGCGCCGAGTTCAAAAAAGTATTTATCGGTGGCCAGCGTATCAAGTTCATTGAGCCGGTTGTTGCCGATACCGAGGACGAGAGTGCTGCGGATGACGGGCAGGAGAGTGGTGATCTGCTATAGTCGGGTCATAATGTCACCATTCCTATGACTGGAGATTGATGATGCGCTGGTTATTATTTCTAATCCTGGTAGTCGCAGTACTCTGGTACATCCGCGGTATTGAAGACGTTGAGCCTCCTCCAATCGAAGAAGGCATAATCGGCGGCCCCGTCAAAGCGCTGCATAAGGCAGAGGGCTTCGAAAAATCCTACCTGGATCAGACCGAAGCGCGTCAAAAAAAGATGGAAGAACAAATTGAGAAAGACAGCGGCGGATAGTCTCGAACCTGGCTTTTTGGCAATGAACCGGTCCATGTACCATACCCTGAGCGTATCTGACTTTTTGGCAAAGTGAAATAACACCGGTGGCTTTTTCCGGTAAACCAGGGCATGTCCCGGGTTCGTTAAACCCTCTCACCTAATGCCTGTACCAGGTCAGAATGAATGTCATCTGCATCCTCAATGCCGACGGACAACCTGAGCAATCCGGCTGTGATCCCAAGCCGCTGCCGTTCTTCTTCAGATACTTTCTGATGTGAGGTCGCAACCGGTTGGCAGATCGTGGTTTCAACACCACCGAGACTAACGGCACAGATCACCAGTTCAAGACGGCGGATGTAACTGATCGGATCAACAACGTCAGCCAGTTCGAACGACAGCATTCCGCCATAACCCCGCATCTGCCTTGTTGCGATCTCAAAACCCGGGTGGCTTTTCAAACCGGGGTAGTAAACCTGTTTTATGTTCTCATTCCCATTCAGGCGTTCGGCGATAACAGCAGCATTACTACTTTGTCGGGCCACTCTTAATTCAAGGGTTTTAAGACTGCGCTCCAGTAAAAAGCAATCCTGTGCGTTTAGACACCCGCCATAGGCCACCGCGTGATTTCGGACCTTCGCCACCAGTGCTTCAGAGCCGTTGACGGTACCGCAACACAGATCGCTGTGGCCCCCGAGATACTTGGTGCCACTGTGCATTACCAGGTCGAAGCCATGGACCAGCGGGTTTTGCAGGATCGGGGAGGCAAAGGTATTGTCGATAACCGTTAGAATCCCGCGCGATTTTGCAAAAGCTGCAACCGCCGCCAGATCCACCACGGTCAGTAAGGGATTGCTGGGTGACTCCACGTAAATCATCCGGGTATTAGCATGGCTGGCCTCTTCTATGGCCTTAACATCGGCTGCCGCAAAGCTATAGCTGATATTGAAGCGTTTCAGTTCATTGACGATCAGGGCATGCGTTCCACCATATAAACCCTCTGTCAAAACAACATGATCACCACGTTCCAACAAGCCAAACAGGATGGCTGAAATTGCAGCCATACCCGAACTGGTAACCAATCCTGCTTCAGCACATTCCAGTGCGCTCATTTTTTCAGCCACCACATCATGGTTCAGGGTATTGAAATAACGTGGATATCGCACTTCTGAATCATCCAGGTATTCAATCGCACTGGAGGATAACAGCGGGGTATTCAAGCCCCCCATGTTCTTATCGCGGCGGGTACCTGCGCGTACGGCTTGTGTGGATTTTTTCAAAGTAAAGTCTCAAGCTGGTAGAGGTTGGTTTTACGATTGATTTCGCCCGTCATTGTGAAACACTATTGACGGGCTGAAAAGAAGAAATTGTGCAGAAGGCAAAAGGCTAATCCGGACTGCCTGCTGAATTATCCGGGTTAGCCGCAATCAATAAGCGACTCTTGCGGTGGCTGTGCCAGCAATGCCACGCTGGAAATACTCATTTTGAAGGATCCTTTGGTCGCCACGACGAGTGGTGCAAGTATATTGCCCAGGTTCGCACCGGCATCTTCGAAGCAACTGAGTTTAAGGCTGATTCGAAACCAGGTGTCCTGAGGAACGGCTTTGAAAAGCTTTGTCATGTTCAGGCTACCTGCGCAGGGGTAGCCGCAGTCCATCTTGATGTCGACTGATTTTTTCGGCCTTTTGTCAATACGGATCACCATGCTCAGGGCGCCACCTTGTTCAGACAGCATTCGATAATCCTGTGGATCGGATTGCTGCCAGTAAACCTGACCCAGACCTCCCCTCCATTCGGCCTGGATGGCGTCTGCTGTTGCCACGTTGTCGATCGTTCGAACCGTAATGACTTTGCTTTTAAAAGAAGTGGTTTCAGGACTCTCGAACCAAACCATCCAGTTACTGCTGCTACCCAGGTATAACTGCCAGGGAGTTTCGTCGGAGCCTGAGAAAACAACTTCATCTGCCTGGGCGTACGTTCCAGTCAGAAGCAGGCATGTTAAAACCAGGCTGAATAATCGGCCGGCCACCTTTCCAGGTGAAGTAAATAAGTTAACGTTATTCATGCGCTTACTCTCTCTAAATGTTGATTGGATCGTTCATCCAAATACGTCATTCCGTATCCGCGAGGAAACAGGCAGGTGTGATCAACCCCGCAATCGGCAGACGGATTCCCGGTGCTCTTTGGCCAGGAAAAAGAAAGCCTGCCCTGGAAATCATAATCGCCGAACAGAACATCTGCTACTCCCTGGCCTTCGGAGCCGGGTAACCAGGCGGCAACAAAAGCTGCGGAGGCGTCCAGCTCCTGGTTAACCACCATGGGTCTTCCTGAAACCATCACCACGACCGTGGGGATACCCTTGTCAGTTATAGACTTGATGATCTGTAAATCTTCAGGATGCAGACTGGCGAGTTCCAATGTATTTCCATAGGGCTCCAGTACATTCATACTACCCTTTATCTGGGAACCAGCCTCCACGATGACATGATCACCACTGCGGATATCACCCAAACCCTCAGCATAGGGTCTTTCGCCGATGACCACGATGGCTGCATCAATCAACCCTGGGTCAAGGTCAGTGCCGCTGTTGCCGGTGAACAATTCCGCGTTCGGTGCGACCTGGCGGATGCCCTCCCAGATAGAAGTACCACCTTCAATACCATCATTTCCTGATACGCCCTGCCAGGTAACGCTAAACCCACCACATTGGTGACCACGGTTATGTGCGTTCTTACCGGCCACGAGGATCCTGGCGCTTTTATCCAATGGCAGCAACGCGTCATCGTTTTTTAGCAGGACCAGGGATTTGCGTACGGCCTCTCTCGCGACTGCCCGGTGCTCAGCCCCACCGAAGCATTCATGGTTTGACCAATACCGGTCTGCAGGGCGTGGTTTTTCGAATAAACCATAGGCAAACTTGACTGTCAGAATCCGGCGCGCAGCATCGTCGATCCGTTTCATGGAAACACTGCCACGTTTTACATGCTGTTTAAGATGATCAATAAACTCTTTCCAGTTTTCCGAAACCATGAACATATCAATACCGGCATTAACCGCCAATGCAACGGCGTTGTGATAATCCTCCGACAGGTAATCAATACCATCCCAGTCGGAAATGACAAAACCATGAAATTGCATTTCATCTTTCAGGATATCGGTAATCAGGTATTTATGGCCATGGCACTTGTCGCCGTTCCAGCTGTTGAACGATGCCATGATGGTCAGCGTGCCAGAATTGATGGCGCTGACGTAGGGTGCCATATGAATGCTTTCCAGTTGCTCTTTTGCCAGGGTGGTTTCACCCTGGTTGATACCGTTGGTCGTACCGCCGTCACCTACCCAGTGCTTGACGCAAGCAAGCACACCGTTGGTACCAAGATCAGCCTGAAGCCCCTTTACGAATTCCGCCGCATAAGCGGTGACGATGGCGGTGTCCTCTGAATAGCTTTCGTAAGTTCGGCCCCAATGAATGTTGCGAGCCACGGCCAGGTTCGGTGCAAAAACCCATTCAATACCTGCAGCAAGAACTTCGCGGGCTGTTACTTCTGCAATTCTTCTGAGCAGATCCGGATCATTGGCTGCACCCAGTCCGATATTGTGCGGGAAAAGAGTCGTACCCCTGATATTGTTATTTCCATGTATGGCATCTACACCGTATAGAACGGGAATGGCCAGATGCCGCTCGTCCTGTGTCATTGATGCGGCCCAGTAAGCGTCATTCATCACTACCCAGTCGGCCAACCGATTATTTTCAGGGCTGGAACCGCCACAGCTCAGAACACCTCCAAGATGATAGGATTTGACATCTTCAGGACTTAGGGACATGCGTTCGGACATGGTCATCTGACCGATCTTTTGATCAAGATTCATCCCGGCCAGTAATGCCTCGACTCTTTGACTAATAGTTTGATCTTGTTGAGTTGAACTGGTCATCGTGTCAAATCGTCCGTAATCAAGACTGGGTAGCCATTTGCAGGCATACTTCATGTTTATCGGTCAGTGTATCGGTGGCTATTGGCTTGTGAAATGTGTTTGCGTTGGGTTGGACCAGAAACACGACAACCGGGAAAGTCACTCAGCAGAAAACCCTATATCGTTTGTTTTTTGCAGCAGGAAAAGGAAGGAAGACGAGAGATTGATCAATTTATCTGCAAATCTGTTCAAAACAGTCATCAATGCTGTTTACAACAACCGAAACTACCAGTTCTGGCTGATGCAGTTTATTGGATGGGGTGGTCTGGGAATGGTGACCTTCTTCAGCCTGACCCTGTGGTACGCCACCGCGACATGGGACCATGTTTCCCACACCATAGTGCAATCATTGCTGGGAATGATCCTGTCAATACCGCTGCATCGAATCTGCCTCGCTGTCTGGGATCGCTCAATATTGTCACGTATCAGTTGGAGTTTGCTGGCGGTGGTCGTAGTGTCGTTGCTGTGGACGATGCTACGCATCTATACCTTTACATCGATTACCGGTTCAGGAGGAATATGGGCGGATTTTGGTGGCTGGTACTTTTCCTCCTTCCTGGTCTATTTGTGCTGGGTGGCGCTTTATTACGGCAATAAATACTATTATCAAGCCCAGTTGGAGTATCAGAAGACCCAGATGGCGGCAGCAGCGATCAGGGAGGAACAGTTAAAAAGACTGAGCGCTGAAGCTGATGCAAAAAATGCGCAACTGGGAATGTTGCAATATCAATTAAATCCTCACTTCCTGTTTAACACACTCAATTCCATCAGTGCCCTGGTGAAGTTCAAGGAGCCTGAAAAGGCCCAGAAAATGATCACTCAGCTGGGTCATTTTCTACGCTATTCCCTGGATACTGATCCAGCTATCATGATCTCCTTGCAACAGGAAATTGAAGCCTTGATGCTGTACCTGGACATAGAAAGAACGCGTTTTGGCGATCGCCTGACGCTGGATTTCGAAATCGATGAGCAGGCAAAACGGGCCCGGGTTCCAAGTCTTTTGTTGCAACCATTAGCGGAAAATTCAATCAAGTATGCAATATCTGCCAACGAAAATGGTGGCACTATCAGGCTCAAAGCAACTGTTCAGGAAGACGAACTGCAACTTGAACTCACGGATACCGGACCGGGTACAGTGAGTAATCAACCTGTGCCAAAAACCGGCAGACGGGTTGGCTTGCACAATACACTGCAACGTTTAAAAACGCTTTACGATGAAGCTTATACGTTTGAGATCGATTTGCACCCTTCAGGGGGTTTGAAAATTAACATCCGCATTCCTTTTGTTCAGATTTAACCGACTATGGCCAAACTAAAAACTATCGTTGTTGAAGATGAATCGTTGGCCCGTAAGCTGATGTTGTCATACCTGGAGGAATTTTCCGAAATAGAAATTCTGGCGGAATGTACTAACGGGCGCGAAGCCGTCGCGGCTGTATTGGCTCTGGAGCCTGATTTGATGTTTCTCGATATCAGGATGCCGGGTTTGAACGGGTTTGAAGTCATTAAAAAAATTCAACCCGAGATATTACCGATGGTGATATTTTGCACGGCATATGAACGATATGCATTGGATGCGTTTGATATTCACGCAGTTGATTACATCGTAAAACCATTGGATGAGCAACGTTTACACCTGGCGGTAATGCGGGCCCTAGCCCGTTACCAGGAAGAACTACACTCCGGTGAAAACAAGTCGTTTCTGCTCGGTGCCATTGACGCGATTACAAGTAATGTTGAAGAGCGTTCACCTGTGAGGGAGAAAGCCAAAAATGTTTCACTAACGTCTGATCCAGAACGCAAAATCACCATCAAGGATCGGGATTCAATCAAATTGATCAAGATAGACAGTATCGCCTGGGTTGATGCTGCGGGTGATTATATGTGTGTTCATGCTGAAGGTGAGACACACATCATGCGTTGTACCATGACACAGCTGCTCAAAGAGCTTGATGCCAATGTATTCAAACGGGTACATCGCTCAACCATTGTTAATCTGAACTGCATCGAGGCAGTAATCCCGCATACGAAGGGAGAGTATTTTCTGCAAGTTGATAATGGTGAGCGAATAAAGGTAAGTCGTAATTATCGTGCCACAATTAAATCTTTTCTCGATTCCATGCACAGTCCCTGACCTGATATAAACAGTCGTCATCAGCCCGCACTAAATCGGTTTTTACTTGCCCGTTGTCCACTTGAACTCAGCACCGGTCCCACTCACCGTTTTGCTGTTGTTTCGCTCATCTTGCCCTGTAAACTCTGTGCGATATTGGTGATAGCACCATTCGTCAGATGACCTGTCTGAAAACAAGAGAGAAAAACAGCATGTTCAAGATTACATTCAATCTTCTACTCTTAGCAGTATTAGCTTTCGTAGCGGTTGTTCCTGCCGGCTGGGCAGAAGAAGAAGAGTTAATACTGGAAGAGGTCATTGTCACTGCGGTCAGACGTGATACAAACCTGATGGAAACACCGCTTGCCGTTTCTGCACTCACGGCCGATGCACTGGCCCGCGAGGGTGTCAACAACATTGTCAATGTTGGCAACCTGGTACCGAATATGCAGGTTGGCTTATCACCCTCAGATTCCGGTGTGTCGATTGCGATACGGGGCGTCACTTCAAATAATTTTACCGAGCTCGGTGATCCCACGGTTGGCATTCACTTCGACGGTACCTACTCCCCGAGGCCGCAGGGTGGTCTCGCTCTATTATTTGACGTGGAGCGCATCGACATTCTTCGCGGTCCACAGGGAACCCTGTTCGGTCGCAATTCGACGGCTGGAACCATCAATGTAATCAATTCAAGACCACAGTTTGAAGATATCAGTGGTTCTACCGAGCTTGAAGCGGCCAACTATTCAACCCGGGCATTCCGTGGCTGGATAAATTTGCCGGCCACCGAAAACCTCGCATTTCGCGCCGCCTTCATGGCGCAAAAAGCCGATACCTATCTCAACCAGGAAATGGATTTGTATGATCTTGATTGGGACGTCGATCTCGATGGTAATACCGACGGACCGAATGATGTTCCGGCCGATGGCATACCCAATACCGACCAACGCAGGAATCACCATCAAAAGGATTCGCGGGCCTACGGCAGCATTGATCGCTGGGCCGGCCGTTTAAGCATGCGCTATACCCCCACGGATTCAATCGACTGGCTGGTGACCTATGAACAATTTCACGATAAAAGCCCGGGTGTGCCCTTTTTGAAGGACTGCCAGAAAGCAAAGGGTACTTTTTTTGAGTGTGAGCAAGACGAGTTCGACGTCAGGATCAACACGCCTGGTAAGCTGGATATGACTATCAAGACCATTCGGTCTGAATTTGTTTGGGACATCTCCGATAACGTTTCAACAGAGTATCGTTTCGCCTATTCAAAGCAGGACCGGTCACAGTTATTCGACCAGGACGCCGGTGCTTTTACCGATCCGGAACACCCGGGTTATGGTATCGCCATCGAAGGTGTCATATTTGACGGTGTCAACGGTGTCCTGATTCGTGATCCGCAGGCTTTTATTGACCTTGGTTTTGAACCGATGGCAATGCAACCGTTTGATGATCTTGCCCTGGAAACAGAATACTCACGTTACAAATCGACAGTTCACGAAATAATTTTCAAATCAGAGTCTGATTCTGACCTGCAATGGCTGGGTGGATTCTTCTATTTGAAAGAAGACAACGCAATCAAGTTTAACGTGGAGTTGCCGTTTTGCTGTGCGTTTATTCGTCCGCTGGCCCAGTCTTTTGTTCAACCAAAGAGGACCGTCGAATCGAAGGCTTTGTTTGCCCAGTTTGATTACAGCGTAAACGATCGTCTGAACCTGACCGCCGGTTACCGATATACCTGGGATGAGAAAGCTGACAAGAATGGTTCGACCCATTCAACGATAGGCTACTGGACCAACCCGGGTCTCTATTCCGAAGACCCGGATAATACTTTCTGGTATGAAAGCTGGACATTTATCGGTGATGGCACACCCTATTATGGGTTCGATGTTCCCTATTGGGCAGATTATTATCAATCGGACGACCTTGGACCCAATGATGGAACACTCGGTCCGGATTTCACCGACCGGGTGCCCGGTACCGACAACTCACACAAAGCGGACTGGGGTAAGGGCACCTGGAGGCTTGGTTTTGATTATGTCGCTACAGACAATGTATTTTTCTATGGTTATGCTGCTACCGGTTATAAAGCAGGGGGCTTTGGAGATAACGTAGATACCTGTGAATGCGGAAACTTCACCACCTTTGATTATGATCCTGAGACCGTCACAACCTACGAGCTAGGCTTCAAGTCTGTTCTCGCGGACGGCTCACTGAACCTGTTGGGCACTGTCTTTTACAGTCAATATGATGATATGCAGAGAACCTTTTTTGCGATTGTCGGTGAAAGCATTAATAGCGGCAATGACATTGGCACAAACCTGACGACCAACATCGCAAAATCGACGATCAGCGGTGTCGAGATAGAAATTGACTGGACACCCTATGACGGTGGCAGGATTTATGGCTGGCTTGCCTACCTCGATGCCGAGATCAAGGATATGCCGGCAGGCGATGGCTGGTTCTGCTTTGAGCGGGCCCTGCTAGGCCTCACGGAGTGCCCGGCAGAAGAAGAAAATTCCGACCCCAATGCACCCAACATCAGGCCGACCAACTTCAGGGGCAACCAGTTGCCCTGGTCACCCAAATGGTCAGCGACCTTCACTGCAGAGCACAACTGGTACTATGACAATGGTTTGCGTCTGAGCCCGGTGGTCACCGTTCACTGGCAGGATGAGATTTTCTTTCAGGACAACAACTTTGATGAAGGGCCTTTCCACAGCGGTCAGGAAGCTTATACAACGGTGAATGCGTCGCTGCGCCTTATCAATGAAGAAAAACGTTGGGGTCTGGAACTCTATGTTTATAATGCATTTGATGAGCGCACCCGAAACTGGGCCGATTATGGTCCCGGATACATAAAATCAAGCTATGCCCCACCGCGTTCCTGGGGTGCGAAATTCCGTTATGACTTCTGATTTAATTTCGATTTTATTGTTACATCAACTTAGCAGGTAGAAAAAATGAGACATTTAACACAGATAATTCTTGCATTCCTAGTAACTGCATTCATGAGCGTTTCGGCTCTTGCCCAGATAAGCTTCAGTGATGACTTTGAGAGCTACCCGGTTAATGACGGTACCAATATGGGGGATCTTGGTGGCGGCTGGTTATTGTTTGTCAATGTTTTCGAGAACTCACCGGGCTGTACTCCCTATGTCTATGGCTACGGAGTATTTCCCGCCCCAAACAGAAATGATGCAATTTCCAATATCGTTGTTGGCGACACGGGCAACGCATTTAATGTATTTAGCGATTATTCGAATGTCGATCATGGAATCAATCGCTGTATAGAAACAAACCTGTTTCAGGAGCGAACTGTCAGCGCGCTCGACGTTGGTTCATATACTTACGAGTTTGACACCCAGGCGCCTAGTGCTTTAGGTACCGACGTACAGGCTTATGGATTCATTAAGTTACTGGATCCTAACACGTTCCAAACTTACGCCTTTGAATCGATTCCAACGGACACTGCTGGAGGGAAAACGCTTTCAATTGAGTTGGGTTCGGGCGACGAAGGTGCAATCCTGCAGTGGGGATTTACAAATGTTGCGTCTAACTACGAAGCCTCTGGCCGCTTGTACGACAACGTATCATTCGCCCTTGCACCGGTAGGGCCACCGATTGATCCGCGCGTTGAAGGGGTACCAATTCCTGTTTGGGCTTTCCTTGGAATGTTGGGTTTGATAGGGCTTATTGGCGGGTCAAAACTGCGCGCCAGAAGCAAGGCATAACCAGCGAAAACGTATAACTAAGGAGTATTTATGAAATTATCCATGATCAAATTAACCGCGGTATGCAGCCTGCTTGTGTCCGTTGCGGGCTTCAACAACCAGGCCTCAGCAGATCCGCTGTTCTTCGATGATTTTGAAGACCGGGTCAAAGACCAGGCGGAAATCGGCCCGGGCTGGACCTGGTACAACCAGACCTACTCAGACAACGATTGCACGGAGTTCGTCTCCGGATTTGGACCCTTTGACGACGGAGATGGCAGCGATTACCTGCAGGCAAATCGTAACTACTGGACCGCGAGCGCAGATGTAGGTCAGGGCGACTCGTACTTCCGGGCCGGCCTGGAAGTGCCGGCCTGGGCGACGGATGATGGACAGAAAGTCGTTTTGAGTAACATGCTCAGGGTGTACGGCGATCAGTACTATAACGAGGGTGTAACCACGTGCAAACGCACCCTGGTTTTCCAGGAAATGACAGTGGAAAGTGCTGGTTCTTTTACCATGTCGTTTGATATGGCCATGGATCGTTTTGGCGCGCCTGCGTTTGGCGAAAAAACGGCGGCATTTGTGAAGGTACTCAAGTCGAGCGACAGCAGCTTCAACGAAATACTTTTTGAGCACGTAGAAACCAATCCGCCGGTGTCTAGCACACCCGAAAATGCTACAACGAGTTTTGATGGCGTTGATTTCATCATTACCGAAGACATGATCGGTGAGTTGATGCAATTTGGTTTTTACGTTGACGTAACCGCCGACCTGGGCCAGGGCTGGGGAACCTCGGCAGTGCTCTACGACAACGTAATGGTCTCGACGCTGGATATTGGCCCGGCACACTCCGGCTCCTTCTATAACGCCGACCAAAGCGGACACGGTTTTTCAATAGAATTCGGCTACCTGCCGGACGGGTCAGCTTTCGGGGTAGTCTACTGGTATACCTACGATGACATGGGTAACCCGATTTTCATGCTGGGTAACGGTGTTCCTGATGGCCAGACTTTGAACGTCACATTCTTCTCACCCACCGGTATGCAATACGGCGTGTGGCAAAGCCCGACGGAGAATGATGGCGGTACAGCCGTTTTCAACTTCACCGACCGGGAGAATGCCACATTCAGCTACACCCCGTCGGCCTTTACGAATACCGAGTGGGGACACACGACTCCGATAGTTGATCTGCCTCTGACCAAGATTTTCAGCATACCGGCAGACAAATATTTCACCACCACGGAGTAAACCTGGTAAATGTTGAGTTTTTCTAAAATGGCAGGGCCCTCCAGGGCCCTGCTACTGGGTTGCCTGTTGGCTGGTATTACGAGTCAGGTGTTCGGGCGGGTAATCTGGAGTGAAGAATTTAATACCGGCACAGCCCTGGACAGCACCGTTTGGTCCTATGACCTGGGCGCGGATGGCTGGGGCAACCAGGAATTGCAGGACTATACCAACCTTCCCGAGAACGTCCGCATTGAAAACGGCAATCTCGTGATTACCGCAATCAGAACTGCAAGTGGTTTTACCTCGGCGCGCGTTCGCACTGAAAACAAGCTTACCTTCAAATACGGCACGATTGAGGCGCGTATAAAAATGCCCGATCTTGCCGATGGATTATGGCCGGCCTTCTGGACACTGGGAAATAATTTCAGCGAGGTGGGCTGGCCGCGCTGTGGCGAGTTGGACATCGTGGAAATGGGTAGTTCCGACTCCATCATCAGGGGGCTCATCAACCGTTGGGTTGGTTCGACGGCGCACTGGGAACTGAACGAGAATCACGTATATTACGGCCGGTCACTGGTTACAACTGCCGACCTGAATGACGATTATCATATCTTCAAAATGGACTGGACGCCCAGCCTCGTGACGACCTACCTGGATGACCGGGAGATATGGGCTATTGATATCACCCCTGAATCCTGCACAGACTGCAGTGAGTTTCATCAACCTCATTTCATTATCCTCAATATGGCCGTTGGCGGCACTTACACCGGATTGTTGGACAGTAGCCAGATTACCGCGGCCATGCCGGCTGAAATGCTGGTTGACTATGTACGCATCTCTGACAACGGGTTCACGGAGCTGGGCGGCACGTCGAACCCGGAAATTCCGCCCTTTATAGGCCAGGAATACTCGGGCTCCTGGTATAACCCTGACCAGAGCGGGCATGGATTTTCCATGGAGTTTGGCGAGGCGGATGACGGTTCACCCCTGGCGGTTGTTTACTGGTATACCTATGACAGTTCCGGCAAACCCATTTTCATGGTTGGAAGCGGAGTTCCGGATGACAAGCAGGTAACTGTCACCTTCGAATCGCCCGTGGGCATGCAGTACGGCGTGTTTGATAAGGAAAGCGTGGTCCGCGAAGATGGTGGTATCGCCCAGATCGAGTTTACGGACGCGGATAACGCGACTTTCAGCTATACACCTTCTGATTTTTCAACTTCGAACTGGGGTCATAATACGTCGATTGATTCTTTACCCCTTATCAAACTGTTCGCGATACCGGTTTCGGGCTCTGAGGCGTCTACAAATTAGCGCTGACAGGCAGGGCAATAATAACTCGACCTTTGACCAATCACTTTTTGTTTGATGGCTATCCCGCACTGAAAGCAGTCTTTACCGGCGCGGTCGTAAACCAGCAACTCCTGGGCGAAATAGCCCGGCGCACCGTCTGAATTTACAAAATCCCGCAAGGTCGTGCCACCCCGTCTTATCGCCCGGTCGAGCACATCGCATATAGCTGCAACAAGCCCCTGATAGCGTTGCCTGGAAACCCTTCCGGCGGCGCGTTGAGGGTGAATTCCCGCCATGAAAAGGGCTTCCGAAGCATATATATTGCCGACGCCGACAACGACGTGACCATTCATGATGAAATTCTTTATCGCAACGCTTCGATTGCGGGAGCGTTGGTATAAATAGTCTGAGGTAAATTCATCGGACAGCGGTTCCGGGCCGAGTTTACGTAATAACTCATGCTGCTGCATGTCACCATCCACCCATAAAAAAGCCCCGAAACGACGTGGATCGTTGAAGCGCAGACACTCACCATTTAGCAGTTCAACATCAACATGATCGTGCTTCTCGGGTGTCATGGGGTGCTGCAGAATACGCAATGAGCCGGACATGCCAAGATGTATGATCAGACCGCCTTGTTCAAGCTTCAATAACAGGTATTTTCCACGTCTTTGCAGGCTGACAAATTTCTGCCCTTCGGCCTTGCTGACTTGATCGCTTACCGGCCAGCGTAATCTCGGGTCGCGCACAATCACACGTTCGACCTGCTGATTTAATAGGTGTGGCTCTATACCCCTGAGGGTGGTTTCGACTTCCGGTAATTCGGGCATTTGAGTTTGAAACCTGTGTCTGGAACCTCTATTTTATTCTGAACGCAATGTACAAGTTCATGAATATATCAGCGGTTCCCTGGCAGCATTGTAAACGGGCTGGTGTTAGCATTTGATCCTATGAGTGATATTACACTGGTTGGCATTGATACGGGCGGTAC
>Ga0316201_10001481_pt1 | contig 15876 bp, 16 predicted proteins | sample CS6wburrow_MG_FD_204516 | JGI IMG/M metagenome (GOLD analysis project Ga0316201, IMG submission 204516) | Coastal sediment microbial communities from Delaware Bay, Delaware, United States - CS-6 worm burrow | ecosystem: Environmental > Aquatic > Marine > Coastal > Sediment | place: USA... | reverse complement strand
GTAGATCTTGCCCTTAAAGTAGCTCGCGGTTACACTAACAGAACGGATATTATTTCAGCAAAAGGTGGCTATCATGGACATACAGGATTAGCTTTAGCCGCGGGCGATGCAAAATATCGAGATCCGTTTAAAACGTCAATTCCTGGTTTTAAACAAGTACCCTTTAATGATTTGGAATCACTTAAAAACGCAACTGATAATAATACTGCAGCGATTATATTAGAAACAATCCCAGCAACACTTGGTATTAAAATCCCTTTTAAGGAATATATTCAGGGCGTAAGAAAGCTCTGTGATGAATACGAAATCTTATTAATTATGGACGAAGTTCAGACAGGGCTTGGTAGAACCGGAAAATTGTGGGCCTTTGAACATTTTGATATTCTACCGGATATTGTTGTTTTAGGGAAAGGGTTGTCTGGTGGTATTTATCCGATATCTGCTACTGTTATCTGTGAACCGTTGGAATCGGTATTTCATAAAGATCCATTTATACACATTTCTACTTTTGGAGGATCGGAATTGGGTTGCCGAGTGGCAAAACGCGTTTTGGAGATATCCTCATCATCAAAATTCTTGGAAAATGTAAATATTATAGCGGAGCAATTTAATAAAGGTTTTGAGAAATTAATGAACAATCATAAGGGCTTTTTAATTGGATTGCGGCAAATGGGACTGATGATGGGAATTGAAATGAAAGATGAATTCTGTGGTCCAGTACTTACAAAAGCAGCTTATGACCATGGATTATTAATAGTTTATGCTAATAATGACCAATCCGTATGCCAGTTACTACCGCCCCTGAATATGACAATTAAAGAAGTTGAAATTGTATTAGTAAAATTGGATGAAGCATTAAAATCTGCATGTAAATTGAGGAAATTATATGGGGTGAAACAGAAAATGGATAAATTCAAAAACCTAATTTCAAATCGCAAAGGTTCATGATGAGTTTAACAAAAGAGGAATTGCACCAATTTGAGGCAGGATTACAGCCAACTGCTTTAGCAAAGTCAACAATTCCTGCTGAAGTCATCGGTTATGGCGAAATCTCAACTGTTTTTGAGATTCAAGGAGATGATCAGAATGCCTATAAGCGATTGCCGCTTTTTGATAACCGCAAAGTAGCCGAAGACTATGCTCAGATTTACAATTCATATTGTAATTATTTAAAACAAATTGGATTGAACTTACCTGATGATAAAACAGTAATAATTACACATGATCAAAGGCCAGTAGTTTTATACATCGTTCAGACGAAACATACACCAGAAAGATTTGCGCATAAACTGATTAAAACTTATGATGAGCAACAATTCTCTGATATATTAAAACAAATTTGCATAGAAATTGAGAAAATTTGGAAGTTTAACTCAATTAATATTCCAAAAATAGAAATAGCATTAGATGGCCAACTTTCAAATTGGATATTGACGGAAAATAATGAAGTACTTTATATCGACACTAGCACACCAATATTCAAAATAAATAATCTTGAGCAATTAAATCCTGAATTGATTTTAAAAACCTCTCCATCTTTTTTAAGATGGGCACTCCGTTTATTCTTTTTAGAGGATGTGATGGGTCGTTATTATGATCGTAGATTGGTTTATTTGGATTTAATTGCCAATCTATATAAAGAACAACGTCCTGACTTGATCCCTACCGCTATCAAAATAATTAATACTTATTTAAATACTGATGAAAAACCATTTAATGTTAAAGAAGTTGAAAAGTATTATAAAGAAGACAAATTAATTTGGACTCTGTTTCTCGCTTTTCGAAGATTCGATAAGTGGCTTACGACAAAGATTTTACATCGTCGATATGAATTTATTCTACCTGGTAAAATAAAGAGATAATCTATGTGTGATACATTTGTAGCAATGTCAAGCATGACTCATGATGGGTCAATAATATTTGGTAAGAATAGTGATCGGGAACCCAACGAAGCCCAAGTATTGGAATATCACCCTGTATCTGAATTCTCCAATGGTCAATTATTAAAATGTACATATTTGGACATCCCACAGGTTAAGAAAACAAACGCAGTTCTGATAAGTAGACCATTTTGGATGTGGGGTGCAGAGATTGGCGCCAATGATAAGGGTTTAGTTATTGGAAATGAGGCGGTATTTACAAAAATGCCTACAGAGAAAGAAGGTCGTCTTACGGGAATGGACTTGTTAAGATTGGCATTGGAAAGAGCTGATACTTCACAAAGAGCATTAGAGATCATTATCGAATTACTTGTTGAATTTGGGCAGGGTGGACCTTGTGGTTTTGAAGATAAGAAACTTACTTATCATAATAGTTTTATCATTGCAGATGCATCGGATGCGTGGGTACTAGAAACGTCTTCGCATCTATGGGTGGCAAAAAAAGTAAAAGATTATTATGCTATAAGTAATGGGTTAACTATTGGCGAAGAATTTGACTTGAGTCATCCTGATTTGATTAATTACGCGAAAAAAAAAGGTTGGTTGAAAAAGGGGCAAACATTTAATTTTTCGGAATGTTATTCAGATTGGTTCTATACAACCTTTTCTCGATGTAATATGCGTAGGAGCAGTTTATCAGGACAACTTAGTAATAAAAGTAAAATGGATGTTTTAGATGCTTTTTCTATTCTTAGAGATCATGGTTCTTCTGATTATACTCCGGATAGTCATTTTTTGATGAATCATGTTTGTGCACATTCTGCAAATAAGATAGCCCGTAACGCATCTCAATCAACTGCTTCTATGGTAGCATCGCTTAAAAATGATGAATGTACTTATTGGGCAACAGGGACTTCTGCCCCATGCACATCAGTGTTTAAACCTATCCAATTTGGTAATGAGGTTTTGCCGGATTTGGGACCTGATCCTACTGGAATATGCTCGCCTAATTCTTTATGGTGGGAGCATGAAAAACTCCATAGGACTATTTTATTGGATTTTAAAAAACGTCATCAATTATTTAATGAAAAACGAAATAATTTAGAAAAGGAATTTTATAAAGATAGTATAAATACCGATTCAGATAAATTTTACAAGCTAACAAAATCTGCTTTTGAAAAATCCAATCAGCTTAAAGATGATATGCTGAATGAATTTGATAACTTACCAATAGAAAAGAAAGCAAAAAGTTATTATAGAAGGTATTGGAAAACTCAGAACGAGAAAGCGGACTTATCGATTAATTAAATCCAAAGTTAATTGAGTAGCTTTAGATACGAAATTGTCACATAATTCGTAAACTTCATTGATATTGTATTTCTCTTGACCTTCTTCGGTTCCTATATCACAACCGGTTAATTTGTAACAATGAGTTGATCCAAAATTGTTATTAAAAGTTACAATTAATTCCTGAACTTTAGATTCAACATCTTCACGAGGATCTGAAGGTTTCCTCCTGCCGTGAATCATATTTATTGCAAGTATGCCTCCAGATATTGCACCGCAAATTCCATCTGTATGGGACATACCACCGCAAAATCCAGTTGCAATTTTTGGTATAAGGTCAGATTTAATTCCTTTACTTTCAGCCACGGAAAGCAGAACACTTTCAGCTCAACAATAACCTGAGTTGAACAACTCAACACTTTTTTGTAATACTTTATCTTTCATAATATATTTACATAAAAAATGCCTCCTTTATTAAAAGAGGCATTTTTTATGTAAAGTGATTAAACTACTTCTTCAAATAGAAATTTACAAGTGCTTGGATCATACTCGGTTTAATATCAGATTTTTCATATTCTCCATCATAAGCAGCATCCCAATCATCAGGTTCTTTATCAAAACTATTTAAACCTTGAGAATATCTCAATTCTATATCAATATTATTTGTCACACCAAAAGCAGCACCAAGTATTACTCCATAATTCAACGATTGGACTTCATCACTCTTAATATCTTCTTCTTCATCAAAACTTTCTCCACCATAAGTCACTTCAATATTTTGCGTTCCACTTAAGAAGAAATCAAAATATGGACCAGCAAATACTCCAACCGGTCCCACGTTGAACACAGCAAGAATGGGAATATTTAACCAGTTCATGTGCATGGACATTTTTGCTTCATAACCATCTTCCGAACCTTCAAATTTTGCACCGTTTTGTGAAAAAAGAAATTCAGGTCTTATTGAAATAGTATTTCCTAAGGGTAGCGTTACAAATCCACCTGCTGCAAATCCCATAAGATATTTTTGATCTAATCCTCCATCAGTTATTTCTTTTACATCAGCACCTGTCCATTTTGCCAAATTCAATCCACCTTTAACACCAAAACCCATTCCTTGTGCGGACACTGTTCCGATTAACACAAAAGAAAGGACTAACATAAAAACTACTGTCTTTTTCATTGCTTCTCCTTTAAGATTGTTTAGTTTCAAATCTTACTAACAAAATTAAATAAGATGTTAATGATGAACATAGAAATATTATTTTATTTCGTTTCATAATTTTGCACGCAGTCGAAAAAATAACTGCATTAATATGATATTTTGATTGAAATATAATTCGGTTGTTATTGCCACTGAAAAATATTAATTAAGTTTATAATAAATAAAAAAGCCCCTTTTAATAGAGGGGCTTTTTTTATTTAACTAAACAAATTATTTTTTCAAATAATAATTAGCAATTACTTGTATTCCAAGGTTTTTAACTGTTTCTTCTTCATGCAATGATGATAGACCTAACGCTATTCTTGCCTCGACATCAATGTTAGTAGCAACTCCATATGCTCCACCAAAAATTATTCCAAATCCGAGACTGTTAATATCTTCACCTTCAATTTTCTCATCACCTTCAAATGACATTCCATCTCCCTCAACTTTAAATGTTTGTTCACCCCCTAAATAAAGATCAAAATAGGGACCTACAAATGCACTGAAACCTTTAGCTACTTGATAGACTGCTAAAACAGGAATATCCAACCAATTCATCTTTGTTTTACCTGAATAATCAACTCCATTTTCAGATTCTTTGTATCTTGCGCCTTTTTGAGTAAATAATACTTCAGGTCTAACAGTTAATTTATCACCTAAAGGTATGGTTGCAAATCCTCCTATGGTAGCACCAAGTTTCATCTTTGCTTCATCATCGACATCATCACCTGTCAAATTAGCCATATTTAGTCCAACCTTTGCGCCGAAGCCGATTCCCTCAGCTGAAAGTGTGCCCATAAATACAAAGGAAAGTATCACAATAAATACCAATATATTTTTCATTTATTACTCCTGGTTTATTATTAAATAAAGTGTTAATTCTCTGTAAATTAGTCAGAATATCTCTGATTATCAATTTTAAATTGTTGTTACATCATTCCTTTTCACCTTTATTTTAAACTGAATGGTGGATATTCATCCGTAGTAAGTAAAAGGGCATAAGCTTCAACTCGTACAGTCCAGCGCATAACTCCTACTATGAAATCATGTATTCCTTTTGGATGGGTTCCGGTAAATAATATCGCAAACCATGCGATGATAACTCCGATAATTGCACCAATCCACAAAAAGCATAGAATAATTATATGTGGGATTGCCAAAAACCATTTTACAAGCGGCATCCAATTGACTAAATCCTTTTCCACATTAGGGTAGGGGATATTAATGTGCACAGCTTGTTCTTCATCGGTTGATGGATATTCATCACGGAGTAAGAAGAAATATGCACCAACTCGTGTAGCAAATTTAGTTAATTCTACATTCCAGTTGTACCACCATTTTGGATATTTTTGACGGAATAATATCATTAATAAAGTTGGAATTATTAATATACCACCTGCAGCTACAGACCACCTTGCTGTCTCATGAGTGTTCTCATCTATTGAGCTCCCATCTGTAACTAATGCAAGTATTATAAATATAGGTATAATTAGAATTATTCTGAAAGCGGATGTAAGCCTATCCGATTTGTCAGAATAGTCTATATCCAAGGTTACCGGGTATTTTTTTTCTTGAGCCATGTTACCTCCTTGTTTATTTTTCAATATAATTGACACTTATTTTGATCATTTTATCAGTAAAGCGATTAATCAAATTGTATATATTTTGGGGATTTAAATAATATTGTTTTTCAATCTTTTTGTCAAATATTGAGAACTTTTTAAATATTTTATTTTGCGTATCTTCTTTCTTAGCAACAATGCTTGGCATTAATGTATAATAATAATTATCGATATACTCAGCATAGTTTACGTAATTCCAAAATATATGAGAATTAGTTTGAAGTTTTATGTCATCATATTTATTAAAATGGTTTTCCAATGCAGAATGATAGTCCCCAACTGCAAATTTCGATGGAATTTTATTAATCCCAAAATACCAAGGTATAAATACTTGTGAACAAGGTCTGTGGGGAGCTAACCACATTACTGCACCAATTTCAATGGGAAGCCAACTTCGAAGGTGCGCAATCATTCCATATTGAGTGTCTTTTCTGCATATCGGCAAAATATCATAATCATGAGGGGAAGCAATATTTTTATCTTCAAGAGAAGTTCCTTCATAATGATGTTTTAAAACATCCATCAAATCTTGAACACTAACTTTATTCTTTGGTATAAAGGAAAATGGAAATTCATCCGATAGTTCATATTTTACAGTGGAAAGTAAATTTACTGCACCCCATTCTCGAGCAATATTACGTACATTATTAATTGAACTTGGTTTACCATAAGCTAATCTAAAGCTGAATTCTTTACCAGATTTGGGATCATACCAACCTCTATCAATTGCGTAATCAATAATATCTGGTGAACCTAAAAAGTTCAGTGTATCAGTTAAATCAATATTTTTAATAGTGTAGTAATTCGGAATTATGGCAACATGGTTATCAGGTATTCTTTGAGCTACCCAATGTTTGCCATTTACTACACTCATCATCCACGCTTCGTTTGGGTCAGCTATACAATAAGTTCTACCGGAACTTGCATATCCAACATTTTCGACTATTTCTCCAGCAATTTTAACTGCATCTTTGGCAGATTTTGCTCTCTCAGCCATTATTCTACGAAGATAATATCCAATTCCACCATTTTCTAATTCAGGATTATCCTCTTTTGATTGACAAGCATCCGACGCAATTGTTACTCCATATTCGTTCATAAATGAATCGGCAAAAGGCTGTCCAGGCATCTCCAGCCAAAGGAAACTATAAGTCTCATTAACTTGTGGTAATTGCCCTCCATTAATTAAGGAAATATTTTCTCCTATTTGATGAGATAAACGAGGTACTTTATACCAATTTACAAGATTGACTCCACTGTCGTCTTCATTATGTGCAAAAAGTACAGAGCCGTCAGTTGTTGCATCTTTTCCAACCAAAATTGAGAAGCAATTATGTTGAGAGGCATTATCTTGGGAATAGAGGAGTTGATAAATATATAATAGATATAATAGATATAATCTGATTCGTCTTACAATCATAGTCTGAGTTATCTCTTAAATTTTGTTGATAATTCTTTAATCACATCATTGGCACTAAAAATGGCATTTTTATATTTATCATCAATTTCAGTTAGGAATTTTATGAAATATACACCGGTATATTTTGTGCTGCTTGATGCTGTTTGTAGGTCAGGATTTACGACAGTTTTGAAAATTCCTGATCTTGACGATTTAGTTTCAAAAGGTACATTTCTTTCAGGACGAAAACTATGTTCATCAAAATGTCTCTCCTCACTGATAATTGTAAAATATTCATAGCCCATTTCTTGTGTTAGTTCAGCGCAACGGTACATCAAATAGTTTTGAATTATTTCCGGTTTAGAATGCTGATTGCCTTCAAACTCAACTTTGTACATATTTGTAAGGATCTTTTGTTCAGAATATCCACCTAATGCTCCTTTTGGTTGATAGGGCGTGGAGCAATTTGCAAGGAAAATTAAAAATAAAAAAAGAGTAAATAATTTCAAGTACTTCATTTAATACTCCTGCTAAATAATAGTAATTATTTTACTTCTGAACCTGATCCTAATAATATAGCAACACCTTTGGTGCTTTCATTGCTTTCCAGAATAATCTTTATTATCATCGTCAGCGGTACAGATAGAAGCATACCGATTGGTCCCAATACCCATCCCCAAAAGATCAATGAAACAAATACAACTAAACTTGATAATCCCAATCCTTTCCCAAAAATCTTAACTTCAAGAATTGAGCCATAAATAGTATTTGCTACTAAAAATCCAATTGCAGTTAAAATTGCTTTACCTGCGCCAAATTGTATTAAAGCTAAAATTATTGGTGGAACCGATGCTAACAATGAACCGATATTTGGTACAAAATTTAATAAAAAGGCTAATAATCCCCACAATATGGGAAAATCAATCCCAAGAATCCAAAGCCACAGAAAAATTGTGAATCCAGTTCCTAAACTGATCAATGTTTTAATACCTAAGTATTTATTTACATTTTTGATTACATCGGTATACTGGGAAAGGGGTGAATCGGGTTTTCCAATCGCATTGCGGATTTTACCGGGTAGGGAGGATGCCTCCAATAAAATAAATATTACCATCAAAATAATCAGAAATGAATTTGTTAATATATTTCCAATGCTTGCGATCATATTTGAGACTACCTTCATCGCAACTGCGGGATCAAGATATTGCCCGATTACTTCATCGGGTGTTTCGATTGGTAGCGTTTTAATCCATACTTCAGCTTCTTTGGAAAGAATTGTGAGCCTTTCCTGATAAAATGGGAGTTTGTTGGAAAAATCGCTTAATGCGCCAGTAATTAAAGCTGCTAAAACCCATCCTAAAATGATAATTGCAAAAACAACTATAATTACTGAAAGAAATTGTGGGACTTTTTTACTTTGCAACCACAAAAGGGGAGGTATGCAGATTATTGCAATAAATGCCGCGAGAAGAAATGGAACTATTAATGGCGCGGCTGCACGCATACCTGCGACGATTATAACAAAACTCGCCAAACCGATTAAAGTTTTTAGCGCAACAGATGTTTTTGGGGGCGACTTCATCTTATAATTTTAGTAGAAGAAGGATGAATATTTCAAGAAGATTAGTTCTATAGTTTTTTCGTTTTCTTTTTTTTGGGTTTTGGTTCAGGAAGTTCGGCCACTGTTAATCTAATCAATTTACTAAGCCATTCTCTATCATCAATTTTATCTTCAATTAAAAAGCTTGGTTTTGCTCCTGGATAGGGAGGAACTTCAACTGCATCTTGTATAAAAATTCTACCTGCTACTGTAGGTTTGATAAATAGTTTATTATCACAGATCAGTGCAAAGATTTTACCGTCTGACCATATTCCATACTCCCCAAACATTTTTTTTGCAGTGATCTCACCCGCATTTTCAATTTGGTCGACTATAAAATCTACGAATTGTTGGTCGGATGCCATTTTGATGCTACCAATTAATTTAACATTTCAAATAGATCGGTTGGCTCTACACTAAATATATCATTAAATAGCATCACAATTAAAACGATGTAAACAATAAAGAAGAGAACAATTAATAACTGCACTTTTGATGTTTTTTGAATATCTTGTTTGTCTTGTACTTCACATACTTCTCCTGGACAATATTGAGCTTTCTCCTTATATATCCATCGGTAAAATAAGCATCCAATGCAAATACCAAATGCTGATTCAAAGAACAAAAATAATAAACAAATGAAACATATTAAACCTGTAATTGGGCTAAAAGAATTTACAATATTAATCAATATCAACATTGTTAATGCTAATACAATGCCAATGATCCAAGCAAATTTCTTTTGTTTTGCTCCAACATATTCAGGAATTTGATTTCTTACTATTAATCGACCAATAATCAGTGTAGGAGAGTATCTTGGACTAATAAAAACCCTTATTAACATGTCTGTGAGGAATATTACTACTGCATATTTTAGAAGTAAAAAACTACCGGATGCTGCCATTTGTATTGCTATAAACATTAGTAAAAATAGCAATCCTGCTGCTGCTCTAACTTCCCGTTCATTTAATACTGGAATATTGTAGCCTTTTACATTTTCGCCAAATTTTATTATTTTTTTCATATTATTATTGTGCAAATTGGTTCATTGTTATAAGTAGATATCTAGGATATAAATACTAGTGGTCACAGCGGTGTTCTTCATTGACTTTAACACCATTTGGATGATATAGTATTTTATTTCGTTGAGATAAGAACTCTAAAATTTCTTCAAAAGTATAAATTTGGTTTGTACAGTTGGTAAATCTTACGTCTCCAAAGTCTTTTTCAAATTCAACTTTTATTTCAGGAATTGTTGATATGTTTGGATTTGCTTGCATAAAATCCATAAGAGTGTGAGCATGTATTACTTTATTCATTTTCTATATTATTCCATCCAAATTGTTTAAGATTAATTCTATTTTTGGCATCAAATATAATTCCTTCATTTTTCAATAACGAATATTGAATTTTGAATCTTTCACTTTCTTCAGGAAAACTTATTTTTCCCTTACTATTGATAACTCGGAACCATGGTATCTCGGTATCATCTTTCAGTGTTGCTAATGCGAACCCTACCAATCTTGGGTTTTGTGTCCCAGCAATAAATGCGATTTGGCCATAAGTTGCAACTTTCCCAACGGGAATACCTTCAATAATACCTAATATGTTTTGAAAAAGGTTTTTTTTAATTGATTCCACTATTCAACAAAATTATTTATTGTTTCTATAGTAGCTTTTAATATTATAACAGGTTCTTTTGGTGTATGAAAAGCGATATTATTCTCTTCACCCACAAATTGTTCTACAATTTCAGTATTGCCAATTTCCTCTAATACTTCATAACCATCAATAAGCTGACCAAAAACGGTGTATTTACCATCGAGGTGGGGTCTTGGTATAAGGCAGATATAAAATTCGGTAGAACCGCTATTTGGATCTGAACTTCGTGCTAAGCCAACTGTACCAACTACATGAGGATATTGATTAAACTCAGCTTGGATTGTGGGAATATCGTTATCTGTATTAGTACCCGCTTGAATAACATGATCTTTTACAACACGGTAAAATGTAAGACTATCATAAAAGCCATCATTCACCAGGTTTTTGAATTTTTTAACCGTTAATGGTGCAACATCTTCAAAAAACCTAAAAGTCATAAGTCCGTGATTGGTTTCCAATCTGCAAACTTCTATCGATGTAATTGAATCAGGTTCACATTGGGCAGATAGCGGTAAAGTTGATACTACTAATAGTAAAACAAACAGTTTTGTAAAGTTCATGTTAATCCTTCAATAATTTACTGGAATACTAAGCATAATCACTGTGATTATTCAATAAAAACCACCTTGAGATACGCCATAACTTCCCGTAAATTAATCGCTATGACAAAAGAAAATACCAAAAGAAAAAGTTTATATCTCATTGACGGTTACGCGTTGCTATACAGAGCCCATTTTGCGTTTATCAAGAATCCACTAATTACTAGTTACGGTTTACCGACTAGTGCTTTATTTGGGTTTTGTAATCAAATTCTAAATATAATTAGAAAAGAAAACCCGGAGTACATTGCCGCTGTTTTTGATACCGATAAAAAAACTTTTCGTCATGAAAAATTTCCGGAATATAAAGCCACTCGAGAAAAAATGCCGGATGAATTAAAAGAGCAATTACCACATTTATGGAATCTGCTAAATGCATTTCAAATTACAACTCTATCCAAAGTCGGCTTTGAGGCCGATGATATAATTGGTACTTTAGCTCAGTGGGGAGCAGACCACAGTTTAGATGTTTACATTGTTAGCGGTGACAAAGACTTTATGCAATTAGTTAACGACCATGTCTTTATGTATTCTTCGGCAGGACGTACAATGGATACTCAAATTATTGACAGTAATGCTGTGATTGAAAAATGGGGTGTTCCTCCTGAGAAAATAATAGACTTGTTTGGGTTGATGGGTGATGCCTCTGATAATATTCCTGGTGTTGCCGGAGTTGGTAAGGTTTCTGCAAAAAAATTAATATTAGAATATGGCTCACTCGAAAAATCATTGGAAAATGCTGAAAAAATAGGGAATAAACGAGTTAGGAATGGATTACTAAATTTCCGTGATAATGCGTTACTCAGCAAAGAACTAGTTACTATTGATACAAATGTCGAAATAGACAGTAATATTGAGGAATTAAAACGCAATGATTTTGATTTAGAAGCCTTATCCGATATATTTCGACAGTTTGAGTTTTCAGGGTTACTAAAACAATTACCTGATTTTCACATAAATACAATTCAATCCTTACCAGAACCGACAAAACATTATATAACAATATTAAATCAAGATGACTTAAAGTTATTTATTAATAATATAGATTCCATAAAGCCAATTTCAATAGATTTAGAAACAACAGCTATTGATCCAATGTTGGCTGAAATTGTAGGTCTCAGTATTTCAACTGAAAAGGATAAAGGTTTTTATATCCCAATTAGATATAAAGAAAAAGTAAATAACAATTTTGGGGATGACGATCTGCACACTGTTTTATCTTTATTACAACCGATTTTGGAAAATGAAAGCATTAAAAAGATCGGGCAAAACATTAAATATGATGCAATTATACTGAAAAGATTTGGAATTAATGTAAAAGGTATATGTTTTGACACTATGCTAGCAGCGCATATTGTTAGTCCGGATACAAGGTCTAATAAAATTGATAATTTATCATTGGAGTTTTTGAATTATCGCATGATACCAATTGAAGATTTAATTGGTACCGGTATAAATCAAATTACTATGGATGAAGTTGAGTTAGAAAAAACCTCATTCTATGCTATTGAAGATGCCGATGTTGCATTGCAATTATACAGTTTATTAAATGCTAAACTTGACGATAATGATCTATTGGATTATTATCATGCTATCGAATTGCCGTTAGTAAATGTTCTTAGGGATATGGAAATGGAGGGTGCTTTTGTAGATGAAATATTACTGAATTCTATGTCCTTGGAACTCGAGAAAAAACTCGATATTTTAATTCAAGAGATCTACCAAGAGGCGGGAACAGAATTCAATATTAACTCAACGCAACAGTTAGCAAATATATTATTTGATATTAAAGGATTAAGAAAAATTCGAAAACGTTCAACTGCGGAAGAAGTGCTTAAACAATTAGTTGATCAGGATCGATTACCAGCATTGATGTTAGAGTATCGTCAATATAATAAATTAAAAAACACTTACTTAGATCCATTTCCTGAATTAATTAATCCAACAACCAAAAGAATCCATTCGAGCTTTAGTCAAACCATTGCGGCAACTGGCAGGCTATCTAGTCAGAACCCTAATTTTCAAAACATTCCAATACGAACGGAGATTGGTCGAGAAATGCGTAAAGCATTTCGACCACAGGAGAAAGGATGGAAAATACTTTCGGCTGATTATTCTCAAATTGAACTAAGGATAATGGCACATCTAAGTAAAGATCCTGAATTAATTAAGGCATTTGAAAATAATGAAGATATTCATACCCGAACAGCATCATCGGTTTTCGGTGTACCATTAGGAGATGTGCTACCTGAAATGCGTCGCACTGCGAAAATTGTAAATTTTGGAATAATGTATGGAGCCGGACCATACAGAATGAGTCAAGAGTTAGGTATTCCGCGCGGTGAAGCCCAGGCGATTATCGACGTATATTTTAAAAGATATTCAGGAATTCAAAATTATATTGATGCAACGATTGAACAAGCGCGCACTCAAAAATATGTCCAGACAATGTTAGGTAGGAAGCGTCCTGTTTGGGACATTGACAGCGATAGCCATATTAAGAGGGAAGCAGCCAAAAGGATGGCGATAAATATGCCAATACAAGGCACTGCCGCCGAAATGATTAAAAAGGCTATGATCGCAATACATCGGAATATTTATTTAAATAAAGATAATTCCATCTATAATAAAGCAAAGATGATTCTGCAAGTGCATGACGAACTACTTTTTGAGGTTCCTGAAAACCAAGTGTCAGCGTTAACAAAAATGGTAGTTTATGAAATGGAAAATGCAATCACACTTTCAGTTCCGATTGTTGTAGATTACGGGGTTGGCGATTCTTGGTTTGATGCACATTAGTAAAATATTTTTAAATATAACTTATTTGAGAGGTATATTATGAAGAAAATATTCATGTTACTGACTCTCGCGCTTATAATTGGTTGTTCCTTAGATACATTTAAATCTGAAAATATTGCTTCTTGGTCAATAAATTTAGACGTTCCTTTGTACAAATCTGAGTATACTGTAAGGGAAATGCTAAAGAATTATGATGAATTGGGTGTTGAGCCATACGGAAATGATGGCGATTCCATATTCGTCTTTAACGCCGTGACACCGCATGAAATCAATGTTCGGGATTATACTATTACCAAAGTTGGAAATGATATTCAACCCGAAATTGTTACGATTGATCAACATGTGGTAGAAATACCTACATTACCTAATGAATTAGCTGGTGTAAACTTTGTTGATATTGATCTAACACTGGAAGTTGGTCTATCTCAATTTAATATCGCCTTAGCCGATTCGGTAATTGTGGACCAAATTTTAATTGTAGGAACTAATGATAATGGTGATGAAGAAAGAGCAACAATATCCAATCAAGATGTCCTAATAAATGGTACATTGGTAATTGAAAACCCTGAAGATTTGATAAATATTCGTCCTACAATTGTAACTATTAGCGGACAAATTACTATTTATCCATCCAATCAACCTGGTACAGAAGTGTCAAATCAAGTGATAGTATTAACATCAGTACTGCATGCCCCATTGGAACTTGAGATTGTTGAAGCATCCGCGTTTGAAGGTGATCCTCAAAAGGTTGCTGGTAATGTGGATGATCAGATATTTAAGTCATTCACTTTGTTCGCTGAGATTGAAAATCAAATGGAAATTGGTGGTAAAGTGCAAATCCTAGTGTCTCCCGACACAATGAATTTTAAAGAAAATTCTATGATAATTCCGGATACGTTGTTATCATTTCAACTGAAACCAAATCAATTTCAGTTGGAGACCGTAGAATTAGGTCCAGATAAGTTTAATCTATTAGCAGATTCAACCTATACAAAAGTACTATTAAATCTGATTGGCGTGACTGATGAACTTGGAAATCCTCAACCTACTCGGTTCATAACCGATCATTCAATCAAAGTACTGCTGTTCGGTAGTGCAGAAGTATTGATAGAAGCTCAGGATAGGACTGAAGGGGAATAGGCCCAATTATGAATAAATTATTAATATTAATGATATTAAGTAGTTTTATTTTGGCTCAAAACATTATGACTCCATATACAATGAGTACTGCCGGAACGCTCGCGACTCAAGCGCGGGGCGATGATGTAATCGGATGGAATCCAGCAAACTTAGGATTTGAGGATAATCCGGATTTTTCAATGAGCTTTGGATTAATTCCGATTGTTCCAATTCCTGCTTTTAGATTTGTAAATAGTGCGGTATCAATTAATTGGTTTGCTGATTATCTATTTAGTGGAACCTATCTTGATAATGATGCTAAAATTGAAATGTTAGAAGTCTTTGGTGATGAGGGATGGGATATTAATCCTTTATTATATGCCAAGATCTTAGGGATATCATCCGGCAATTTTGCATTCTCGATTGGTGCGGAATTCAATTCAAGTATCACAATGCCTCCTTCCGTCATTAATTTTTTAATGTTCGGAAATAAATTTGACGAAGAAGTCTCTTTAGATGAAATTGATGGTAGTGCACAAGCAGTTGTTCCGTTTTCACTTTCCTATGGATTCCCGTTAAAAATTCCTAGTCTTGATTTGGATTTAGACAATAATTATATAGGAATCGGTGTAAAATTATTATGGGGAGTTGGATATGGAGAAATTGAACATTTTGAAGGAGGATTGACCACTTTTCATGATCGTG
>Ga0316201_10001480_pt1 | contig 15877 bp, 16 predicted proteins | sample CS6wburrow_MG_FD_204516 | JGI IMG/M metagenome (GOLD analysis project Ga0316201, IMG submission 204516) | Coastal sediment microbial communities from Delaware Bay, Delaware, United States - CS-6 worm burrow | ecosystem: Environmental > Aquatic > Marine > Coastal > Sediment | place: USA... | reverse complement strand
CGAAGACATCCAACTGGGTTGTCCGCTGGGCAACCTGGTGCAGGAAATGGCGCCGATCGACGAGGGCTTTCGTCAGCGCCTGGCGCGTATTTACCACCAATGGTACGACGCGATAACCGGCGCCATCGAGCGCGCGCAGCAGGTCGGACAGGTGGTCACCGATATCGACCCCGGGCAGACCGCCGTGATGGTGGTGGCGACCATGGAAGGTTGCCTCAACTCGGGGATGATTTCCCGCGACAAGGAACAGCTACTGCGTTGTGGCGGTGGGCTGGTTCGTTACCTGAACATGATACAGACGCCGACGGAGGCATAACATGGCAAGAGGCTACACCGAGAGTATCATCCGCTACCGCTGGATCGTGGTGCTGCTGACATTGATCGCGGTCGGCGCGATGGGTTACGGCGCGCAATTCCTGACCTTCAAGAACGATTATCGGGTGTTTTTCAGCAAGGAGAACCCGCAGTTGCTGGCGTTCGAGAACCTGCAGGATACCTATTCCAGGAACGACAACGTGATGATGGTGCTGGTGCCGGACGACGGAGACGTGTTCACCGAGAAAACCCTCAGGGCGGTCACCTGGCTGACCAACAGGGCCTGGCAGACGCCGTTTTCCACCCGGGTCGATTCGATCTCAAATTTTCAGCACACCTACGCCGAGGGCGACGACCTGATCGTCGAGGACCTGGTGTACGCCGACGATGACCTGACCCCCGAGCGGCTGGCCGAGGTGCGCCAGATCGCACTGAATGAGCCGCTGTTGATCAATCGCCTGATCTCAACCTCCGGACACGTCACCGGGGTCAATATCACGATTGAACTGAAGGGCGCCAACGAGACCACGGAAAATCCGCAGGTGGTCAATTTTATCCGCGATCTGCGCAGCGAGTTCGAGCAGGAGTTCAAACATATCGACGTACGGCTGACCGGTATCGTCATGATGAACAACGCGTTCCCGGAGGCCTCGCAATACGATATGCAGAACCTGGTGCCGTTCATGTTCCTGGCGTTTGTCGTCGTGCTGTTCTTCTGGGTCAAGGGGCTGAGCGGGACCATCACCACCTTCTTCGTCATCGTGTTCTCGATCGTCGGTGCGATGGGGCTGGCCGGCTGGCTGGGCATGTACCTGACGCCGCCATCGTTCTCGGCGATCATGATCATCCCCACCATGTCGATCGCACACTCGGTGCATATCCTGATGAATTTCCTGATCGCGATGCACCACGGCGAGACCCGGCAGGAGGCGATGACGGACAGCCTGCGGATCAATATGCAGCCGGTATTCCTGACCACCGTGACTACCTGTATCGGCTTTTTGAGCCTGAACTTTTCGGATGCTCCACCATTCCGTGACCTGGGCAATATCGTCGCCATGGGGGTGGTCATCGCGTGGCTTCTGAGCATCACTTTCCTGCCGGCGATGATGATGATTCTACCGGTACGCGAGCAGGCTGTGGAAACCCATTCGAGCCGCCTGATGATCGCCCTGGCCGAGTTCGTGATTGCCAGGCGCAAGGCGTTGCTGATCGGTATGGGGCTGTTCATCGTGGGCCTGGTGTCCTTCGTGCCGACCAACGAACTGAATGACGAGTTCACCAAGTACTTCAGCCCCGAGATCGAGTTCAGACGCGACGCAGACTTTGCGTCGGATAACCTCAGCGGCCTCTACCTGGTCGATTACTCGCTCGAATCCGGGGATACCGGAGGGGTCAGCGATCCGCAGTTCCTGGCCAACGTCGAGAATTTTGCAAGCTGGTTGCGCCAGCAGCCCGAGGTGATTCACGTCAATGTCATCACCGATATATTCAAGCGTCTCAACCGTAATATGCACGCCGACGATGACGCGATGTACAAGTTGCCAGAGCAGCGGGACCTCGCCGCACAGTACTTGCTGCTGTATGAAATGTCGCTGCCCTACGGTCTCGATCTGAACAACCAGATCAACGTCGACAAGTCCGCCACCCGCATGACGGTGATGCTTTACAACACGTCGACCTCGAACGTACTGGCGCTCGAGCAACGGGCCCGGAAATGGCTGCAAGCCAACGTGCCGGAGTCGATGCGCAACGAGGCGGCGAGCCCGACCATCATGTTCAGTCACATCGGCTTTCGCAATATCCGGGCGATGCTGACTGGCACCACCGTCGCATTGGTCCTGATCTCGATCATTCTGATTTTTGCGCTACGCTCGGTCAAGATCGGTTTGATCAGCCTGGTGCCGAACCTGATACCTGCGGGTATGGCGTTTGGCCTGTGGGGTCTGATGGTCGGCCAGGTTGGCCTTGCGCTGTCGGTGGTGACCGGGATGACGCTGGGTATCGTGGTCGATGACACGGTGCATTTTCTCAGCAAGTACCTGCGCGCGCGCCGTGAGAAAGGCCTCAATGCGCAGGACGCGACACGCTATGCATTCCGCACCGTCGGGCTGGCGCTGGTTGCGACCTCGGTGGTGCTGGTGTTTGGTTTCCTGGTGCTGACCCAGTCCGCGTTCACCCTCAATTCCGATATGGGCCTGATGACCGCCGTGACCATCATGTTCGCCCTGATTGCCGATTTTCTGTTACTGCCGCCATTACTGATGGCGCTCGATAAAAAGGAGATGAAACATGCTGCGTAAAATTTTACTTGCCGCGCTCTTGGCCGGTCTGCCGGTACTGACGATGGCGCAAACGCCTGAAGAAAAAGGCCTGCAAATCGCGCAGGACGCTGACGCCTACGATCAGGGTTTCGTCGATTTCACCGCGGATATGCGGATGACCCTGCGTAACAAGAAGGGTGACGAGTCGGTGCGCCAGATTCGCATCCGTACGCTCGAAGTGGATGGCGACGGTGACAAAAGTCTGTCGATATTCGACGAGCCGGCGGACGTCAAGGGAACCGCTATGCTGACCTGGTCGCATGGCCTGGAGCCGGATGATCAGTGGCTCTACCTGCCGGCGATCAAGCGCGTCAAGCGCATCAGTTCGCGCAACAAGTCCGGCCCCTTCATGGGTAGCGAGTTCGCCTTCGAGGATCTGGGTTCGCAGGAGCTCGAGAAGTACAGCTACAAGTACCTGCGCGATGAGCCCTGCGGTGAATACCAGTGCTACGTCATCGAGCGCGTGCCGGCTTACGAGTTTTCCGGCTATACCCGGCAGCATGTCTGGCTCGACAAGGAGGCTTACCGCATGATCAAGGTTGACTTCTTCGACCGCAAGGGCGAGCCGTTGAAAACCCTGAACGCGAGCGGTTACCGGCAGTTCCTCGACCGCTACTGGCGCCCAGCCAGAATGGAAATGGTCAACCATCAGAACGGCAAGTCCACGCTGCTCGAATGGACCGACTACCGGTTCCAGACCGGGCTCGGCGAAAACGACTTCCGCTCGCAGACTTTGAAACGGGCGCGCTGATATGAGATGGAGTGTTTTCCTGGCGTGGGGGTTATTGCTCATAGCCCCCGTAGCGAGTGCGCTGGAATGGTCGGGTAATGTCGCGCTCGAGGCCAGGATCTACCCGCAGTCGGCGCAGTTTACCGGGCAGCAGGACGACAGCCTGAGTCTGTCGCTGCAGCCGAAGCTGGCGCATAGCTGGAACCAGGGCACGGACCAGTTCGCGGCAGAACTGTTTCTGCGCGCCGACCCGGAAAACGACAACCGTCAGCACGCCGATATCCGCGAATTGAAATGGCTGCATGTCGCCGGCAATGACGAGTGGCGGGTCGGTATCGATAGCGTATTCTGGGGGGTGACCGAATCACAGCACCTGGTCGACGTGATCAACTCGATCGACCGGGTCGAGGGCATCGACGGTGAAGACAAACTGGGGCAGCCGATGCTGCACTACACGCGCCTGCTGGATTCCGGCGCGATCCAGGCCTTTGTCCTGCCCGGTTTCCGGCAAAGTGAGTTCAATTCCGAGGAAGGGCGTCTGCGCCTGCCGTTGCCGGTCGACGCCGACCGCGCGCAGTTCGAATCCTCCGACGAGGAACAACACGTCGACCTGGCGCTACGTTATACCCATTTCCTGGGAGACACAGAACTCGGTTTTTCGCTATTCAAGGGCACCAGCCGGGAACCCGAATACCGCACGATTCTGGTCGATAGCGCTCCTGTGCTGGTGCCTTACTATGCTCAGATGACCCAGTTCGGTCTCGACCTGAACTCGATCGTCGGCGACTGGATCTGGAAATGGGAGCTGATCCATCGAGATCAATCTGCCGGCAGTTTCAGCGCGACCACCGCCGGGTTCGAATATACCTTTTACGCGGTGAACGATTCGGCGATCGATATGGGCAGTCTGCTCGAGTATTCATACGACAGTCGTCCCGCTGATCAGGCGGGGCCATTCAATAATGACCTGTTCGGTGGTTTGCGCTTCGCGTTCAACGATGTGCAAAGCACCGAGGTGCTGGCCGGTGCATTCGTCGATGTCAAAAACGGGTCAAAGAGCTTGCGGGTTGAGGCCAGCCGTCGGGTGGGTGATAGCTGGAAACTGACCGGCGAGTTGCAGGTGTTCACTGCGATCGATGGTGAGGATGCGCTGCAGGCGTTCGAGCGGGATGACTTTTTGCTGGTTGAGATGGCGCGGTATTTTTAATTCTGTAGGTCAAGAATTATTTGATTATTACTTCGGTTTTCGGCGTTGCATACGGTGTTGTTCGGTTGGTTAAAGATCACGCACCAGGGTGGCGAACTGGTCCACCTTGTTCCAATCAGTAAATTCCACGTCGGCCTTGGGATCGGTGGGGCCCTTGGTGATCCACATGATGAGGCGGATCATATTACGGTCGAACCATGTGTACATCTGGTAGTTGACCCGGCCGGCGAATACCATGACGTGCTGAGGTTGCCAGGGAATTCGTTTAAGAAACTTGCGCACGTAAGGGTTGGTTTGCGCGGTTACCTTGTTGGGCTTGCGCGCGACCAGGTTGACGCTGAAAAAAGCGTTGGGCTTGCTCGCCAGAGCCTGGTGATTACGTTCGATGAAGTCGGTGATCTGCTTACTGTGCTTGCCATAGCGGATGCTGGCACCAATGATGATCTTATCAAATCCCTCCAGGTCGATTCCGCTGGCGTCATCGACCGATACCAGTTCCACCTTGTGGTCGGCCTGCTCAAGCGTCTCGATGATGCGCGAGCAGATCTTTACGGTGTGGCCGTCGGTGGTGGAGTAGATGATGAGGGTTTTGGTCATGACGGAGGGGGTGGGGTCTGTGTTGTTTTGGGATTCTGGAATTGTCGCATATTTGGACAGGATATGGTGATCCGGAACCAGGGCCGATTGACTGCTTTGCGGAGGTTTCACACGCTGAGTGGTGTTCTCGCTTCGTAGCTAAGGAGCTCGAACAGCTCTCAGCGTGTGAAACTCATAAACGACCGGTTAATGAGGTACATAATGCACAAGCCTTGGCCAGGCACGGCACAAACTTCAAGCCGTCAAAACTTCAAACGCTTCCCGGTACTTATCCCGCGTTCTGCGCAGGATCTCCTGCGGAATCCGCGGCCCCGGCGCAGTCTTGTCCCAGTCCAGCGTCTCCAGGTAATCCCTGACGAATTGCTTGTCGTAACTCACCGGGCTGGTGCCAACCTGGTACTGGTCGGCGGGCCAGAAACGTGACGAATCAGGCGTCAGCACCTCGTCGGCCAGGGTCAGCTGGCCATTCTCATCCAGACCGAACTCGAACTTGGTGTCAGCGATGATGATGCCGCGTTGGCGCGCGTGGTCGGCGGCCATACGGTAGATCCGGATGCTGACGTCGCGCACCTGGTTGGCCAGGTCCTCGCCGATCAGCTCGATCATTCGTTCGAAGGGGATATTGATGTCATGGTCGCCGACCTCGGCCTTGGTCGACGGGGTGAAAATCGGTTCTGGCAGTTGCTCGGCCTGGCGCAGACCCGTTTGCAGTTGGATTCCGCAGACGCCGCCGGTTTGCTGATAATCCTTCCAGCCCGAGCCGATCAGGTAACCACGGACGATCGCCTCGACCGGCAAGGTGTCGAGCTTCCGGACGATTACCGCGCGGTCGCGCAATAACTCGCAGGTTGCGCTATCCACATAGTCGGCGAGGTCCAGATCGCTCAGGTGGTTGGGGATGATGCCGCGTGTCTTGTCGAACCAGAAATTGGAGATCGAGGTCAGCAGTGCGCCCTTGCCCGGGATCGGTTCGGGCATGATCACGTCGAACGCCGAGATCCGGTCGGTGGTCACGAACAGCAGGTGCTGGTCGTCGATTTCGTAGATATCGCGCACCTTGCCGCGGGCGATGAGTTTCAGGTTGGGGATTTCGGACTGGTGGACGGCCTGGGTCATGGTGTGTGCTTCTGGATCTGGCGACGAAGGCTGGCGATTTTACTCCGGAAAGGAGTGCGTGAGAACCACGCGCCCGCACGAGGCTCTATTCCAAGACCCGAAAAAGGTTTTAATCGGGCGCAAACCGGGTAAAATGCGCGGTTTTTTCGAATCCCGGAGACATCAATGGCGAATCCTGTGGTGGCCGTCGTGATGGGTAGCGATAGCGACTGGCCAATCATGAAGCACGCGGTCGAACGGCTCGAGACGTACGGCGTGCCGTACCTGACGCGCGTGGTATCGGCGCACCGGACACCGGACCTGCTGGCAGAGTTCGCCAAATCGGCGCGCGCGGATGGCCTCGCATGCATCATCGCCGGCGCGGGCGGCGCGGCGCACCTGCCCGGCATGCTGGCCGCGCACACCACCGTGCCTGTACTCGGCGTGCCGGTACCCTCGAGGTACCTCAAGGGTGAGGATTCACTGCTATCGATCGTGCAAATGCCCAAGGGCGTACCGGTCGCGACTTTCGCCATCGGCGAGGCTGGCGCAATCAACGCCGCATTGTTCGCGGTGGCTATGCTGGCCGACCACGACGCTGGATTGTTGGCCAAGCTCGAGGAGTTTCGCGAAAGCCAGAAGCAGGCAGTGCTCAACACTTCGCTACCGCCGGCGGACTGACCTCGTATGGCGATCATCCCTCCCGGTAGCACCATCGGCATGCTCGGCGGGGGGCAGCTCGGCCGCATGTTTGTCATCGCGGCGCGCACCATGGGCTTCGAGGTGGTGGTGCTCGACCCCGATGCGCACAGCCCGGGTGGCGCGATGGCGACGCGGCATATCCAGGCTGAATTCACCAACCGGCAAGCGCTGGATGAAATCGCTGGCGAATGCGCGGTGGTCTCGGCCGAGTTCGAGAATATCCCCGCAGACGCCCTCGAATACCTTGAGCAGAGGGTCCCGCTCAACCCGTCGTCGCGCGCCCTGGCGACCGCGCAAAACCGCATCGTCGAGAAGCGCTTCATCCGCTCGCTCGGCCTGGCGACCCCCGGGTTCATCGTGCTTGAATCCGCGCAGGATCTGGCTCAACTGGATGAATTCGAGTTCCCGGCAATCCTCAAAACCGCGACCCTCGGTTACGACGGCAAGGGGCAGGCGCTGTGCCACAACCCGCAGGACGTCGAGCGCGCGTTCGAGCGGCTGGGGACGGCCTGTGTACTGGAGCGCCTGATCGACCTGGAACTCGAGGTCTCGGCGGTGCTCGGTCGCAACGCATCCGGGCAGTGCTTCTTTTTTCCGATCGCGCAGAACAGCCATCAACATGGAATTCTCGACGTCTGCCAGGTTCCGGCGGCGATCGATCCGGCGATGCAGCAGCAGGTTCAGTCTGCCGCACGGAAAATTGCCGATGGACTCGATTATTGCGGGGTCATGGCGGTGGAGTTCTTCATCTCACGGCAAGGTGACTTACTGGTCAACGAAATGGCGCCGCGTCCGCACAACTCGGGACACTTTACCCTCGACGCCTGCCGTACCTCGCAATTCGACCTGCAGGTGCAGATGATCTGTGACCTGCCCGCGGGGGATCTGACGTTGCACTCGCCGGTGGCGATGCTCAATATTCTGGGTGATGTCTGGCCTGAAGACGGTGGCCAGCCCGACTGGTCAGCCCTGCTGGGCGTCGAAGGCGCGCGTTTGCACCTCTACGGCAAGAAGCACCCACGTAGCGGACGCAAAATGGGCCATGTGTGTTTTACCGGTGCATCGGTCGAGCAGGCTGTGTTGCGCCTGGCGCGTGGACGCGCGGTGCTTGGTACCAAGTAAAAACATATCCTCCACAGGCGGCTGGGTCAGGGTTTTAACTGGAGTCAATAAAGCGGTGACAAATTTTGCTAATTCGAACAGGTTGCGCTATAAATGCGCCTCTGGTTGAAAAAGACCCATAGACAATCAAAAAGAGGTCTTGCAGCCACCACTTAAAAACATGATGGGGAACCATCGAGTCTGGAGATCGAGAAATGAGAAAATTGGTAGTCGCAGCTGCAGTCGCAGCCTCTTGCAGTCTCTTTGCAACCGCCCATGCGGAGTCCTTCTTCGGGGATGACGGCAGCGGTTATGGTTACGGGGATGGCTATATGAACAGCTATGGTTCGGGTTACGGCAATATGGATAACCGCGGAACTGGCCGAGGCCGAGGCCGTGGCACCGGTCGTGGTGATGGCGAAGGTTCCTTCGATCTGAATTTCAGTGCGCGTGGTCGTGGCAACATGGACGCCGACACGGATTTCGAGGGAGACACCGACTGGTACAACACTGGTAACAGCAGCATGTACGGTTACGGTGATGGTCGCGGCAACTCTTACGGTAACTTCTATAACCGTGAAAACAATTGGGGTCCATACGGCGCTCCTTACGGCCGTCCTTATGGCAATCCTTACGCCAATCCTTATGGCGGCAACCCGTTCATGGGTTATGGTCCTTACGGTTACCAGCCGCCTATGCCTCAGGCACCGGCCCCGCAGCAGTAACCGCGGATGCGCTAAGTCAAAGGCAGCTTCGGCTGCCTTTTTTACGCCCGCATGGTTTTCACCGGCCCCGACGCAGAGCCAGCCCGGATGTTGCATCATCCGGACCGGATCAACGCTGCCGGATTCCGCGCGCCACGGTGTAGGTTCGACCCTGTTTGACCTTCTCGTAGTGGCCGAACACCTCGTTAAAACCGCGCTTGAAAAACTGGCGCAGCCCGGTAATGGTCACGATGTAGAACGAGCCACCCGGGCGCAGGTATTCGAGTGCGTCGAACAGGTAGATGTAGAGCATTTCCTTGCCGACCTTGGCCGGAATATTCGAGACGACCAGGTCGAACTGCTGGCGCGGCACCTGGTCGAAGCCGTTCGATAGCAGGCATCGCGCGTTGTCGATTCGGTTGAGGCGACGGTTCTTTTCGGCGTAATCCACCGCGACGAAGTCCTTGTCGACCATCAGCGTCTGCCCGCCCGGCGCGCAGCGGGCCATGGTCAGGCCGAGGATGCCGTAACCGCAGCCAAGGTCGAGACAGTCGTCGTTCTGGCCAATTTCCATGTGCTTCAGCAGCAGCGCGGAGCCCTCGTCCACCGCCCTGGGTGAAAACAGGCCCCAGGTGGTCTTAAGTGTCAGCGAGTGTCCCCGTTGCACCGTTTCGAGGGTCAGATCCTGGCGTATGCGCCGGATGAATTCATTCAGGTCGTTCATGGCCGGTCCGGTAGTTTCTTAAGGCTGGATTCAGTTTGCCCGGGTAATCTACAGAATACAGCAAATGGGCGGCTAGCATTGCACACTGGTGGATGGTTGGCTGAATGCGGTTTTGCTGCCTGCGGCACCCCGGGCGATCGTGAGATTTAGCATGATTGTTGCAACGACCTTGACTGACCTCGGTTGGCTTTGCCACAATTTCGCGTTGGTTTCGCTTGCACGAACTTGCAGTGGGGCCCTTTCAAACCAATTCAGAGGAGGTCTTCAACTATGAAACTGTGGTCTTCAGCAGTTCTACTCGCATCGGCGCTGGTCCTTTCGGGGCAGGTTCTGGCAGGCGATGCGGCGGCGGGTAAATCAGCCTACGCCGCCAAGGGGTGCATCGGTTGCCACGGCGCCGGTGGTAAAAGCGTTGTGCCGACCTATCCATCACTGGTTGGCAAGGACGTCGCCTACGTCAGGCAGAGCCTGACACAATTCCGTAGCGGAAAGCGGCAAAATGCAACCATGAACGCCATGGCCGCTGGCCTGACCGACGCGGATGTCGAGAACCTGGCGGAGTACATCGGTTCGCTCTGAATGTTACAGGATTGGTGACGAGGTACACCAGGATTGGGCGCCATGAATGAAAAGCCGGTATGACCGGCTTTTCTTTGTGACCGCCTTTTGATGTCAGGCCATCAGGTACTTACCTGCGGTCGCGATGAAAATGGTGACTATACCGATCAGGGTATTGAGACCCACCAGCATGCGGATTTGGTTCAGTTGCTTGGCCGCGCCGTCGATGTCACCTTCGTCGAGGCAACGCTTGATACGTTTGAACGGCGCGAAGAACACGTGCAGGAAGATAAAAATCATGATCACGCCAAGCCCGGTCATCGCGTGGATGTAGAGGCCTGAACCGGCAAATCCACCGAAGGGTACGGTGAGACCGACACCGGTTACCGGGACCAGCACGACCGAGGCCCATACCCAGGGAAAAAATCGACCGAACACCTTGCGCCACAGGTTGAGCCGGGCTGGTGCCTCCAGTTCGCTGGCGGCGGCGGGCCGCAGGAACATGTAGGCGAAGAACATGCCGCCCACCCAGATGACGACTGAGATGACATGCAGGGCATGGGATAGTGCTATCGCGGTAAAGTTTTCCACAGGTTTCTCCAGAAAAAAGGTCATTGTAGGGGAAAATGTCAAGCAGATGATCAAATGTGGGCATTCGTGCTGAAATTCGACCGCTTTTCGTGTAAATTCCCCGCTCCATTTTTAATGCTTGTGGGGCTTTAACCATGACTGATTACCAGATTGCACCGTCTATCCTGTCGGCCGACTTCGCCCGGCTGGGTGAAGAAGTTGAAAACGTTCTGGCCTCCGGGACCGATATTGTCCATTTCGATGTAATGGACAATCACTACGTGCCGAACCTGACCATTGGTCCGCTGGTGTGCGACGCGCTGCGCAAGCATGGCATCACCGCGCCGATCGATGTGCACCTCATGGTCAAGCCGGTCGACCGCATCATTCCTGATTTCGCCGCCGCCGGTGCGACCTACATCACTTTCCACCCGGAAGCTTCCGAGCACGTCGACCGTACGCTGCAACTGATCAGGAACGAAGGCTGCAAGGCCGGACTGGTGTTCAACCCGGCGACTCCGCTGGATGTCCTGGAGTACGCGCTGCCGATGTGCGACATGGTGCTGCTGATGTCGGTCAACCCGGGTTTTGGTGGTCAGTCGTTCATTCCTTACGTCCTCGACAAGGCGCGCGCGGTGCGCAAGATGATCGATGACGGTGGGTTCGATTGCCGGCTTGAGATCGATGGCGGGGTCAAGGCGGAAAACATTGCCGAAGTCGCGGCCGCCGGGGTCGATACCTTCGTCTCGGGGTCGGGCATTTTCGGCAAGGGTCAGGCTTCCGATCCGCATGGCTACGATACCATCGTAAAGCAGATGCGCGACGAACTGGCCAAGGCCTGATCCGCTAAATCATGGGTCTGCGTAAGCCGCAAATGATCCTGATCGATGTCGATGGCACGCTGGTCGACAGCGTGCCCGACCTCGCCTATTGCGTCGACCAGACCATGCTGGCGATGGACTTGCCGCAACGCGGCGAGGCTGCGGTGCGCCACTGGGTGGGCAACGGTGTCGAGCGACTGGTCAAACGCGCCCTGACCAATTCACTCGACGGTGAACCCGACGAGGCGCAATACCAGCAGGCGTTGCCGATCTTTCGCGCGCTCTACGCCGAGAATACCTCCAAACGCAGCCACCTCTACGACGGCGTGACCGAGGGCCTCGATTACCTACGCGCCGAGGGTTACCGGCTGGGCTGCGTAACCAACAAGGCCGGTGAGTTCACCCGGCCGATCCTGCGCGACCTCGGCATCGAGGATTACTTCGAAGTGACCATTTGCGGTGACGATACGCCGCGCAAGAAGCCCGACCCGCTGCCCCTGTTGACCGCTGCCGAGCAACTGTCGGTTGAGCCACGTGATTCGCTGATGCTCGGCGATTCGCAAAGCGACGTCAAGGCGGCGCGCGCTGCCGGGTTCCAGGTCGTCTGCATGAGTTACGGTTACAACCACGGGGAAGATATCCGTGGCTTCGCCCCTGACGCTGTGTTAGATTCCTTCAAGGAGCTGCCCCAGCACCTTTGACACCCCAAAATAGCGATGACCAAACTGCATCTGATTGACAAGGCGAATGCTTACTGGCGATGGTGATTTAAATCATCAGTCGTAGCAGCAGTCGTTAATTTTTTGCCCGGTCATCCGCATGAATCCCGAACAGTTTCTCCAGTATAAGTCCAGCTGTAACCGTGTTCCTCTGGTGCGCGAAGTGCTCGCCGACCTGGACACGCCACTCAGCGTTTACCTCAAGCTTGCCAACCAGCCCTATAGCTACCTGTTCGAGTCGGTTCAGGGCGGTGAAAAATGGGGCCGCTACTCGATCATCGGCCTGGCCAGTCGCACGCGGATCAAGGTGTTCGACCACGAGGTGCGCCTCGAGCAGGACGGCGACATTGTACAGCGGGAGACCGTGGATGACCCGCTGGCCTGGATCGAGCAATACCTGCAAAGCTTCAAAGTCGCCGAACCCGACAGCCTGCCGCGTTTCAACGGTGGCCTGGTGGGGTACTTCGGTTACGACACGATCCGCTACATCGAGCCCAAGCTGGCCAACAATCCCAACCCGGATCAGCACGCAACGCCCGACATCCTGTTGATGCTGAGCGACCAACTGGTGGTGTTCGATAATCTGGCGTCGCGCATGTACATCATCGTCTATGCCGACCCCAGCCAGGACGGCGCATACCAGCTGGGCATGCAGCGGCTGGACCAGCTGGTCGAGCAAATCAACCGGGCGTGCGTCGACTACCACCACGGGCAACCGGGAGACCAGGTCGACGAGGACGATTTCACCTCCGGGTTTACCCGCGAGGGCTACATGCAGGCGGTGGACCGCGCCCGGCAGTACATCATCGACGGTGACGCGATGCAGATCGTCCTGTCACAGCGCCTGTCGATCCCGTTCAATTCCGAGCCGCTCGACCTGTACCGAGCGCTGCGCGGCCTCAATCCTTCGCCCTACATGTACTATCTGGATCTGGGCGACCACCACGTGGTCGGCTCGTCGCCGGAAATCCTGGTGCGCCTGGAGCAGGGCGAGGTCACGGTCCGGCCGATCGCCGGAACCCGGCCACGTGGCCAGACCGAGGAGCAGGACCGCGAACTCGAGCAGGAGCTGTTGCAGGACCCCAAGGAACTGGCAGAGCACCTGATGCTGATCGATCTCGGGCGCAACGACGCGGGCCGCGTCAGCGAGACCGGCAGCGTCAAGCTGACCGACAAGATGATAATAGAGCGCTACTCGCACGTGATGCATATCGTGTCCAACGTCACTGGCCGCCTCAAGCAGGGTATGAGCGCGATGGACGTACTGCGCGCGACTTTCCCTGCCGGCACGGTGTCGGGCGCGCCCAAGATTCGTGCGATGGAAATCATCGACGAGCTGGAGCCGGTCAAGCGCGGTATTTACTCTGGCGCAGTGGGCTACCTTTCCTGGAGCGGTAACATGGATACCGCGATCGCGATCCGCACCGCGGTGATCAAGGATCAGCGTCTTTATATCCAGGCCGGCGCCGGCATCGTCTACGACTCGGTGGCCGAGAACGAATGGCTCGAGACGATGAACAAGGGCCGGGCGATTTTCCGCGCGGTAGCTCTGGCAGCCAGTGGCCTGGCTTCGACCCATGCGCACGATGCCGAGGGTTGAGCCGATGAAAGTCCTGATGATCGATAACTACGATTCGTTCACCTTCAACCTGGTGCAATACCTGGGTGAACTCGGCGCGCAGGTTGACGTGGTGCGTAATGACCAGGTCGGGGTTGACCAGGTTGAGGCCAGCGACGCCAGTCACATCATGCTTTCACCGGGGCCGTGTACGCCCGACGAGGCTGGGATATCGACCCGGGTGATCGAACGCATGGCTGGCAACAGGCCGATTCTTGGGGTTTGTCTTGGGCATCAATGCATCGGCCAGGTGTTCGGCGGACGTATCGTGCATGCCAAACAGATCATGCACGGCAAGACCTCGTTGATGCATCACCGGGGGCAGGGGGTATTCGCCGGGTTGCCGCAGCCATTCAGCGCGACGCGTTACCATTCGCTGGTGATCGAGCGCGATTCGTTGCCAGATTGCCTCGAAGTGACCGCCTGGACCGAAAACGAGCACGGCGAGTTCGATGAAATCATGGGCGTAAAGCACCGCGAACTGGCGATCGAGGGGGTACAGTTTCACCCGGAGTCGATCCTGACCGAGCAGGGTCACGCACTGCTGCAGAACTATTTAGAAATGTGACGAGGGGGAGAAAGCATGGATATTCAACAGGCGATCAAAGCGGTTATTGAGCGGCAGGACCTGGATCGCGCGCAAATGACCAGCGTGATGCAGCAGATCATGACCGGCGAAGCGACACCGGCGCAGGTCGGTGGTTTTCTCGTCGGCCTTCGAATGAAAGGCGAGACCATCGATGAAATCAGCGCGGCGGCCGAGGTCATGCGGGGTCTTGCGACCCATGTCGAGACCACGGCCAGCAACCTGGTCGATACCTGCGGCACGGGCGGTGACGCCTCTGGCAGTTTCAACGTGTCGACCGCCAGTGCGCTGGTCGCGGCGGCGGCCGGCGCGCACGTCGCCAAGCACGGCAACCGCTCGGTATCGAGCAAGTCGGGCAGCGCCGACGTGCTCGAAGCGGCCGGGGTCAACCTGGATATCGACCCGGCAACCGTCGCCCGCTGCATCGAGCAGGCCGGTGTCGGCTTCATGTTCGCCCAGAAGCACCACAGCGCCATGCGTCACGCCATCGGGCCGCGCCGCGAAATGGCGGTGCGGACGGTTTTCAATGTGCTTGGACCCTTGACCAACCCGGCGTCCGCGCCCAACCAGGTCATCGGTGTGTTCGCCGCCGAGTTGGTCGAACCGCTGGCGCAGGTTCTCAGGCAACTCGGCAGCCGGCACGTAATGGTGGTGCACGCCGAAGATGGCATGGATGAACTGAGCATTACCTGTGCTTCGACCGTGGCTGAATTGAAAGACGGTCAGGTCAGTACTTACCAGGTGACGCCGGAGGATTTTGGCCTGCAACGCGCGGACGCTGACAGCATTCGGGTCGACAGTGCCGAGCACAGTCTCGGGATGATCCAGGACGTACTGGCTGGCGAGCCGGGTGCGGCGCGGGATATCGTCTGCCTCAACGCCGGCGCCGCGATCTATGTATCAGGGTTGGCGGAAAGTCACGCCGACGGTATCGCACTGGCGCAACGGGCAATCGATTCGGGTGCTGCGGCCAAGGTACTGGCGAAGCTGGTCAGCACAAGTAACGCCTGAGGGTGAATGATTCATGAGCCAGGCCCCCGATATCCTGCAGCGGATTCTCGTGCGCAAGGCCGAGGAAGTCGCCGAGCGACAAGCGTCGATCAGCCATGACGCGCTGCGCGACCGGCTCGACGCGGCGCCGGCGCCACGCGGTTTCGTGCGGACGCTTAAAGATAAGGTTGCCGCCGGCAAACCGGCGGTGATCGCCGAGGTCAAGAAGGCGTCCCCGAGCAAGGGCTTGATCCGAGCGGATTTTGATCCGGCTGCGATCGCGGCCGGATACCGCGACGGCGGAGCGGCCTGCCTGTCGGTGTTGACCGACGTCGATTTTTTCCAGGGGGCTGATCACTACCTGCAGCAGGCGCGCGAAATATCCGGCCTGCCGGTGTTACGCAAGGATTTCACCATCGACCCCTACCAGGTCACCGAGGCCCGGGTGCTGGGCGCGGATTGTATCCTGCTGATCGTTGCCGCACTCGACCAGGAATTGCTCACCGCGCTTTACCA
>Ga0316201_10001479_pt1 | contig 15878 bp, 11 predicted proteins | sample CS6wburrow_MG_FD_204516 | JGI IMG/M metagenome (GOLD analysis project Ga0316201, IMG submission 204516) | Coastal sediment microbial communities from Delaware Bay, Delaware, United States - CS-6 worm burrow | ecosystem: Environmental > Aquatic > Marine > Coastal > Sediment | place: USA... | reverse complement strand
GTATCCTTCAGGACATCCGTCAGATCGAACAGCCCGGCCTCGTGACCGGCCACGAAATGCACCGCCGGCACGATCCCCCGCAGGAATGCCTGACGGGAATGGGCCCGGTGCGTCAGCACCAGGGTCTCTTCCTGGTCGCTGAAGGTCCAGGTGTGTTCACCGATGACGCCGCCCAGCCGCTGCGAATGGGTCGGGACCGGATCGCCGCCGCGCACCGAGCGGTAGGCCGCTGCGAGGGTCTTGGCCGTGCCGCTGGGCTTGTCCAGCTTGGCCGTGTGGTGGGATTCCACCTGCTCGGCGTTGAATCCGCCCGGCAGCGTGCGGCCGAGCAACTGCAGGAGCATCTGCATCGCGGGGATCCCCACGCTGAAATTGGACGCCAGCACGACGGGCCTTGCCGTGGCGTAGGCTTCGAGGCGTTGCATCTGGTCGGGGGAAAACCCGGTGGTGCCGATGACCAGAGGCGCCGCCAGCTGTTGCCCCTGGGCCAGCAGTCCGTCCAGGGCTGCCGCCAGGGAAAAATCGATGACCGTGCATCCGCGCGGCAGTTTGCGGCCCATTTCATCCTGGCCGATGAGCGGCAGGTCCGCATGGAACGTCCCGGCGGTCCGGCCGCGTCCGGTCTCGGTCACCAGACCGGCCAGCTGCACGCCCGGGTCGGCGGCGACGAGCGCGGTGACCAGCCGGCCCATGCGGCCCTCGGCGCCGTGGACGGCGACGGAGATCACGCGCCGGCCTCCCGGTCCCTGTCCATCAGATCATGGAGTGTGCCCTCGAAGAACTGCACCAGGAAGGTCAGGCTCTGCTCCACCACCGGGACGAGCGGCAGGCGGGGATCACGGCGGCAAAGCCCGGCCAGAGACAGCAGTTCCTTGACCGGAACCGGATTGCTCTCGACGAAGCAGGCTTCGGTGATGGGGTCGAACGCGCGGCTCATGGGCCAGGCCTGGTTGATGTCGCCGGCTTTCCAGGCGTTCCAGAAACGGACCATGGCGCCCGGCAGCAGGTTGCTGACGACACTGACGGCGCCGCGGCCGCCGAGGCCGAAGATGTTGAAGTTCAGGCCGTCGTCACCGGAGAAGACTTTCAGGTCGCAGCGGGCGATGGCTTCCTCGATCTGCGCGAGGTTGCCGCTGGCTTCCTTGAGGGCCACGATGTTGGGTTCCGCCGACAGCAGGGCCGCCGTTTCGGGCAGGATATTGACAGCCGTCCGGCCCGGCACGTTGTACAGAACGATCGGAATGTCCACACCCCGCGCCACGGTGCGGTAGTGAGCGAGCAGTCCGTGCTGCTGGGGCTTGTTGTAGTAGGGGGAGATCAGCATGGCCGCGTCGGCGCCCCAGGCTTTCACGTCGTGCGTCAGCTCGAGCGTGCTCTCGGTGGAGTTGGAACCCGAACCGGCGACGACGGCACAACGACCGGCACACATCTCGACCGCCGTCCGGATCATCCATTCCTTTTCGCTCCGGGCCAGCGTGGCGGCTTCTCCGGTGCAGCCGGCCGGAACGATGCCGGCGACCCCGGCATCGATCTGCCGCTGGACGAGGGTCCGCCAGGCGGACTGGTCCACCTTGCCGTCGGCGAACGGCGTCACCAGGGCGGTGTAGATCCCATCGGGCATGTCCCAGGTCTTGTTAGTCATCGATCGCAACCTCTCCGGTGAAACTGGTGACCGCCGGCCCGCGCAGGTGCAGGATTCCGGCCTCGGTGTCGATGCCCACCCGCAGCAGGTCCCCGCCACGGGTCCGCAGCGCCACGGGACTCTCAGACTGCCCCAGACGGCACAGTACCACCGCAATGGCCGCGGCGCCAGTACCGCAGGCCAGGGTTTCATCCTCCACGCCGCGTTCGTAGGTGCGCATCAGGAACTCGTCCGCGTCCGGACGGCGACTGACCCAGTTGACGTTGGTGCCTGCGGGCGCAAAGCGCGCGTCGTGACGCAGGGCGGCGCCTTCGCGGACGACATCGATCCGCTCCACGTCGGCCACGGGGATGACCAGATGCGGCACACCGGTATGGCACGCGTGCACTCCGGCGCGGTCGCCGGTCAGGTCGGCGAGGTCGAGCTCCAGGCCCTGCCACCCGGGCAGCGAGACTTCGATGTCGCCGGGGCCGTGCCAGGTGCCCTCATGGAGACCGGCCTGCGTCCTGAAGCGGCAGGAGGATCCGACCAGACCCAGTTCGTGGGCGAACGCCACGCTGCAGCGCGCGCCGTTGCCGCACATCTCGGCTTCGCCGCCGTCGGCGTTGAAGTAGACCATCCGGAACGCGACGTCAGGTTCGGGCACCGCCGCCAGGGTGATCAGACCGTCGGCCCCCACGCCCAGACGCCGGTCGCAGAGCTGCGCGATCTCGCGGCGGTTGAGGCCGGCGGCGGGCCAGGCGTCCGGTGCGATCATGATGAAATCGTTGCCGGCGCCGTGCATCTTGGTGAACGCGATCATCAATCCTCCTGCGGGACAGCCAGCGAGTCGGGCGGCGTCGTGGTCGTGTCGGCGAACGCGCTCAGGCTGTCCGGTGCGGTCGGCTTGGTCCCGGGCGTCAGGTTGTACACGGCTGACGGGGGATCGAAGGCACGGTCCATGCCCGCGGTGACTTCGATGCCCTCGGCCAGCCACCAGGGTTCGAGGAACCAGGCCGTCAGGCTGTCGCCGGCAGCGGCCGCCGCCAGGCTGTCGGGTAATCCGCTCAGCAGTGAATCGGGGACGGCGCTGAAGGTGGAATCCCCGTCGACGTCGACGAACAGGACCACCCGGGCGGCTCCCGGCCGGACCTTGGGGATGATGCTGCCGCCGGCGGGGTCCAGGGCGACGATCGTGTTGCGGGAACCGTCGTCGGTCACCGGCACCCAACCGGTGTCGTCTTCGGCCACCGCCAAGGCGAAGGCCCGGACCGTACCGGGCAGCGCCGCCGGAGCGAACGGTCCGGCGATCAACCGGCCCGGGGTGTCCCAGGCGTAGAGCGTCGTCACGCGGGCGGTTGCCGTCGGTTGGTCGCTGGACAGACTCAACGTGTCGGGCATGAGCCGCTGGGCTTCCTTGTCACCGGGCCGCAGGTTGTCGTCGGCATCGGCGAAGGCTCGCATCAGCCAGGGACCGCCGGGCACCGGTAGCCAGTCGAACGTGAAGGTACCTGTTTCGTCGGTCGCCGTGCGGCGCAGCAGGGACTGCTGGAAGTATTCCATCGTGTCCGGCGGAATGTCATAGAGCTCGACGACTCCCTTGGTGACCGCCGAGTCGCCCATGATCAGGACGCCGCGGATGCGGCCGCCCGGCAGAGAGTCGGCCGTCGCGATGGGGAAACGCCGGCTGGTCGTGCTCTTGACCTTGTGCGCATCGCGCATCCCGGAGATGACCTCGACCACGATCACGGTATCGGGCGGCAGCGGGGTCTCCAGAATGATCTCGGCCACCGTGGCGCCCGACCACTTCGTCTTGCGGATCCTCTGGTCGGGGAAAAAATGAAGCCAGGTGACGGCGCTGGTCCGGTCCATCTTCTCGGAGAACGTCAGGTTGATCGACGTGACGTCGCCCAGACCGGTCGCGGCGGAATCGGGAATCATGAAGACGAGGTGCGGCGGGGTCATGTCGACCGGGCCGCCCGGCGGCGGTTCCACCACCGCGCAGGCCGCAGCCAGGACCAGACAGGCCAGCAAGGCCGCGCCCAGGGTGAAGCCTGGGCCGAAGCCCCGGCGGAACGTGCCGCGTCGTCGGGTGATCGCCGCCTCCTACTTGATGAGCGTCGCCATGATCGCACGCTGGGCGTGCATCCGGTTCTCGGCCTCGTCGAACACGACCGAATGGGGTCCGTCCATGACCTCGTCGGTGATCTCCTCGCCCCGGTGGGCCGGTAGGCAGTGGAGCACGATATGCTCCTGGTGCGCACCGGCCAGCAGGTCCGTGGTGATCTGGAAGGGCGCAAAATCCCGGCGCCGCTTGATGGCTTCCTCTTCCTGGCCCATGCTGTAGAAGGCGTCGCTGTAGATCACATGGGCGCCCTCGACGGCTTCGCGCGCGTCGTGGGTGATCATGAAGGAGGCACCGGCGGTTTCGGCCTTGCGCATGATGTCCTCGTCCGGCAGGTAACCTTCGGGGCAGGCCAGGATGAAGTTGAACGGGAAACGAATCGAGGCGTTCAGCCAGCTGTTGGCCAGGTTGTTGCCGTCGCCCACCATGACGACGGTCTTGCCGTCGATCGAGCCCAGGTGTTCCTCCACGGTCATGATGTCGGCCATCACCTGGCAGGGGTGCGATAGATCCGTCAACCCGTTGATGACCGGCACGGTGGCGTGGCGCGCGAGCTGCACGACCTCGTCGTGGTCGAACCACCGGATCATGATCCCGTCGGCAAACCGGCTCATGACCTGGGCCACGTCGTGGACGGATTCACGGGTGCCGAGACCGATTTCCTTGTCGGTGATGAACAGCGTCTCGCCGCCCAGCTGCCGAAAGCCGATCTCGAAGCTGACCCGTGTGCGCAGGCTCGGCTTGGCGAACACGCAGGCCAGCACGCGGTTGGGGTGGCTGTGGGGCAGGCGGTGCTCACGGGCCAGAGGTTTCGTTTCGCGCGCCAGCGTCAGGATGGAGCGCAGTTCCTCGAGACTGTAGTCGTCGATGGCCAGGAAATCCTTCTTGTCAGCCAAGGCTCTAACCTCCGGAAGGGATGACGGGAACTCACAGTGTCGCCCGCCTAAAATAGCCGATCCGCCGCGGGAATCCACCAAGATAAATGACCCTGTTCCCGGGCCGCCCTCGGGCTGGAACCGCTCCGGATCAGAGGATGTACCGCGACAGGTCCTCGTCCCGGATGATGTCCGCCAGGCGTCCAGAGACGAAGTCCCGGTCGACGGTGACCGGCCCCCGCTGCACGGCGGGCACCTCGTACATCAGCTCATCGAGCAGCTGCGCCATGATGGTCTGCAGGCGCCGGGCCCCGATGTTTTCCAGCCGCTTGTTGAGTTCGGCGGCCAGCCGGGCGATTTCCTCCAGCGCGTCGGGTGTGAAGTTGATCGTGCAACTGTCCACGTCCAGCAGGGCGGTGTACTGCCGGATCAGGGAGCCCTCGGTGTCGCGCAGGATCTTCACGAAATCCTCTTCGGTCAGGCTGTTCAGCTCGACCCGGATGGGGAAGCGCCCCTGGAGCTCGGGAATGAGGTCGCTGGGCTTGCTCATGTGGAACGCCCCGGCGGCCATGAACAGGACGTGATCCGTCTTCACCGGCCCGTATTTCGTGCTGATCGCCGAACCCTCGACGATGGGCAGCAGGTCCCGCTGCACGCCCTCGCGGCTGACGTCCGGTCCGCTGCCGCCGCCGCGCCCGCCGGCGATCTTGTCGATCTCGTCCAGGAAGATGATTCCACCGTTTTCCACCAGTTCAATGGCTTCGCTGACGATCTGGTCCATGTCCAGCCGCTTGTCGGCCTCCTGTTCCCGCAGCAGCCGGCGGGCCTTGACGACCGAAACCTTCTTTTCCGTCTTCTGCTTGGGGAACATGTTGCGCAGGCTGTCGCCGAAGGAGGCGTCGAACTCCTCGCCCGCGGCGGTGAAGATGTTCGCGATCGGCACCTTGGACTGCTCGCTGGTGATGGAGACCTCGCGGTCGTCCAGCATCCCCTCGGCCAGCTGCTTGCGGATCTTGTCGCGGCTGCGTTCCCAGCGGGCCAGGCGGTCGGGCTCCTCGTTCATGCCGGCCAGGGGCGGGAACAGGACGTCCACCAGACTCTCCTCCACGGCCCGGTCAATGTCTGCCGCGAAGCGGGACTCGGCCTTGCGGCGCACCAGGGCAATCGCATTCTCCACCAGGTCGCGCACCATGGAGTCGACGTCGCGGCCGACGTAACCTTTCTCGGTGAACTTGGTCGCTTCGACCTTGAGGAACGGCAGATCCGCGATCTGGGAGATGCGGCGGGCGATCTCCGTCTTGCCGACGCCCGTTGGTCCGATCAGGATGATGTTGTTGGGCACGACCTCGCGGCGCATCTCGTCGGACAGCTGCATCCGGCGCCACCGGTTGCGCAGTGCGATGGCGACGCATTTCTTGGCGTCGCCCTGGCCGATGATGTAGCGGTCGAGCATGGCCACGACCTCGGGACAGGTCCACATGGACTTGTGTTCAGTCTGTTTGATCTTCACCTTGGCTACTTCCTTCTTCGTCGATCTCGATTACGGTGATGTGGGTGTTGGTGTAGATGCAGATCTCCCCGGCCAGCTGCAGACCCTTGGCGACGATCTCCCGCGCCGACAGGTCCGTGTTCTGCATCAGGGCGCGGCCGGCGGCCAGGGCGTAGGAGCCGCCCGAGCCGATCGCGGTCAGGTTGTCGTCGCTCTCGATGATGTCGCCGTTGCCCGAGACCACGAAGATGTCGCTCTTGTCCATCACGACCATCATGGCCTCCAGGCGCCGCAGGATGCGGTCGCTGCGCCACTCGCGCGCCAGTTCGACCGTCGCGCGCTTGAGATGGCCGCGGTACCGCTCCAGATGTCCTTCGAACTTCTCGAACAGGGTGAAGGCGTCGGCGGCACCGCCGGCGAAGCCGACGAGCACCTTGCCGCCGAAGAGCTTCCGCACCTTGACGGCGCCGTGTTTGACCGCGGTCTGGCCCAGGGTGACCTGGCCGTCGCTGCCGATGGCGCCCCGGCCGTCACGCAGCGCCGCCAGTACCGTCGTCGATCGAATCTTCATGTTCTCGCTCCGGGGCCTGGCCCCAAGTCTGGTGTTCGGTAGTGCCGGTTCATTTCTTGTTGTTGCGGGCCCGCGGGTGCGCCGCGGTGAAGCCTTCGCGCAGGCGCCCCCGACTCAGGTGCGTGTAGATCTGGGTCGTGGACAGGTTGCTGTGACCCAGCAGCTCCTGGACCACCCGGATCCCAGCGCCGCCGTCCAGCAGATGCGTGGCGAATGAGTGACGCAGGGTATGTGGAGAAACTCCGGAAACTCCCGCCAGTTCCGCGGCGTAACGTGCGACGCGGTCCTGCACCGTCCGGCGGGCGATGCGCCGCCCGCGTCGCCCCTCGAAAACCGGCTGTTGCGCCGCTGCGGACCGCACCGTGCCGTCGACGACGTCCTGCAGGCGCGCCGGGTCGAGCCGGACCGCCAGATGGGCCGCCAGGGCTTCGGCGGCGAAGCCGGCCAGGGGCAGGATCCGTTCCTTGTTCCCCTTGCCGAGGACGCGGATCCGGCCCGACGGCAGATCCAGATCGCCCAGGTCCAACCCCACCACCTCGGCGAGGCGGAGCCCTAGCCCGTAGATGAGCTCGAGAATCGCACGGTCGCGTAGTCCGCGGTCGTTGCGGACATCGGGCATCCCGATCAACTGTTCGGTCAGTTCGACATTCAGGTCCCGCGGCAGACGCCGCTGCCGGCCGCCGCGGCCGGCGGTCAGGTTGGCCGGAACCTCCTCCACCACACCGGTGGTCTTCAGATAACGAAAAAAGGAACGGATGGCCGCCAGGTGGCGGTCAACCGTGGCCAGACTGCAGTCCCGCCCGCGCAGGGCGGCCAGGTGGGCGCGGATCAAACCCCGCTGCTCCGCCAGCGCGGCCCACTGGTGACGGTCCGGCGGCGCGGCGATCAGGCCGAGGCGCACGGCTGACTCGAGAAACGCGGACACGTCGCGTTCGTAGGCTTCGACGGTGCGGGGACTCATCCCCCGTTCCAGCGCCAGGTAGTCGAGGTAGGGCTTCAGGGGATGGGGAGTCAATAAGTTCTCCGCAGGGGAATCAGGACCGGCAGACCGACTAGGGGCAATGTATCACGAGCAATCGGCGGCGGCAACCAGGCCGGCGACCGGATCGGCAGTCAGCCAGCGGTCCAACGCCGCGAGTGCGCGGGCGGATTTGGCAAGCTTGCGCTCCCGCTTGTCGCGAACCCGCGCCGGCAGATCCGGCATGAGGCCGTAGTTGACGTTCATCGGGGCCAAGCGGTCGGTGGTGCTGTCGAACAGGAAGGCGTGCAGCAGCGAGCCCAGGGCCGTTTCCGGCGGCAGGTCGGGCAGTACCGCACCCCGGAGGCGTGCGGCGACCTGCCACGCCGTGAAAAGCCCCGAGGCGATGGACTCCATGTAACCCTCCACACCGGTGATCTGCCCGGCGAGGAAGATATCCCGCCGGTTGATCAGGGAAAAGTCCCGGGCGCAGCAGCGCGGCGTATCCAGGTAGAAGTTGCGGTGAAGCTGACCGTACCTGACGAACTCGGCCTTCTCCAGACCGGGGATCATGCGGAAGACCCGCTTCTGTTCGCCGAATTTCAGCCGCGTCTGGAAGCCCACCAGGCCGTACAGGGTGCCGTCTCTATTCTCCTGACGCAGCTGGACCACGGCATGGGCACGCCGGCCCGTCCGCGGATCCACCAGCCCCACCGGCCGCAGCGGACCGAACGCCAGGGATTTCGGTCCCGAGGCTGCGATCACCTCGACCGGTTGGCAGCCGTCGAAGAGTTCCGCGCGGTCGAATTCATGGACGGAGGCCTTCTCGGCAGCCAGGAGCTCCTCGACGAGCTTTGCGTAGGTGTCGGCATCCAGGGCGGCGTTCAGGTAGTCCGCCTCGCCCTTGTCGTAGCGTGCCGCCCGGTAAAGAACCTCTTCGTCGAGCGATTCCAGCGTGACGGTGGGCGCGATGGCGTCGAAAAAATGGAGCGCCGGCCGGCCCGTGGCCTCGCCGAGGGCATCGACCAGCCCCTGGCCGGTCAGCGGACCGGTCGCCACGATCCACAGGTGATTCTCCCGCGGCGGCAGCGCCAGGGTCTCTTCGCGGACCAGTTCGATAAGCGGATCGGCGGCAACGGCCGCCTCGACCTTGCTGGAGAAGATCTCCCGGTCGACCGCCAGGGCGGCTCCGGCCGGGACACTGGCCTCGCGCGCGCAGCCGAGCAGACGGCAGCCGAAGCGGTCGAGTTCGTCCTTGAGCAACCCGGAGGCCGTGGCCGGCGCCGTGCTCTTGAGGGAGTTGCTGCAGACGATCTCGGCGAGATTTTCGGTGGTGTGGGCCGGGGTGGTCGTCACCGGACGCATTTCGACGAGGCGGACGGCGATGCCCAGTCGGGCCAGCTGCAGGGCGGCTTCACAGCCGGCGAGACCGCCACCAACGACCGTCACCGCGGCAGCGGTCTTGCCCATCAGGTGTCGGCCTCGCCCGTCGACGGGCTCGGCGTGACCTTCTTGGTCGCCGTTTTCTTGGCGGTCTTCTTCTTGGCGGTCTTCTTCTTGGCGGCTTTCTTCTTCGCGACCTTCTTCTTCGCGACTTTCTTCTTGGCCGTCTTCTTCTTGGCGACCTTTTTCCGGGCAACCTTGCCGTTGGCCTGCTTGCGCGCAGCGGCTTCCACGAGCAGGGCCACCGCCTCGTCGATGGTGACGTCCTCTGGATCCCGATCCTTGCCGATGGTCGCGTTGACCTTGCCGTCACTCACGTAGGGGCCGTAACGGCCCTTGTAGACCGCCAGGGGCGCCCCGGACTCGGGATGGTTGCCCAGTTCCTTCAGCACCGGTTTGCGGTTCTTGTTCTTGATGCGTTCGAGCGCCTCGTCCAGCGTGATGGTGAAAAGCGTGTCGACGGTCTCGACGCTCGCGAAAATCCGCGCCCGTTCGACGTACGGACCGAAGCGTCCCAGGCCTGCCCGCACGGGCTTGCCGGTTTCCGGATCGGTGCCGATCTCCCGGGGCAAGGACAGCAGCCGCAGGGCGTAGTCGAGATCGATCGACGACGGATCGGTCTTCTTGCCCAGACTGATGCGCTTGGGTTTCTTGTCTTCCCCCTCCACCTGCTCACCCAGTTGCAGATACGGGCCGAACGGTCCGGTGAGGGCATAGATGTTCTGGCCGGTTTCCGGATGCTGCCCGATGGGTTCGCGGGACTTGTCACGCTGTTTGATCAGGTCGAGCGCCTTTTCCGGCGTCAATTCGTCGATGAGCAGGTCCACCGGCACGGTGGCGCGGCGGTCATCTTCCCCCTCGACGAGCACCGACACGTAGGTGCGCCCGATCCGCAGGACGATGGGCTTGCCGGTCTCCGGATCCTGCCCGACCTCGATGCGGGGAAAATCGATCCGGTCGAGCTCCTGTTCGATGTCCTTTTCGAGACCGGCGTCCTCGCCGCCGCAGCCGCGGTAGAAACACTCCAGGAATTCGACCCAGTCCACGTCGCCGGCGGCGATCCGGTCGAGATCCTGCTCCATCTTGGCGGTGAAGCCGAGGTCCACGTACTTGTTGAAGTGCTCCCGCAACAGGTGGGTCACGGCGATTCCGATGTACGAGGGCAGCAGGGCCCCGGATTTCTTGACCACGTACTCACGGCTCTGGATCGTGCCGATGACCGCGGCGTAGGTGGACGGGCGCCCGACGCCCTCCTCCTCCAGCTTCTTGATCAGCGACGCTTCGGTGAAGCGTGCCGGGGGCTGGGTCTCGTGGGGCGACGGCACGACGCTCTTGACGTCGACCGGCGGATCGGCCGTGGCGGCGGGTCCTCCGACCAGATCGCCTTCCTTCAGGTCCGGCAGGAGCGAGTCGCGCCCCTTGTCGCCGTAGACCTTGAGGAAACCGGGAAAACGGACGACCGAGCCGTTGGCCCGGAACGTCAGCGCGTGCCCGTCGGCTTCGACCAGGAAATCCACAGCCGTCTTGTCCAGCTTGGCGTCGGCCATCTGCGAGGCCACCGCCCGGTTCCAGATCAGGGTGTATACCGCCAGCTCTTCGCGATCGAGACGGTCCTTGACCGAGTCCGGCGTCCGCGCGATGTGCGTGGGCCGGATCGCCTCGTGGGCCTCCTGGGCGCCCTTGGCCTTGGTCTTGTAGCGGCGGGGCCCGGTGGTGTAATCGGCCCCGTAGTTCTTGGCGATGTGCTCGGCCGTCTCGGCGAGCGCTTTCTCGCTCAGGGTCAGGGAGTCCGTCCTCATGTAGGTGATCAGGCCGTCGCGCACGGCGCCGACACCCTCGTACAGCCGCTGGGCGACACGCATGACCCGCTGGGGCGACATCTTCAGCGCTCCGCTGGCAGCCTGCTGCAGGGTCGAGGTGGTGAACGGCGGCGACGGACGCTGGGTGGTCTCCTTGCGGGTGACCGCGGCGACCAGCCACGGGACCGCCTCACCGGCGGCGACGGCCAGGCGTCCGGCCTGCTCTTCCATGAGGTGAAAACGGCTGGCCGGGTTCTTCAGCGCGCCGGTGTCCGGATCGAAGTCCTTGCTGCCGGCGAGCCGGGTGCCGCCGATTTCCGTCAGACGGGCGCCGAACTCCATGCCGCCGCCGGCCATCTCGGCCTCGATGTCGCAGTAGCGGGCCGTGTGGAAAGCCTGCCTTTCCTCTTCCTTCTCCACCACCAGGCGGACGGCGACGCTCTGCACACGGCCGGCCGACAACTTGGTGCGGACCTTCTTCCAGAGCACCGGGGACAGGGAGTAACCGTAGAGGCGGTCCAGGATACGGCGGCCCTCCTGGGCGCGCACCAGCTTCATGTCCACTTCGCGGGGACTGGCGAGGGCCTCCTCGATGGCCGACCGGGTGATCTCGTGGAAGCTGATCCGCCGCACCGGGATCTTCGGGTCGAGCACCTCGAGCAGGTGCCAGCTGATGGCCTCGCCCTCGCGGTCCTCGTCCGTCGCCAGCAGGATCTCGTCGGCCTTCTTGACCAGCTTCTTCAGTTCCGCGACCTGTTTCTTGCTGTCCTGGGAGACGACGTAGATGGGCGCATAGCCGTCATCCAGATTGACGCCGAACCGCTTCCAGGGTTCGTTCTTGTACTTCGCGGGGATTTCCCGGGCCGACCCCGGCAGGTCACGGATGTGGCCGTAGCTGGAGGTCACCACATAGTCGTCGCCGAGGAACCGGGTGATGGTTCTGGCCTTGGCGGGGGATTCCACGATGATGAGTTTCAAAAAATGTTCCTTCCACGCAAAACCCGGCTGCTGGAATCAACGGCCGGTCGAATAAGAAATCCCCGGATTATCGCTCGCGTCAATGGATGTTTTCCATACCCTCGGATGCGCCGCCGGTCATGTCGGGCCGCCCCGGACGAAAGAGGACCTGTTCCAGGACCGTCTCCAGGTCGTAGGGATCCAGGGGCTTGATGGCGATGAAGGAGGCGTATTGCAGCAGCGCCTCGAACTGGGCGCGGTTGACCTGTCCGGCGTTGAACAGCTCCATGAGAAAGCCCAGGCCGCTGGGCGACAGGTACTCCGCGTCAGCTTCGCCGAAGACCCGGAATGCCTTGTCCGAGGGCGCGTCCGGCACCGGGTCGCGCGACCAGCTCACGCCGCCGTCGGGCTGCCAATGGGACTCGATCCAATCGAGCAGGCCGTGGACGTCATCTTCATCGAGGCCGGCGGCTTCGGCCTTCTCCTGGATCCGGGTCCGGTTCGGCGCAGACCCGTCCTGGGACCCGGACAGGGCCTCCAGCAGGATGATCAGCAGATGTTTCAGTCTGTCCCGACCGGGATCCATGTTCACGTACTTTCCCGTTGGTGCCTCGGTCCGGGGACCGGTGTGGCCGCTCCGGCGGCGGCCGCGAAACCTAACATGAGGCCCTGCTCGTGGCAAGATTCCCACCGGCGGTCCGGTGCCCGTGTCCCCTAAAGGACGAGGAAATCACTGGGCCCCGCAACACTTTTTGTATTTTTTGCCGCTCCCGCAAGGGCAAGGGTCGTTTCGGCCCACCTTGGGCTCCTCGCGCGTCTGGGGCCGGGACGCGGCCGGATCCGGCGCGGCGCTCAGCGGGCCCTGCCCCCCGGCGGCCGGCGGCTGCGCCCCCTGCTCGTAGGCCGACACCTCACGGTGCTGGGTCTGGACAGCGCTGACGTCCGGCTGCGGCGCCGGCGGTTGGGCAAGCTCGGCCCGGAAGAACAGGCTGACGGCCGACCGCTCGATGGTGTCCATCAGGGCCTCGAACATCCGGAACGACTCCCCTTTGTATTCCACCAGGGGATCCCGCTGTCCGTAGGACCGCAGGCCGATGCCGCTGCGCAGCATGATCAGCTCGTTGAGATGGTCGCGCCAGTTGTCGTCCAGGGTCTGGATCAGCACGAACTTGAGGAGCTGGCCGGACAGATTCTCGCCCAGGTTGGCCAGCTTGGTGTCGTATCTCTCCAGCGCGAAGGCGATCAGTTTCTCCTCGATGGCCTCGTAGCCGGTTTCGAGGTGCTCCTCCTCTTCCAGGGGCAGCGGCGCCAGGACGGTGCCCTGGTAGATCCGCGCCAGGTTGGCGGTGTCCCAGAAGTCGGGGGCGTCATCCCGGCTGGCGCACTCGGCAAAAATTGCCGCCACGGCGTTCTCCACGAACTCCCGGAACCGGTCCTGCAGGTCTTCGCCGACGAGGGCCTCGCGGCGCAGGCCGTAGACGACCTCCCGCTGCTTGTTGACCACGTCGTCGTACTGGAGCAGATGTTTCCGGATCTCGTAGTTCTGGGTTTCCACCCTGACCTGGGCCTTCTCGATGGCCTTGGTCACCATCCCGTGGGTGATGACCTCGCCCTCCTCCACGCCGAGGCGGTCCATGACCTTGATGATGCGGTCGGGACTGAACAGCCGCATGAGGTCGTCTTCGAGGGAGAGGAAGAACATGGCCTGTCCGGGATCGCCCTGGCGCCCGGCGCGGCCGCGGAGCTGCCGGTCGATCCGCCGGCTTTCGTGCCGCTCGGTGCCGATGATCTGCAGACCGGTGGGCTGCCCGTCGTACATGTTCGGATCCAGGCCCATCTCCGGCCACTTGGCGGGCAGGTCCATGATCTCGCGGGCCAGCTTGATGTCCGTGCCGCGGCCGGCCATGTTCGTGGCGATGGTGACGGCGCCGACCTGGCCGGCGTCCTTGACGATCTCCGCCTCCATCTTGTGGTGCTTGGCGTTCAGCACGCTGTGGTTGACGCCCGCCAGCTTCAGCAGCCGGCTGAGCAGCTCGCTGACCTCGACCGTCGTCGTACCGACCAGCACCGGCAGGCCCAGCTGATGCAGGCGGCGCACTTCCTCGACGATCGCCTTGTACTTCTCCTTCTTGGACTTGTAGATGACATCGTCGAGATCGACCCGGGCGATGGGTCGGTTGGTGGGGATGACCACCACATCCAGCTCGTAGATCCCGTTGAACTCGGCCTCTTCGGTCTCGGCGGTACCGGTCATTCCGGAGAGCTTGGCGTACTTGCGGAAGAAATTCTGGACCGTCACGGTGGCCAGGGTCTGGGTCTCCTTCTGGACGGTGACGCCTTCCTTGGCCTCGAGCGCCTGGTGGAGTCCGTCGCTGAAACGCCGGCCGGGCTGGAGTCTGCCGGTGAAGGTGTCGACAATGACGACCTTGCCTTCCTGCATGACGTACTCGACGTCCTTCTCGTACAGGGAGTAGGCCCGCAACAGCTGGTCGACGTTGCTGATCATCTCGTTCTTGAGGGCGTACTGCTGCTCGACTTCGGTCAGGCGCTTGGCCTTCTCTTCCGGAGAGAGGTCGGGGTCGTCCTGGATGGCGCCGGCCGTTTCGGCGAGATCCGGCAGGACGAAGAAATCCGCGTCGTTGCCGGCGAAGACCTCGCGCCCCTTCTCCGTGAGGTCGACATGGTTGTTCTTCTCCTCGACCACGTACAGGAGGTCGGAGTCGGCCTCCCACATGGCCTTGTCGCGCATGAAGGCCTCTTCGGTGCGCTGGACGGTCTCGAGAACGCCGGGGACCTGGGCCAGCTTGCGGAAGCGGGGGTTCTTGGGCGCGCCCCGGCTGACCCGCAGCAGCTTCAGTGCCGTGTCCTGGTCGATGTCGACGTCGTCGCCCTTCAGCGCCGGTCGCATGACACGTTCGACGTCGCCCAGCCAGTTGTTCACGATCTTGAGCTGCTGCCGCACGACGGTCTGCACCCTGGGATTGAGCTCGCTGAACTGGTGCGTGGACTTGTCCACCGCACCGCTGATGATCAGCGGGGTCCGTGCCTCGTCGATGAGCACGGAGTCGACCTCATCGACGATCGCGAAGAAATAGTCGCGGTGCACGAGGTGCTCGGCATGAACCACCATGTTGTCGCGCAGGTAGTCGAAACCGAATTCGTTGTTGGTGCCGTAGGTGATGTCGCAGCCGTAGGCCTCCCGGCGCTCCTCCGGTGTCATGGCGCCGAGAATGTAGCCGACCCGACAACCGAGAAAGTCCAGCACACCGCCCATCCACTGCGCGTCGCGCTTGGCGAGGTAGTCGTTGACGGTCACCAGGTGGGCGCCGCGCCCGGGAATGGAATTCAGGTAAAGCGGGAACAACGCGACGAGGGTCTTGCCTTCGCCGGTGGCCATCTCGGCGATCTTGCCCTGGTGCAGGACGATGCCGCCCATCAGTTGCACGTCGTAGGGCACCATGTCCCAGATCATGTCCTGGCCCCAGACGACCCAGGTGGCCTTGCGCTCGGCCAGCCGGCGGCAGGCCTCCCAGACCACGCCGTAGGCTTCGACCAGGAGGTCGTCGAGGCTCTCGCCCGCGGCGTGCCGACGGGAAAATTCCTCCCGCTTGGCCTTGAGTTCGTCATCGCTCAGCTGCCGGTACTGGTCGCGGCCGGCTTTGATCCGGTCCACGAGGGGTTGCAACCGACTCACATCGCGGTTCTTCTTGCTGAACATCTTTTCAATCAAACGATTCAGGCCAGCGGCCATGGAAAGTCTCCTTTGAACCCGCAGAGGAAAATGACGAGCGGACCGGTCACGGGGAATCTTTGCCGGCGATGATCCAATCGTAAATATGTCGGTCGATCAACACCTTTTCAACGTAATGCCTCGTTTCAGGGTAACCGATCCAGGCCAGATAGACGTCCCGGGTCGGATCGCCGCCCAGCTGTTCGCGCCAGCGGCTGGCCGCCTGAGGGCCGGCGTTGTACGCGGCGACCGCCAGGTAGGGATCGCCGCCGTACCGCCGCCGGTTCTCCACCAGCAGTCCGTCACCGCG